>WNFZ01004214.1_pt1 | contig 15433 bp, 15 predicted proteins | sample 5400081 | NCBI WGS metagenome assembly WNFZ01 (sample SAMN13153365, study PRJNA577476) | soil metagenome | isolation source: 80 cm soil or saprolite under grassland replicate 1 | place: USA:California | collected 2016-06-15 | reverse complement strand
ACCTCGAATCTGCGCCCGAGGACACCGCCGCCCTCGTTGGCCTCCTCGATGGCCAGCCGCGTTCCCTCGACCCCCTGCTGCCCCAGGTTCTCCAGTCCGCCGGACAGCGGCTGGAGTACACCGACCTTGATCGGGTCCGCCGCCCGAGCGATGAGCGGGGCGCCGAGGCTCAGCGCGGCGGCGCCCGCCGCGCTCTGCAACAGCCGGCGCCGCCCGATGGAATCACGACCGCCGATGCGACGTGAGTTGCCCATGGTCTGATCTCCCGATGGCTTCAGCCCGCAATGTGGTTCTCGACGGGCGTGCCGTGCTCGAGCGCAGCGACGACCTGCTTGCTGTCGGTCACGGTCCCGAAGTGAGTCGCGATGTCGTACAGCGACGATTCCTGCTCGCGCGGCCCCGTGGCGGCGACGCAATCCTCGGGCACGACCACCTGGTACCCGAGGAAGAACGCGTCGTGCACCGTCGAGCGCACGCAGATGTTCGTCACCACCCCGAAGACCACGACGGTGTCGACGCGAAGGTCGCCCAGCGTCAGATGCAGGTCGGTGTTGAAGAAGGCCGAGTAGCGCCGCTTGACGATGTAGATGTCCTCGGGCCTGGGGTCCAGATCGTCGATCACCCGCGCACCCCACGTTCCCTCCACGCAGTGGGGTGTCCGCTTCAGCCATTCGCGATCCTGGCGCACGTTGCGTCGGTGGGTATCCACGACGAACAGGATGGGACAGCCGCCCCGGCGTCCCGCGTCGATGACCCGCCGCTGGGGCGCGACGAGCCGCTCGTAGCCGGGCAGGACCATGGCGCCACCTGGCTTGCAGAACTCGTTCAGCATGTCGACGACGACAATCGCGCTCGACCCTGCCTCGATGCGCACCGGTTGCTCGATCTTTCTCGCCGAGAAGACGTCCACTGTCACGGCAACCCTCCCGCCGCGCGCGTGGTGAGCGCGCGGTCATCTCATCGGAGGCCGTCTCCCTTCGTCGCCTCCTCCTTGGTCAGCCCGCCGACGCGCGGGTGCGGGCGCCCTCCATCGGTCACCGCGATGACCAGCACGATCTCGTTTGCGTGTGGCGCGTCGGGGAGGCGAACCTCCATCGCATCGTAGTGCGTGCGCACGAACGCGGCGTCCTTGAAGTGGAGCGGCACGTCGATGGCCGTTCCCGGCCCACCGAGCTTCTTCGCCGACGGAATGATCGCCTTGCCGCCGCCCACGGCGGCGCGCAGCGGCGCGCCGAGCTTGGGATGCAGCAGCGCCGCCGCATGCTCGAGCTCACCGTGCTCGCCGACGATGGCCGCCTTGCCGTACGACTCCGCCGGCGCCCCCAGTGTCTCCATCGCTTTCTTCGACAGGAGCGCGCCGAGCTCCTCGCCGGCGTCGATCAGCAGCGTCAGATCCTCGACGAAGCCTCCCGCGAACGGGTTCTCGATCACGGCCACCGCGGCCACCTTGCGCACGGGGCGCTTGGCGGCCCGGCCGCCGTCGCTCAGGATCTCCTCACTGACGGTCACGAGCTTGCGGATGTTGACCATGTCGCTCCTCTCTTCGGAGGCGCGGCGTCACGCGCGTCAGTGACCGCCCGGCGCCGGCCCCTGCCCCTTCACCACCTCGGCCGCACGAGCGGCGGGAGGCGTGTTGCGGCTTCGTCCAGTCCTGATGGCGCCGTCGATCATCACCATCGAGATGCCCGGCAGGTCACCGGCGGCGAGCGCGGCGAGCGCGTCGCGACCGACGCTGCCGATCGGCGCATCGCAGATCACCAGGTCAGCCGCCCGTCCGGCGGCGATGAGACCGGCGTCGAGCTTGTACACCCGGGCGGTGTTGCCGGTGGCGCACGCGATCGCGTCTGCCGGTGGCAACCCACCCAGCGCGGCCAACAGCGACAGCGTGCGCAGCACGCCGAGCGGGATGACCCCTGTGCCCGACGGCGCGTCGTTGCCGACGATGATGCGCGACGTGGCGCGCGCGTCGATGGTCACGCGCAGAGTGTGAAGAGCGGTCTTCACGTTACCGCACTGCACGATCTCGAGCGCCATGTCAGTCGCCACCAGCCGCTCGATGTCGGCGGGCGTCATCGACGTGGTGCCTCCGTTGATGTGACCGACCACGTCGGGCGCCGCTTCGAGCACCACGTCGGCGTCGATCGAGCTCGAGCCCGCGATCGACGGCCCCCCGGTGTGGATGGTGACGGTCATGCCGTGCCGCCGCGCCCACCGCACCATGGGCGCGGCATCCTTGCCCGTGTTCACCGACCCCAGACCGATCTCGCCCACGAGCCGCACGCCGGCGCGCGCCATCTCCGCGAAGTCGGCTTCCGTCAGCCCCAGCTCGAGGATCGGCGCCCCCGCATGCACCTTGACGCCGCCGGGACGGAAGTTGGCGTAGGCGCGGGCGGCGACGATGGCCAGGGCCTTGAGCCCGACAATGTCCCGCGGTCGACCCGGCAGATGCACCTCGCCCGCGGAGATCGCGGTCGTGACTCCACCATTCATCGCCGACTCGATGAAGTCGATCGTGCGCTGACGTGGCGTGAAGTCCCCGAACACGGGATGGACGTGGGAGTCGATCAAACCCGGCATCACCGTGGTCCCACGCGCGTCGATGACGGTGTCGGCCTCACCGTCGAGGCCGCGATCGATGACGGCGATGTGGCCGTCGCGGATGAGGATGGAGTCGGCGTCGAGCAGCGGCCGGGCGATGTCCCCGCTCGCGATCGTGCCGATGTTGCGGATGAGCGTATCCACGGAGGCCTTCAGACGAGGCCGCTCCGCCCCGCCCGCTCCTCCGTGTCGCCCCGTCCGGCGGCGCTGCGGTCGCCGGTCCGGATGCCCCAGGCGGCCAGCCGCGCGATGAGCGTATTGCGGTGCACGCCCAGCCGCCGGGCCGCGCGACTCTGGTTCCAGTCTTCGTGCTCGAGGGCGCGCAGGACATAGGCCTGCTCGAACCGGTCGCGCGCCTCCTTGAGGGTCAGGGACGACGGGTCCCGGTCGCCCCGACCCGGGCCGTTCTCGTGCAGGGCCAGCTCGATGGGCAGGTCTTCCATCTGCAGCACCGGATGGGTGGCCAGGGCCACGCTCCGCTCGATGATGTTCTCCAGCTCGCGCACGTTGCCCGGCCAGTTGTAGGCCTGCAGCGGCGGCAGCGCGCTCCGCGAGATACCGCGGACGTCCTTCTTGAACTCGCGCGAGTACTTCGTCACGAAGTGGTCGGCCAGGAGCGGGATATCGTCCTTGCGAGCGCGCAGCGGCGGCACGCTGAGCGGCACGACGTTGAGACGGTAGAACAGATCCTCGCGGAACGCCCGGGTGCGGGTGGCCTCCCGGAGGTCGATATTGCTCGCCGCGATCACCCGCACATCGACCGGGATGGTCCGCGTGCCCCCCAGCCGCTCGACCTCACGCTCCTGGAGCGCGCGCAGGAGCTTGGCCTGCAGCTCGATGCGGAGACTCCCCACCTCGTCGAGGAAGAGGGTGCCGCCGTGGGCCAGCTCGAACTTCCCCGGCTTGCGCGCGTGGGCGCCGGTGAACGCTCCCTTCTCGTGACCGAACAGCTCGGACTCCAGCAGGGTGTCGGGGATGGCGGCCAGGTTCACGGCGACGAAGGGCTGCCCGCGACGCGCGCTCTGGCGGTGGATCGCCCGGGCGACCAGCTCCTTGCCGGTGCCGCTCTCGGCGGTGATGAGCACGGTGGCATGCGTCTGCGCCACCTGGGCGATGAGCTCGTAGAGGCGCACCATCGAGGGATGCCGGCCGACCAGCTCGTTGAAGCCGTGAGTGCGGTCGAGCTCCGAGCGGAGATACAGCACCTCACGCTCCAGCACCCGCTGCTGCGCCGCCTGCCGCACCAGGGCCAGGATCTCGTCCACGTCGAAGGGCTTGATGACGTAGTCGTAGGCCCCGGCCTTGATGGCCTCCACCGCCGTGCGCACGTGGGGCACGGCGGTGATCAGGATGACGGCGATGGACTCGGAGAGCCCCAGGATCCGGGGCAGCACCACCGGCCCGGACTCGCCCGGCATGCGCACGTCGAGCAACGCCACGTCCACGCGGCGCGACCGGATGATGTCCAGTCCCGCCGCGCCGTCGGCCGCCTCCAGGACCTCGAAGTCCTCCTTGAGGATGAAGCGCAGCGAGTCCCGGACGCCCGGCTCGTCATCGATGACGAGGACCACGGGGCGCAGCGGGTACGTGACGACCGGCGGGGGCGCGCTCGCGAGCGCGGGCTCCGCGCTATCGCTTGAGGTCGGGTACAGAGAGAACGACATATTCGTTGCGCCCTCCGCCGCGCTGGACATAGACGGGAACGACCTCGCCCGGCTTCACCGAGCCGATGACCTGCCGGAAGCTCTCGACGTCGGTCACCGGCCGGCGATTGACCTCGAGGATGGCGTCTCCGGGCCGGATCCCGGCCTGCTCCCCGGCGCTGCCGGACGCCACATCGGTGACGACGACGCCCGCCTTGGCGGTCAGCTTGAACCGCTGGCTGGCTTCCGGCGTCAGGGGCTCGACGGTGAGCCCCAGGGTCTCCTCCTTCGGCTGGGCGGTGGCGGCGGTCTCCTCGCCCGGCTGCTCGCCGATCTTGACCGTGAGCGGGGTGGAGACCTTGTCGCGGAGCACGACGAGCGGCGTCGCCCGGCCGGGCTCCACCGCCGCCACGCGCTTCTGGAGCTCCGTCACGTCCTTGGTGGGCGCGCCGTTGAACTCCACGACGATGTCCCCGGGCTTGAGGCCGGCGGCCTCGGCCGGACTGTCCTTCATCACGTCGGCGACGAGGATCCCGCCGTCCTTCTTCACCCCGAAGCTCTGCGACAGCTCCGGCGTCAGCTCCTGGATGACGATGCCGAGCCAGCCGCGCACCACCCGCCCCTTGTTGATGAGCTGGGTCATGATCTCCCGCGCCATGTTGATCGGGATCGAGAAGCCGATCCCCTGCCCCGAGGACACCATGGCGGTGTTGATGCCGATCACCTTGCCCTCGATGTTCAGCAGCGGCCCGCCGGAGTTGCCCGGATTGATGGAGGCGTCGGTCTGGATGAAGGCCTCGTAGGTGGCGACCCCGACGTGGGTGCGGCCGGTGGCGGAGATGTGGCCGATGGTGACCGTCCGGTCGAGACCGAAGGGGTTGCCGATGGCGATGGCCCACTGCCCGGCGCGGAGCCGGTCGGAGTCGCCCAGCGCGGCGACGGGAAGCGCGCCGGCGGAGGCGTCGATCTTGAGCACGGCCAGATCGGTCTTGGGGTCGCGCCCCACGATCGTGGCCTGGAACTTCCGGTCGTCGGAGAGGTGCACCTCCACCGAGTCGGCGTTCTCCACCACGTGGTTGTTGGTCAGGATGTAGCCCTCGGCAGTCACGATGACGCCGGACCCGGTCGAACGGACGTCCTCGCGGGGTTGGCGCCGGCGGAAGAAGCGCTCGAAGAACTCGGGGCCGAAGAACTCCCGGAAGCGCTCCTGCCGCTCCGGAGACTCGGCCTCGGGCGCGATCCGCTTGGGCTTGACGCTCACGTTGACGACGGCGGGGGTCACGCGGTCGGCCACGGAGACGAAGGCATCCTCGAGCGCGCGCAGAACGGTCTGCGAGTCGACGGACTCGGGGGTGGCCGCTCGCGCCGTCGCCGGCGGGAGCGACAGCCAGAGCGCGCTCAGCAAGACGGGGAGAAGCAAGAACGGGGCTCGCCGGATCATCATTGCTGGACCTCCTGCCGCGCCATCTTAACCCGGCGCCCCTGGTCCCGCTAGAGGGAGTCCAGTGTCACTTCCAGGATACGCTTGGTGTGCGGACCCACCGGAGCGGTCTGTCCCCGGCGCACCCCGGCCACCCAGATGATGTCGCCGGCGGCCTCGAGCAGCGGAATGCGCGGCCGCTCCCAGCGCGGGATGCGGGCGTCGATCAGAAATGACTTGAGCCGGCGCTCACCCGGTCCGCCGAAGGGAGCGAACCGGTCGCCCGACCGGCGCGAGCGGACATCGAGCGCGGTGGGGAGATGGTCGGCGTCGAAGGCCACGCGTCGCGCCTCGCGAGGAAGGGCGTAGTCCGGGCTCCGCTCGAAGCGTCGCGCGTCGAGCCGGAGGCCCAGCTCGCCGAGATCCAGGGATCCGGGAACGGTGAAGCGGCGGGCGGTGAGGGCGGGCAGGAGCGCAGGCCCGACCCGGAGCCACCGCCCGCTGCGCTCCAGGCTGAGCCGGCCCATCCTCACGGACCGTCGCGGAGCCTGCGCGAGGAGCACGCGGCGCAGCGCGCGCTGAGCGGCGGCGCGCCGCGGGCGCGTCTCGCCCAGCTCGGCGGCGGCCAGGAGCAGCATCTGGACCGCCACCTCGTCGGGCCGGCCCAGGAGCTCGGCGACGGGGAACACGACGCCCGAGGCCCCCCGCGTCGCCACCCGCCCGAGCTCCGAGCGGGCCTGCCGCTCGAGATCGGCGACCAGGCCGCGGCTCAGGGTCGCCGAGCGACACAGCGACTCGACGACCCCCGGTCCGAACACGTGGCCGAGGAAGGGCAGGACGTCGTGGCGCATGCGGTTGCGGAGAAAGCGCGGATCGCGGTTCGTCACGTCCTCGACCCACCCGAGCCCTCGCGAGGCCAGGTGGGCCAGGATCTCCTCGCGGCGCGTCTCGAGCAACGGGCGGATGAAGACACCCCGCGCCGGCGCGATCCCGGCGAGCCCCCGCGGGCCCGCGCCCTCGAGCAGGCGCATCAAGACCGTCTCCGCCTGATCGTCGGCGGTGTGGCCCGTCGCGATGCGGCGCGCGCCCAGCGCCACCGCGCGCGCCTCGAGCGCCGCATAACGGGCGCGGCGGGCCTCCGCCTCCAGCCCTTCCCAGGGCGGCTCGCGCCGTACCGCCACCCGTTCGAGGTGAAAGGGCACCTCCAGCTTCTCGCAGAGACGCTGGACGAAGTCGGCGTCGGCATCCGCCTCGGCGCGCAGGCCGTGGTGGACGTGGGCGCACGCCAGCGCGAGACCCAGCGCCGGACGCAGATCACGGAGGACGTCGAGCAGCGCCACCGAGTCGGCGCCGCCCGAGACGGCGATCAAGACGGTCTCGCCGCCCTGGAGCAACCCATGGCGGCCAACGCTGTCGAGGACGCGCGCGGTGAGACTACGGGGATTCAAACCCGATGAGCCAGGGATCAGCGACTTGGGGACTACACTGGGACCGCGTCGGACCAACCTCCGTTCGAGCGCCGGCTTTGCCGGCGCAACCTCCGGATTGCTCGCCTCGGACGCACGGGGCCCAGCCCGTGGCCGTCCTGCGGCTCGCACTGCGTCCTCAGGGGGCTGGGAGGGGGCCGTCGAGGCCCCCTCCCACTAATGGTCACATTCCGATTGGAGCCCCACCCACACCTCGCCGTCCTCGAAATACTCCTTCTTCCAGACGGGCACCGTCTCCTTCAGCGTGTCGATGGCGAAGTGGCAGGCCTCGAACGCCTGCCGCCGATGCGGCGAGGAGACCGCGATCATCACGCTCGACTCGCCGATCTCGAGCCGCCCGGTGCGGTGGATCATTGCGATCCGCACGACGTCCGGCCACCGGGCGCGCACCGCCGTCGCGATCTCCCGCATCTTGGCCTCGGCCATGGGAGCATGGGCCTCGTACTCGAGGAACTTGACGCGCCGGCCGCCGGTCTTGTCGCGCACGACGCCCGAGAAGAGGACGATGGCCCCGGCGCCGGCATCATCGACAGCCTCGGCCACGGCGCGCTCGGACAGGGCCTCGGCGGTCACCTGGATCCAGTCGGCTTCCGGCGCCCCGCCGCTCACGGGGGGGAAGAAGCAGAGCTCGTCGCCGTCGCGCAACGGATGGTCGGGCTCGACGTAGTCGTTGTGAACGGCAAACAGGGTGAAGGGGCGGTACGGGCCGAGGACCGGGAAGCGACTCTCGATCGCCTCCCAGGCCGCCTGCGCCGTCCCGCCCTCGGGAAGCTCCAGCTCGACCCGGTCATGGCCCGCCGCCTCGCGGTAGCGGGCGAACAACCGGACCTGCACCTTCATGCGGTCTACGGGGCTGAACTAGAACTGGTGCGAGGTTCCGCACCCGCACGACGACTTGACGTTGGGGTTCTTGATGGCAAACCCCGCGCCCAGCATGTTGTTGTCCACGTAGTCGATCTCGCTGCCGGCCAGGTACGGGGCGCTCTTGTTGTCCACGAGGACCCGGACGCCGTAGGACTCGACGACGTTGTCGTCGTCACCGGCCGCGTCGTCCCAGCCCAGCTCGTAGGACATCCCGGAGCAGCCGCCGCCGACCACGCGGATCCTCAGGCCCCACTCGGGCTTGCCTTCCTCGAGCCGCAGATCCTCGATCTTCTTGGCGGCCGTCTCGGTCAACGTGATCATTCGCGCCTCCCTTGGAGAGTCAGTGATTACCGCGGGCTCGACCCGCTACGTCATTATAACAGAGGTCCCGGGACTTCCCGACAGGTCCCGGGACTTCCCGACAGGCGCCCGTCATTGGCTCGGCGCCATCAGAGAACGCCCCCCGCCGGCAGCAGGGTCACCTCCTCCAGCGTCGCGTTGGGCTCGAGCGCGGCCATCATCAGGGCCGCCTCCGCCACCTGCTCCGGCCTGAGCATGAGCCCGCGGTCGGGGGCGCTCGAGACCGCGTCCCACAGCGGGGTGTCGGTGGCGCCCGCCGACAGGATCCCCACGCGCACCCCGTGGGGACGCAGCTCCTCGGCCAGCACGCGGGAGAAGCCGAGCAGCCCGTACTTCGAGGCCGTGTAGGCGGCGCTCCCGGCCAGGATCCGGCTCGTCACCACGGAGCCGATGTTGATGATGGTCCCCCGCCGCTGAGCGATCATGGCCGGCAGCACCGCCCGGCAGCAGAGCATGGCGCCGCGGAGGTTCACGGCGAGCATCTGGTCCCACTCGGTCGGCTTCGAGTCGGCGACCGAGCCGAAGCCGGCGGCGCCGGCCGCCGTGACCAGGATGTCGATGCGCCCGTGCTCGGCCAGCGCGCGCTTCACGAGGGCGCCGACGGCCGCCTCGTCGCTCACGTCGGCGGACACGGCCGAGGCCCGCCCGCCGGCCTCGGCGATCTGCCGCGCCGTCGCGTCCAGCTCGCTCATGGAGCGCGCCGCCAGCACCACGGCCGCGCCCTCTCGCGCGAAGGCGACGGCGACGGCGCGGCCAATCCCGCGCCCGGCGCCGGTGACGATGGCCGCCCGGCCCCCCAGCTTCAAATGCTGAGCCCGCCGCGCGACTTGATCAGCTCCATGAACTCCGCCCGCGTCTCCGGGTTCTCCCGGAAGGCGCCCAGCATCGCCGAGGTCACGGCCTTGGAGTTCTGCTTCTCCACGCCGCGCATGATCATGCACAGGTGCAGCGCCTCTATCACCACGGCGACCCCGCGCGGCTGGAGCACGTCGTTGATGGTCTGGGCGATCTGCGTGGTCAGCCGCTCCTGCACCTGCAGCCGGCGGCTGAACATCTCGACGAGCCGGGCGACCTTGGAGAGCCCGACGATCTTGCGCGAGGGCATGTAGGCGATGTGGCACCGGCCGATGAAGGGAAGGAGGTGATGCTCGCAGAGGCTGGCGAAGTCGATGTCCTTGACGACGACCATCTCGTCGTACGCTTCGGTGAACAGCGCCCCGTTGAGCACGTCATGGACATCCTGGCCGTACCCGGAGGTCAGGTACCGGTAGGTCTTGGCCACTCGCGCCGGCGTCCGCTCGAGTCCCTCCCGGGCGGGGTCCTCGCCCATCTCCTTCAGCAGGTCGCGGATCAGCCGCTCGAGCGTCGGGTATCCGTCGTCGGCGGACTTCACCGCTCGCCCCTCCCGTCGTCACCGCAGTACTCGAACACGTTGTTCGCGGTCTCGACCACCGCCACCCGCCGGAGCCGTCCCGGCGGCAGCGCGGGCTCGAGCCATTGCCAGAAGGTCCGGGCGAGACTTTCTCCCGTCGTGATGACGCCGGAGAGCTCGGGGACGGTGGCCGAGAGGTCGTAGTGATCCACGCGGCTCAGCACCGCGGCCTCCACGGCCGCGTCCACCGCCGCGAGGTCGGCCGACATGCCGGTGACGGGATCGAGGTCCCCGCCGACGGTGACCTCGAGCAGGTAGTTGTGTCCGTGCTGTCGATAGCACGGCCCGTAGATGCGCGCGTTCTCCTCCTCGCCGAGGGCCGGGTTCTCGAGCCGGTGGCCGGCGCTGAAGTGATAGGAGCGCGTCAGCCGCAGGTCGCCCATCAGCCGAAGTACTCGACGTGGAAGGTGGGGTCTTCCCACAGGCGGAGCCGGTACAGTCGCTCGGCGCCCAGCTTGGGCGCGAGCAGGTCCCAGATCGCCCGCACCACGTTCTCGGTGGTGGGGATCTTCCCCGCCGCGAAGAGCGCGTCGTGGTTGAGGTCCGCGTGGTCGAAGCGCGCGATCACCGCCTCGCCGACCAGCCGCTTGAGCTCGCCCAGGTCCATGACCATCCCCGTTCGCGGGTCCACCGATCCGCGGACGGTCACCTCGAGCACATAGTTGTGCCCGTGGGCCACCGTGAGGTTCCCGAAGACGCGGGCGTTCTCCTCGGCCGTCCACTCGTCGCGCCAGTAGCGATGCGCCGCCGAGAACGTGAACTTTCGCGTGGCGTACACCATCTATGAGCTTTCTCCACGAGCCATCTAGGGGGCCTCCAGTGAGCTCGGCCCGGACAGGGCGTGTATGCTCGATCTTACCGCGTCCAGGAAGCGCTCCGCCACGTGCCGTGGCGTGAAGCCAGCCGTCCGCCGCCGCCCCTCCGCGCCGAGCCGCCGGGCGCGCTCGGGGTCCCGCAGGAGCCCTTCCAGCGCGGCCGCGAGCGCCACCGGGTCACGCGGCGGGGTGAGCACCCCGGTGACGCCGTCCAGGACGACTTCGGGGACGGCAGCGGCCCGGCACGCCACCACGGGCAACCCCGCCGCCATCGCCTCGAGGAAGACGATGCCGAACCCTTCCTGGACCGAGGGGAGACAGAAGAGGTCGGCGTTCACGTATTCCTCCGCCAGCCGCTCGCGCGACAGGTCACCCAGCAGATGCACCGAGTCCCCCAGTCCCAGCTCCGCGTGCAGGCGCCCGAGGGCGTCCCATTCAGGCCCCCGCCCGACGATGCGGATCCGGGCGTCGGCGAAACGGCCTCTCAGGATGGCCCCCGCCCGGAGGAGATCGCCCAGGCGCTTGCGCGGGTACATCCGGGCGACGGACAGCACCACAGGGCCCGGCCGGGGTCGGCGCTGCGCCCGCGCGAACTGATCCTCCCATGCCTCGAGGTCGATCGCCTCGGGCACCACGGCCACGCGGTCGGCGGGGACCCCGTACTCGCGCTGGGCAACCTCGGCACAGTAGCGGCTGGTGACCATGACGAGGTCCGCGCGCCGGGTGTTGAGTCCTTCCCAGCGGGCCTGGATCCCCAGCAGCACGCGGACCCACCCGCGCTCGTTCTTGAGCTCGTCGGCGATGACCCCCTTGAGGCTCGCGACGAACGGCGTCCGGCGGCGCCGCGCCCACAGGAAGCCGTCGAGGTCCACACCGACGACGAGATCGACGCCGCGCGGAGGCGAGAGCGCGACGCCCAGGTTGTAGAGCCAGCGGTCCAGCGTATGAACGCGCGTGCGCCGGCCGAGCGGCCGCAGCTCGACCCCATGGCCCAGCGCGGTCAGACCGCGTGTGAGCCCGGCGATGCCGACGAACGTGCCGCTGCCCTCGAGCGGGTTCAGCGGAGTGGAGGACAGGACGGCGATGCGCAGAGCGGCTGGCCCCCTCGGGGAAAGTCGGAGGGAGGCTTCGCTCCCCTTTCCCACGCCTCCCCCCGGACGCAGTGCGAGCCGCAGGACGGCCACGGGCTGGGCCCCGTGCGTCCGAGGCGAGCCATCCGGCAGTGCGAGCCGCAGGACGGCCACGGGCTGGGCCCCGTGCGTCCGAGGTGAGCAATCCGAAGATTGCGCCGGCAACCCCGGCGCTCGAACCTCCATGGCATCGGTTCACTCCGACAGGCTCCGGGTTCACCCGGGTCTCCGGCTCACACGCCGAACTCGCCGCGCTCGCTTCGAGCGCGGCCTTGCCGGCGCAACATTTCGTGGGGGAGGGCGTGGGAGGGGGGCCCTCGCCCCCTCCATTGACTCACCGCCCCTGGAACTTCGGCGGCCTCTTCTCGAGGAAGGCGCGCGTGCCTTCCCGGTAGTCCTCGCTGCCGAAGGTCTCGAGGCTGAGCTCCCGCAGCTTGTCGCGGTGCGCCTCCGTGATGCCCTCGAACAGGGCCTGCACCTGGGCCTTGGTCCCGCGCACCGACAGGGGGGCGTTGGCCGCCACGGTGCGCAGGTAGTCGTAGGTGTAGGCCTCGAGTTCCGACGCGGGCAGGAGGCGCTGGATCAGGCCGATGCGGAGGGCTTCCTCGGCGTCCAGCGCGCGCGCCGAGTAGAGGATGTCCTTGGCGTAGGCCGGCCCCACCAGATCGACGAGCTGATGCACGGCATCCAGCCCGTAGATGATGCTGAGCCGGGCGGCCGGGATGCCGAACTTGGAGCCGCCGGCGGCGAAGCGCAGATCGCACCCCATGGCGATGGCCATGGCCCCGCCCATGCAGAAGCCGAAGATCATGGCCACGGTCGGCTTCGGACAGACGCGGATCGCGGTGTACGCCGCGTCGGTCTGCTTGCCGTAGGCGAGCGCGGTCCGGGTGTCCTTGCGGTGCTCCTGGAACTCCGAGATGTCGGCGCCGGAGGCGAAGGCCTCGTGGCCCGCGCCGCGGTACACGATGGCGCGGACGGCGTCGTCCTTGGCCAGGGTCTCCGTCACCGTCGCGATCTCCGACCACATGGCAAGGCTGATGGCATTGCGCATCTTGGGGCGGTTGAAGACGACGGTGGCGATCGCCCCGTCCTGCTCCACCAGGATGTGATCGTTCATGCGTGGCCTCCGCGGTGCTCCTGGATCACGCCCCCCGGTGAGGAGCGTGTCGATGGTGGCGGCGTCATGGCAGGTCGGGCGGGAGCGGACCGTGGTGAGGTCCCGATGGAGAAGCGCGCGAGCGGGCGGCCGGCGTCACTCATGGAAAGTCAGTGTAACGGAGCCCTCTGGCGACTTCAAGGCGACGGGCGGCGGCGACACGTCTCCGTTCCGCATCGTCGGAGGGCGCGCCCTGCGCCAGCCAGGGCCGGAGTGGGACGACCTCCGGAACGACCTCCATCGTCATTGCGGGCACGGGACCCGCACGGGTCGCGTGGCGGTGGCGAGACCAGCCCCCTGCTCCATGAGTCGACCCTTCCCGGACTGTGGCGAGGCTTCCTCGAGCAATCGACGGCTCGAGACAGGCCGCGCAATCAGGTGAAGCCTGAGGCACGGAATTGGCCCGGCCCCCCTTCCGCTGCCTCGATCTCGTCACTTGCCCCCGCGCCTTCTCGACACCCGATAAATCCTTCCCGTGTCGAGGGCCGGAGATCTCTCGTGACGCATGGATTCCCTCGAATTCCTTGACGACGTTACCGTGGCGCGGCTCTTGCTGACTAACTCGGGTAATACCGACATTCGAGTGGAGACGGACCGCGATCTCCGGGCACGCACCGGCTCGGCGCGCCCGGCGGTGTGAAGACCAGAGGATGCGATTCAGACTGGGACTCCCTGGCTTGATTCGGACGGCCGTGCTGCTGGCGCTCTGGCTCGGCTTTCTGTTGCGCGGTTAGGCTCATCCGGAGTCAGCGGCCCCGATGGAGGTTGCCCCGATGGCTCTGCAGAACTTCGAGATGCGGAGCACCGGCGTCGGCTGGAAGGCCGAGGCGTGCCGTGATCCCCGTGGCTGCGAGGAGGGGCTGTGCGTCCAGGATGCGGGCGGTCACCACTGGCACCCCGCGGATCCGCTCGCTTTCGCCAAGTGGCGGGTGCGAGCCCGCCTGGCCGACATCCCCGCTCACGTGCTCGTCACAACGACCGGCGGCCGAACGAAGGCCGTGATCCGCCGGGCGGTGGTCATCGGTGCGGTGGGAGTCGCGACCGCCGCCGGCATCCTGGCCGTCTGCATTGGCCGACCGGGGAGGGCTCCTGTCTCCATGCTGTCGCTCCGCCGCCTTCCTTCGCAGGGGCTGTCAACGCAGTAGGCCGAGAGCTGTTCGATGACCGAATACCCGCCCTGATGTTTCCCGCTCATGTCGTTGTTCTCTTCTCTCCCGTGAAGTAGCCCTGGGTCAGCGGCGGCTGCTCGACATGGGCGATCGTGCAGCCCCGGCCGTGGATCTTCCGCGCCCGCGCCACCGCCTCCTCGACGCTGGCGGCGACCTCGAACCCGAGGTGCCGCGGCACATGCGGGTCACCGGGCGCGGCCACGATGACGCGGCCGACGTGCCGGAGGCGCTTCAGCGGATGCGTGGCCAGGATGCCGTGAATCGGGTGGAAGGCGTAACGACGGCGGTAGGCCTCGATGTAGTCGGGGCGGCGCGCGAACACCTCGGCGAAGCGCTCGGTGATCTCGTATGGATCCCGCGTCTCGGGCAGGATGCGCTCCCAGACCTCATGGTAGGAAGCGTGGGCGACGTGGTCCCACTGGTCGCGGGCCGGCGCCGCCATGATCACGGTGCAGCCGGGCTTGCCCACCGCCTCGATCATCCCGCCGAGATAGCCCAGACCCGACGACACGAGTGTCAGGATCGGGTTGACGGAGGCGAGGATGGCGTACGGGCTCGAGTCGGGGACGCCGTAGACGAGCACGTCGACGCGCTCCCCGCTCGCCTCGCGCCGCGGCGGGTAGAGCGCGGCCTGCGCCTGGAGCGCCACGCGCCGCGTCTCGTCGACCGCGCCCGCGAAGACCCGCGCCACGCGATGGGGATCGGCGAGCAGGGTGTCGATCTTGAAGATGCGCTTGCCCAGGCGCGCCTCGAGGTGATGGCCCATCTCGTCGAGGACGGCGTGCATCCGGTTGCGGTGCACTGACATCGACATGCCGTCGGGCGTGTGCGTCACGCGGATCGTCCGCCACGTGGACAGGCCCACGCAGACCGACTTCCAGCCGCCGGTGAACCCGCGGATGTAGTGGGTGTTGACGTACACGGTGAGGTCGGACTCGGCCACGAGGCGATGCACCTCGACGGGGTACCCGTGGTCACCCGTCACCCCGAGGTCGACGATCTGCTCGGGGTCCTCGGCGTCGTGGCAGACGAGCCGGGCGCCGAACTCCGAGGCCAGGTCGTCGCCGAGAAGCCGGGCCAGCTCGGAGGGCCGGAGCATGCGGTGGAGCGCGTTGGCGCAGACGAGCGTCACGTTGCGACGTCGCACGCCCGACGCCTCGAGCTCGTCGAGGACGGCGCGGATCGCCACCTCCCGGATGGGGCCGAAGGACCCGGTGGTGTGGTCGTCGAAGGCGATGGTCACCATCGCGCCGGGCCCGGCAAGGGCGCCGATGCGGGGCAGCCCGCGCGGGGCGGCGAGCGCCGCCCGCACCGCGCCGTCGAGGTCGTCCACCGGGGGCAGCGTTGCGCGCTCGA
>WNFZ01009744.1_pt1 | contig 15434 bp, 10 predicted proteins | sample 5400081 | NCBI WGS metagenome assembly WNFZ01 (sample SAMN13153365, study PRJNA577476) | soil metagenome | isolation source: 80 cm soil or saprolite under grassland replicate 1 | place: USA:California | collected 2016-06-15 | reverse complement strand
CCCTCGCCCTGGCCGAACGCATGATGCGGGAAGGCGGCAAAAACATCGGCGACCGCATCGCCTACGCCTTCCGCCTGGCCACGGCCCGAAAGCCCGGCCCGGACGAAATCAAAGTGCTGCAGGACGTCTACAAACGGCAGCTGGCTGACTTTCGCAAAGACCCGTCTGGCGCCGAGAAACTGCTCAATGTGGGCAGCCTCAAGCCGAACGCGACGCTCGACCGCAGCGAACTGGCCGCCTGGACCACCATCGCGAGCATGATTTTGAATCTGGACGAAACCGTCACCAAGAGTTGAACACGAGATTATGGACCCACGACGTGAACAGAGTCTTTTGATTACGCGGCGGCATTTCTTTGGCCGCGCGGCCGTCGGCGTTGGCGCCGCCGCATTGGGATCACTGCTGAACCCGAATCTCTTCTCGGCCCTGGCGGCCGGGTCTGACCCGGCAAGGTACCCGCTGGGCCAACCGCATCTCGCGCCGAAGGCCAAGCGCATCATCTATCTCTTCATGGCCGGCGGTCCATCCCAGATCGATTTGCTCGACTACAAACCAACCTTGGAGAAACTTCATCAAACCGAGCTGCCGTCCTCGGTTCGCATGGGGCAGCGGCTGACCGGGATGACTTCGGGCCAAAGTTCCTTCCCGGTCGTCAAGTCGCTTTTCAAGTTTGCGCAGCACGGCCATTGCGGGGCTTGGGTGAGCGAACTGTTGCCGCACATCTCCGAGATCGTGGACGACATCGCCATCGTCAAGACGGTCAATACCGAGGCGATCAACCACGACCCGGCCATTACTTTCATCCAAACTGGTTTTCAACAGCCCGGCCGGCCGTGCATGGGTTCGTGGCTCAGTTACGGCCTGGGCAGCGCCAACCAGAACCTGCCCGCGTTCATCGTGATGATTTCCAACGGCAAGGAGAGCGATCAACCGCTCTACACGCGCCTTTGGGGTTCGGGATTTCTGCCCAGCGAATACCAGGGCGTGCAGTTCCGTGGCGGCAACGACCCGGTGCTGTTCCTCTCGAACCCGCCGGGCATCGACCCGGCCCGGCGCCGGCGGATGCTCGACGGCCTGGCCAAGCTCAACGAGAAGCAGCACGAGAGCTATCAGGATCCCGAGATCACCACGCGGATTCAACAATACGAGATGGCTTTCCGGATGCAGACTTCCGTGCCGGAACTGGTGGACATCTCGCAGGAACCTGCCGCCACCCGCGAGCTCTACGGGCCGGACGTCAACAAGCCCGGCAGCTTCGCTTACAATTGTCTGCTGGCCCGGCGCATGGCCGAACGCGGCGTCCGCTTCATCCAGCTTTATCACCGCGGTTGGGACCAGCACAACAATCTGCCCAAACGCATTCGCGAACAGTGCAAGGACACCGACCAGCCCAGCGCAGCGCTCGTCCTGGATCTCAAGGCGCGGGGGATGCTCGACGATACCCTGGTCGTTTGGGGCGGGGAATTTGGCCGCACCGTCTATAGCCAGGGCAAGATCGAGAAAGACAACTACGGCCGGGACCATCACGGCCGGAATTATTCAATTTGGCTGGCCGGCGGCGGGGTCAAGCCCGGCATCTCCTACGGTGAGACGGACGACTTTTGCTATAACGTCGTGCAAGACCCCGTCCACATTCACGACATGAATGCCACCGTGCTCCATTGCCTGGGGATCAATCACGAAAAGTTGACTTACCGTTTCCAGGGCCGCGATTTCCGTCTCACCGACATCCACGGCGAAGTGATCAAGGGACTCCTGGCTTAGGGTCCGTTCATAGACAACTTCCGCATGTGTGGGAGCGACGCCTCGTTAGAAGCGCAACTTGCCGAGCGGGCAGTGGCCTTCCCGCAGGCCGATCCCTGGCAGCGAGGCTTCGAGTGGTTTTATCTCATCGTTCTGCTTCCTTGGCGTCTTTGCGCCTTTGGGACTTCGCGTTCGTCGATTTCGGCTCGTGACCCCAACGCCGGTGCCACTACGCGCTTTCGCCAGTGGGTCGGTTCATCGGGCGCGTCGCCCTCTGGCCCGGCCCATGACACGGCCCCAGATCCCAACGCTAAGTCGCAAGGACGCCAAGCCGCAAAAATTCACCAATTTCTGATGCCTGATTCTGTCTGGGAGGAAGCGAAACGAGCATCGACAGCGCCGATCTTCATGGGTTCGCTCTCGTCGCCATCCAGGGCTTGGATCAGAAACTCGTCGAGGGCTTATGGTGTGACGGCGCGATAATAGCACTGAGGCGATCGAATGATGTCCGGCAAGATGATTGTGATCTCCCGCTCCGTTTGAGCGAAAGTCTTTACATCAAGCCACGCTCCGGTCGTCAGATTCGTGCACGCCTGTAAACGATAGGTAGCACCGACCGCGTCGCTGGCCACCTTCACTTCTTGCATCCCGGTCGCCGGGTTGATGGCAAGCTTCAGTGCAACTGCGGTAACAGCATCCGACTGCAGGATGGTACCGCCTACGCCGAACAAGAGCAACGTGCTGTTCAAGAATGCAGCCCCCGCGATTCTGCCGAAATCCGGCTGCAGCCTCTCCCGCCATGTTAGCCCATCTCCAGAGGTGAAGACCCGACCCACGGTGGAAACGGCAACATACAAACCACCGCCGTAAGTAATGTTGTTAATCGTATTTGTCAGGCCAGTGGTCTGGCGGATCCAAACGCTGCCGTCGCTCGACGTGAGAACAGTTCCGCCACCGCCAACCGCAATAAACCGTCCCTCGGCATAGATGACCTGGTAGAGCGGCGAGAAGTCGGAATTGTCCTGTGGTGTCCAGGTAACGCCGTCGCCCGAAGCCAGGACGATGCCCAATTGACCAACGGCAACAAACTTGCCATTGCCGAAAGCCACGCCATATAGCGAGTAGTCTGTGCCCGAAGCCGCGCCGTTCCACACGACCCCGTCTCGAGAAACGCGGATGATTCCACCGTCGCCAACGGCAACATACGATGCAGCCCCATGGGCGATGGCACGAAGGGTGTTCAACGTCCCCGAGCGAGACGCACTCCAGGTGGTTCCGTCTGCAGATCGAACCATGCCGCCGTTGTAGCCAACCGCGACAAACTGCCCTGCGGCGTAGGTCACTGCGCCGAGCGCGGGAATAGCTGAATCAGTGATCCGAGAGAAGTTCGTGCCGTCAGGCGAGATCACAACGGAACCTTCTCCACCATTGAGTGGCCACCCCCCAACGAGCACATATCGGCCCGCGCCATAAGCGCTGGCCGTTGATATGAAGCCTCTATCCGCTGCAGGAACCGGGACTTTCGTCCAATCAATGCCGTTGGGAGAGCGGCCAATACTGCCAGGTGCCACCCCGACGAATACGCCGTTGCCAAAAGCAACCCTACCCAGCGATAAGCCCGCTGGCAGTGCATTCGTCGTCCATGTAACGCCGTCTGACGAAGTCTCAGCGGCGGTTGTATCCCAAGCCAGAAAAGTTCCACCGCCGTAGACAAGTCCCCCCACGCCGAGACCAGCACCCGACACGCGAACCCAGTCCACGCCGTTGGACGATTGCCAGACACCGGGGACGACGCTTGTACCGACAAGCCTCCCGCCGGAGACCACAAACGTTCCGTTGCCGTAAGCGATGGACTGCCCGACGCCATAGCCCACGTCGGGAAGGTGCGGCGTCCACATTACGCCATCCGCTGAAGTGTAAATCGAGTTCGCGATCCCAACTGCAGCAAACGTCCCGTTGCCATAGGTCACGCTCGTAAGCACACAATCGCACACGTTGCTCTGGGTCGTCCAGGTAATGCCGTCCGGAGAAGACAGCGTTACATCGCCGACAGCGAGGAACAGCCCGTTGCCATAAGTCAGGCCCGGGGAGGAATTGATTACATGAAGGGAGGCCCGCGACGTCCAAACGGCACCGTCTTCCGAACTGAAAATGTCCCCGGCAAAACTGTAGGCAACGTAACGTCCCGAACCGTAAACAATTCTGATCAGCAAATTTGTCCCAACATTCCCGACTGGCATCCATACCTCTGCATTCTCCGAGGAGAAAACGTCCCCTCGTGAGTCGGTGGCGATGAACTTGCCGTTGCCAAACCCAACCCACTGCAGAGCGTCAGGGGTCGGCAAAGGATTGCGCAATTGGAGCGTATCCACCGCGTCACCGTGAAGCTTCAGTGGCAACGCTACAAGTGTTAGCGATTTAGCTGCGATAATCCAAGTTGTCCAGCGTCGGTGCAAGTTCGTAGTGCGATGCTCCGGATTAGACTATTTCGGACGGGGAGCTTTGATGGACCTCGTGGCCGAAGACGCCAATCGTATTCACCTCCGTTACCTCACGTGGCGTTGCGCCCAAAGTGAAGGCCAAACAATGCCCACCGAGTGTTAGCAAAGTGGCCCTTCCCGCGCAAGCAATGCGGCGCAGGAAGCTCCTGGCCATGTCCATCGTCGTAAGGGTTTTGTTTTCACACGCCTTGAAGGCAGTACACGCCCAAACCGTGTTGTCTTTGATTTATCACCTTAAATAACTGGATCAGTTCGGGAAGATCGATGGGGTGATCACCCCAGGGGTATCCAAGTCTGGTCATTCTGCAATCGGCGGGATGATTCATTCTTCGATATGCAAAACGTACCATTAGCGACAGGCCTGCCGACATCCGAGGGCAGGCTCGACGAGCAGCAGAGAACTGTTGCCGTCGAAGCCCGCTGGGTGGAATAGGACAAGCGCGTTCGTGGACGCCGTGTCCGCGGCTCCCTGGATGATTAGGATCACGGCCGGGCAACTTCGAATCAGGTAGCGCGTGTTCATGGTGAATCCTTTCTCTAGAGGGCCAACAACAGCGCATCCTGGACACACGTCCTGAGTTCGTCATCAAAAGTGCCACGATCAAAGTTTGGCGGCAAAAGTGTGGTCCCACGTCCCCATCCATTGCGAGACAACAGAATTATTGAGCAAAAAAGATCCGCGCCGCCTCGCTCCTCAAGTCGAGCACGGCGCACAATCAGGCGCTCCAAGAGGGCGTATTAGATTTTGAGTTTGGAAATCTCGTAAGAATGTGTCGCAGCTTTTTAGCCGCAAGAGAACGCGGAGAGCGCAAAAAGAGCGCTTGATAACCCGCTTCTTCTTTGCGGGCTTTGCGTTCTCTTGCGGTAAATCTCCAAAGGTGGCGGCGAGCCGGCATGACCGATCACAGTTTCCTCGCCGCCAGTTCCAGCGCCTTGACCAGGCCGCCGATATCGTGCTGCCTGGCTTCGACGGACGGCTTCAGGCCCAGCGCGAGGATGGCTTTGCTCGTCTCCGGCCCGATCGAGGCGAGCTTGATCTTCGGGAATTTCTGGACCAGACGGGGCAAATCGAAACGGGCATGAAAATGTTCCACGGTCGAACTGCTGGTGAACGTGATCCAATCCGACCCGCCTTCGAGCAATCGGGCGGCGCTGCCCGTCAGATCCTCGGTTTCCGGAACGGTCTTGTAGACCGCGATATCATCGACAATGGCGCCCAGGTCCTCCAATAGCTTGGGCAGTTCACGGTTGGCCACCTGGGCGCGCGCCAGCAGGATGCGCAGGTTCTCCAGGCTCTCATATTCCCTGAGCGCGCTGGCGATCTTTGGGGCGAGAGCCTCCTCGGGCATCACGTCCACCCGCAGGTGCAATTCCTTCAGCTTGGCCGCGGTGGCTGAGCCGACTGCGGCAAAGCGGAGCCCGCCGAGGGCGCGCAGGTCCTCGAAGGCTTTGAAGAAATACTCGAAGAACGTCGTCACGCCGTTCACGCTGGTGAAAATGATCCAGTCGTATTCGCCGAGGCCCCGGAGCGCCTCGAGCAGAGACTGCCGGTCGTCCGGCGGCTGAATCTTGATCGTCGGGATCTCCAGCACATCGGCGCCGAGGTCGAGCAGTTGCCGGGTCAGTTGGCTGGCTTGCTCGCGGGTGCGCGTGACCACCACCCGCTGGGCAAAGAGCGGGCGATGCTCGAACCAATTGAGTTTGGCGCGCAGTTTCACCACGTCTCCGATCACGGTGACGGCCGGGGCGGTGAACTTGCTCGCCGCGACGACCTCCGCGATCGTCCCCAGCGTGCCTTCGATGGATCGTTGCCGGCCGGTCGTGCCCCAATGGACCATGCCGACGGGCGTGGCCGCGTCCATGCCGTGCGCGACGAGCGATTCGGCGATCTGCCGGATGCGCTCGACCCCCATCAGGATGACTTTGGTGCCGGGGGTGCGGGCGAGTTGTTCATAATCCAGCCCGGCCTCCTGCTTGGTCGGATCCTCGTGCCCGGTGAGGACGGTGAAGCTGGAGCAGTGCTCGCGGTGGGTCAACGGAATGCCCGCGTAGCTGGGGCCGGCCACGATGGACGAAATGCCCGGCACCACTTCGAAAGCGATGCCCGCCTCCACCAGTTCCTCCGCCTCCTCCCCGCCGCGGCCGAAGACGTAAGGGTCGCCGCCCTTGAGCCGGACGACCCGCTTGCCCTCGCGGGCTTTGGCCACCAGGAGTTGATTCAATTCCTCCTGAGGAATGGCGTGGTCCTTGGCGCGTTTGCCTCCAAAGATCACCTCGGCGGACCGGGGAGCGAGCCGGAGCAGGTCCGGATTGACCAGCGCGTCATAGACCACCACGTCGGCGCGACCGAGCAACTCGGCTCCACGCAAGGTGAGAAGCCCGGCATCCCCCGGGCCTGCGCCCACCAGATAAACCATGCCTCTCGATTTCATGTGGAACGGATTCTAGGCGTCGGAACGGTTTCCCGCAACGGGGCAGATGCCGTGGCCTTTCAGCTGTGAGGCTGGTTCCGCCGTCACCCCGGCCCCCCCGGTGCCGTTGAATTAAGGACCAATGAGAATCCCTTGCTCTTAATGACCAATGACCAATGACCAATGACCAATGAATGACCAAGCCCCAATGCCCAAAGCTCGACCAAAACAGCCGCAGGGGCCACTTGGTCATTGGCCATTAAGGCCTCCCTCTCTTGGGGGCTCACCACGTCCCACATCTTATTCGCTGGACACTGTGGGTTCAGATAAGTCCGTGGGAGCAGGATTTGGGAATCCGTGTTGGGTCGCACGAACCATTGGCAGTTGCAATTTTGTGTTCCGTACGGAACATAAAATTGGCCCACGCCTTTGGACGGTTCAGGCAACGCTTCCGGCATTGTCTTTGCGTTGCAAACTTCAAAGGCACTCATTCCAGACATCATCATCTTATCCGTGAAATCTGTTATCCGTGGTCAACGTCTGCTCCGAAACTCGAGGACCTCCCTCGCCCGATCCTTGGCGCGAGGATGGCGATGTTGCAGGTACACATTTTGGGAAATGAATAGTCTGAGGCGACCACGGATGTCACAGATCTCACGGATATCTACCCGTGCAACGCCTCAACAGGTTCTTGGGCCGACGGGCGCCCAGGGCATTGCTTCGCTCGACCCTAAGCTGGGTTCTGACGGCCCGTTGGACCGCAACGTTGGCAGGTTTCGTACGCACGGTGTCCGAAGGAAAAGATATGGGTAAATGGGAGCTTGGGGGAGAGGGCCGTGCACTGCCGTTGAATTAAGCCTGTCGTTCGCTCGGTGGCCTTAATGACCGATGACCAAGCGGCGCTCACGACGGCCCCTGGGCTGTTTTTGTCGAGCTTTGGGCATTGGGGCTTGGTCATTCATTGGTCATTGGTCATTGGTCATTGGGAGTAAAGGGTCCTCACTGGCCCTTAATTCAACGGCAGTGCTCCCCGGGGGGAGGGCCGGGGTGGGGCGGGCGACTACGACTCCCTGAACCGTCACGAATTTTGTGACGCGCCCTTGCAACTTTCGCCGGTTACGCTCAATTTAGCGAAAACCTGTTCACGCCATGCGACCGATGTATCGTCGTCCATTCCTGATCCTGGCTGGTCTCCTGTCTTTCCTTCCGAATACCGGGCGGGCGGCGGACAACCTTGCCGGCATCAGCAACGTCTTTCTCATCATGATGGAGAATCATGATTGGAGTAGCATCCAAGACAGCCCGAACTGCCCCTACATCAACAACGCGCTCCTCCCCAAGGCGTCCTATTGCAACCAGTATTTCAACCCTCCCGGCCTGCATCCGAGCGAGCCAAACTATGTCTGGCTGGAAGCAGGCACCAACTTTGGCATCCTCGATGACTCGCCGACCAACCGGATCGATTCGACCAATCACCTGGTGACATCTCTATGGCGCCACGGAATTTCCTGGCGCACTTATGCCGAGGATATCGAGCCGGGTTACTGTCCGGTGACCAACCGATTGAATTACCGCGTTCGCCATACGCCGCAAATCCTCTTCAATGACGTCAGCACCAACGAAGCCTACTGCGCCAACCACGTCGTGCCTTACGAACAGTTGTGGAGTGATTTGGCAGCCAACACCGTGGCTCACTACAACTTTCTCGTGCCGAACAAGACCAACGACATGCACGATCCGGCCTGCTCGGGCTGCAGCGGACGGGTGGCCGGGGATTACTGGCTGTCCCACGAAGTGCCGAAGATTCTCGCCTCCGCGGCCTACACCAACGGAGGTCTGCTCATCATCACTTGGGACGAAGGGGAGAATTCCTCGAGCGATGGCCCCATTGGCCTGATTGTCCTTTCTCCCCTGGCCAAGGGTGGCGGCTACAACAACAGTATTCATTACACGCATAGCTCCCTGCTCCGCACGCTCCAGGATATCTTCCATGTCCATCCGTACCTGGGCGACGCGGCCAACGCCAACGACCTGCGCGATCTCTTCGATGCCCCCGACCTGCCGTTTCTCTACGGCGGACGGCGCCTGGTCAACGGCACGTTCGCTTTGCGCGCCACCAACCTGCTGGCGGACAAGTTGACCTACCTGGAAGCCACGACCGATTTCTCAGCGTGGACACCGCTCTTCACCAACCGCGTCAGCTCCAACCAGTCGTCGTTCGGCGACCCAAAAGCCACCGGCTTTGTCCACCGGTTTTACCGGGTTCGGCAGGATCCTTGAACCGGGGCCGGCCTGGGCTGGAGAGAGGAATCGGTTTGCGTCATCATCGAAAAGTGCGCGGATCGGCCGGCGGGACGAACCGCCTGGAAGCCGGCGACCGGCGGCGAAGTCGCGCGGGCCGCGGCGCCGCCAACGACCTGGCGCGCGCGTCGATTTGCCTGCTCGCAGCCGCGCTCGGCGCGCCCGGGGTTCGTGCCCAGTCGCACACCAACCTGCAAACGGTTTTCCTCCTCGTGATGGAAAACGTCAACTGGCCGACCCTCAAGACGAATGTCGGTTCCGCTCCCTACCTGGTGAACACGCTGTTGCCGATGGCTTCCTTCTGCGATCAATTCTACACGCCGCCCGGTCTGCCCGGCAGTTTGCCCAACTATTTCTGGCTCGAAGCCGGAACCAACTACGGCATTACGGACAGCAGCGACCCAAGCGCGCATCTCCTGCCTACCACCAACCACCTGACCACCCAACTGCGCGATGCCGGCATATCATGGAAAGCTTACGTGGAGAACATCAGCGGAACCAATTGTCCGACCGCCAGCGCTGGCCTCTACGCGGCCTACCACAATCCTTTTGTTTATTTCACCGATATCATTTCCAATGCCCCATACTGTCTGAGCCATATCCGGCCTTACGAGGAATTGGCGGCGGATCTGGCCAGCAACCGCGTCGCCCGCTACAACTTCATTATCCCCAACCTTTGCCACGACAGCCACAACTCCAGCGGTTGCGCCACGGCCGATCGCGTCAAAAACGGCGACCTCTGGATGGCGGCGGAGCTTCCCAGAATCCTCGGGTCGAAAGCCTGGACAAACCACGGCGCGCTCTTCATCACCTGGGACGAAGGAACGGGCGGCGGTTTGAGCGGGCCGATCGGCCTGATCCTGCTTTCCCCGCTGGCCAAAGGCCACGGCTACGTCAGCACCAACCGCTATGATCACGCTTCGACGCTGCGCACGCTGCAGGAGATTTTCGGCACGCGTCCGTTCCTGCAGAATGCCGCCCGCGCGCCCAGCCTGGGAGACTTGTTCCAGCCCACGATTTACCTGACGGAACCAGGGAGCAAAGCCGACGGGACGTTTCAGTTCGCCTTCGGCGTCAACCCGGGCAAGACCAACCTGGTCCAGGCATCGACTAATCTGACGCATTGGCTGACCATCGGCACCAATGTCCTTTCCGGCGAGCGCGCGACCTTCTCCGATGGCGGTGTGACGAATTTCCGTCAGCGGCTCTACCGGGTGCTGCAGTTGCCTTGAGCCACGCCGGCTAATGGCTGAGCAACTGCGCGGCCAGGTCCCGTCCGAGCGACTCGGCTTCGGCGCAAGACGCGCGGGCTTCGCCGCGACGGGGCGAGCCGCTGAGGAAGGAAACCGCGCGCAACCGAAGTTCCTGGCCGATGACTTCGGCAAAGGCCGCCACGGCGAGGTGACACCCCCCACCCATGGCCTGGAGGAAAGCCCGCTCGGCAGTGACGCATTGGCGGGTCTCGAGGTGGTCGAGTTTCGCACAGAGGCTTTCCACCAGCGGATCTTTTTCGCGAACCTCGATGCCGATCGCGGCCTGGCCGACGCAAGGCAGCATTTCGCTAATCGACAAGTAGGTGGCCGCCAGTCCGTCCGGAACACCCTCCCCCACCAGTTGGCCGCCGGGCGAGAGGCGAAAACCCAACCGTTCCAGGCCTGCTGCGGCCAGGATGATGGCATCCAGCTCGGCTTGCTCCGCGACCTTGCGCAGGCGGGTGCCGACGTTGCCGCGGATGGGGAGAATCTTCAAATCGGGCCTCTGTTCCAACACCTGCTCGCGGCGGCGCGTGCTGCTGGTGGCGACGGTTGCGCCATGAGGCAGCGCCCGGATGGTCAGGCGGGGCTTGTATCCCCGCTTGCGCTGCTCGACCGGCCGGGCGGTGTCCACATGGCTGATCAGGAAGTCCAGGTCGCGGTGGATCAGCACGTCGCGCGCGTCGGCGCGCGGACCGACCGCGCCGAGTCGCAGTCCCGCCGGCAACTCCGTGGGGAGATCCTTGAGGCTGTGCACGCCCAGGTCCGCCTCGTTTTGCCAGAGAGCCTCCTCGATTTCTTTGGTGAACAGGCCCTTGGGCAATTCCGCGCTGGCCAGCGAAGCGGATTGGAATTTGTCGCCGCTGGTCTTGATGATCTTCACGGCAAAGGCCTGGTCCGGACAGGCCGCCTGGCACTGCGCCAGCAGCAGGTTGGCTTGAGCGAGGGCGAGGGGACTGCCGCGGGTGGCGATGCGGATGGGATGATCGCTGGAGTTCAAATCGACGAGGCCGCCGGCCGGCGGGACAGGCAATGCGGGAGGCTCATTTGTGACTGAAGACCGGGCGCGGGCCCGCGCTCAGGCCGGGCGGGCGGCGGGCACCGAGCAAGGCTTGCGCCTTCTCGCGGATCACCGCTTCGCATTTGGCGAGTTCTTCTTTTCGTTGTTTGAGGCAATCGTCGGCGATGGCCTGCAGGTCATCCACATTGTAGAGATAGACGTTCTCGAGGAAGTTCACCTCGGGATCGATGTCGCGGGGCACGGCCAGGTCGATGAGGAGCAACGGTTCGTTCCCGCGCAGGGGCATGACCGGCTCCAGCCTGGCGCGATCCAGGACGTAGTGCGGGGCGGAGGTGCTGCTGACGATGATGTCGATTTGGCGGAATTCCTCCGCCCAGCGATCGAAGTGGACGGCGCGTCCATCGAGTTCCTTGGCCAGCGCCTCGGCGCGATCGTAGGAACGGTTCGACACGATGATGCTCCGGGCCCCGCGCGAGAGCAAGGCGCGGGCGGCTTTGGCGCTGGTCTCCCCGGCGCCGATCACGATGACCTGGCGACCGGCCAGGGAGCTGAAGATTTTTTCCGCGAGCTCGACCGCCACCGACGCGACCGAAACGTTGCCGCGCTGGATGTTCGTCTCGGTCCGAAGTTGTTTGGCGACATTAAAGGCGCGCTGGAAGGCTTTGTTCAACTGGCCGCCGGTGTGACGGTGCTGGAGCGCCAGCTCGTAAGCTTTCTTCAACTGGCCGAGGATTTCCGTCTCCCCGAGCACCATCGAATCCAGGCCGCAGGCGACTTTGAAGAGATGCTCGATGCTCTGCGGCTCGGTCAATTGATAAATCTCGTCCGTGATCGGATCGCGGTAGTCATGGCAGTTGAGGAGAAATTCGTGCAGCTCGGCAAAAGCCCGGCGCGGCTCGAGGCTGGTGGCGACGTAGAGTTCGACGCGATTGCAGGTCGAGAGGATGACGGCCTCTTCGGCGAGGCCCGATTCCCGCAGCAACTGCAAGGTCGCCGGGACCCGGCCCTCGGCGAAGGCAAAGCGTTCGCGTAACGTGACCGGCGCGGTGTGATGACTGAGACCGAGGACGAGCAGGGCCATGGGGGAATTCCAGGTTTAGGTATGACGACGGGCGCTGCTCCCGTCCCGGCCGCTGGCATGATTCACGGGCGGCTCTCCAGGGTTGAGCGGTTTTCGTTGCCGGGATTGTGGATGCCGGAGAGGAGGTTGGATCCCCAAAAGGTCAGCAGGACGAAGGTGAACATCCCGACCACGCCCCAGGCCAGGCGCCGGCCACGCTGGGCGAACCGCCAGCGGCTCACCAGCAAGGTCAGACAGCCCAGCCAGACGACGAGCGACCAGAGGATTTTCGTATCGCCCTGGAAATAGACCCCGCGGGTTTCCTTCAGGGACGCGACGCCGATGAGCAAGCCGGCGGTGAGCAAAACGAACCCGGCCAGGAGCAACCGGCTGGTCGCCAACTCGAGGCGCTGGATGGGCGGCATCAGCGAATAGACCGCGCGCAGCTTGTTGAATTTCAGGTCGTGCTCCTGCGTGAGGTACATGGCGGCGGCGATCGCGCTCAGCCCGAAGGCCCCGTAGCTCAACAAAATCAGGGCCGCATGCAGGCTGAGCCACCCGCCGGTGAAGGTGGGATGCGCCCCATGCGGAGGATCGAGGCTGGGCATGAGGGCAAATACCCCGATGGCAAAGAGGATGGGCGACGCGAACGCGCCCAGAAACCGCAGCCGCACCCACGCTCCGATCAGCAAGTAAGTCGCGACGATCGTCCAGGCGATGAACGTCGTCGCTTCGTAGAGATTGTTAATCGGACAGCGCTGGAGGGAGAAGCCGCGCTGGAGCATGGCGATGGTATGAAAGGCGGCTCCGCCGAGCAGCAGGGCGTAGTTGATGCGGTTGTCCTGGCGCAGTCCCCGGCGGAGCAGGAAAATCGCGTAGAGCGCGCTCAAGCCGTAAAGCACCACGGCGATCAAAAAGTAATGACGGTCAGACAAGAACACGACGCTAGGTTAGCCAAGCCGGCCCGCGCTGCAAGACGCAAATGCCGGCCGGGGGCCAGCTTGTGGCCGCTCTCCCGTTTGGGGCCGGCCGAGTTTTTCATTCCAATCCCCACCACCTCGGCTAGCCTGCCGCAAAACCGCGCATGGAAAATGAGGAAACACATCGGATCTGGCGTCACTTCAGGCGCTGCGTCGTTTGGCTGGCGTGGCTGAACTGCCTGGCCGGCGCGACCCCGGCCGCCGTCGTCTATGTCGGCACTTCCCAGATCGGTCCGCCGCCCGCGCCCCGCGAGTTTCGCGGTCTCTGGATCGCGACGGTGAAAGACCTCGACTGGCCCTCGCGTCCGGGTTTGACGAGCTTCCAGCAGAAGGCGGAATTGATCTCCTTGCTGGAGCGGGCGAAGCAGCTCCGGTTTAACGCGGTGTTTCTGCAAATCCGTCCGTCCTGCGATGCGCTTTATGCCTCCAGGATCGAGCCGTGGTCTGAATATCTGACCGGGCAGATGGGCCGTGCGCCGGAACCATTTTACGATCCGCTGGCCTTCGCCGTGGAGGAGGCGCACCGGCGCGGGCTGGAATTGCACGCCTGGTTGAACCCGTATCGCGCGCGTCACCCGGCGGCCATCTCACCGGTCTCCAAAGATCACATCAGCAAGACTCGACCATCGGTCATCCGATCCTACGGCAAGAGTCTCTGGCTCGATCCGGGCGAACGGGAGGTGCAGGAGTATTCGCTCAGCGTCGTGCAGGACGTCGTGCAGCGCTACGACATCGACGGCGTCCATTTCGACGATTACTTCTACCCTTATCCGGAGAAGGATGCGCGAGGTCGGGTTCTGCCGTTCCCGGACTGGGCGAGCTGGAAACGCTACCAGGACAGCGGCGGCAAGCTGCATCGCGAAGATTGGCGGCGTGAGAACGTCAACTTGTTCGTCATGCGGGTCAGCCAGTCCATTCGCGCCCTCAAGCCGTGGGTCAAGTTTGGCATTGCCCCGTTCGGGATCTGGCGTCCCGGCCATCCGCCGCAAATCAAAGGACTTGATGCCTACGACGTGATTTACGCCGATTCACGCAAATGGCTGCGCGAAGGCTGGGTGGATTACCTGGCACCGCAACTCTACTGGAGCAACGAGCCGCAGGAGACCAGCTTCAACGCGCTGTTGCAATGGTGGGCCGGAGAAAACGTCCAGCACCGCCACGTCTGGCCGGGGCTGGACGCCAGCCGAGTCGGGCCGGGCCGGTCGCCGGAGGAGATTCTCTCTCAAGTGCGAGCGACGCGCAGCGAACCCGGGGCCAGTGGGAATATCTACTGGGGCGTCCGGGCCCTGACGGAGAATCGACGAGGGCTCGGCGATGCCTTGCTCAAAGGCGTCTATGGCCAGCCGGCGTTGTCCCCCGCCTTTTCCTGGCTCGATCCTCAGCCGCCGGCCCCGCCGCAGATCTCGGCCACCATTGGCGCGGGCGACGAAGTGACGGTGCGCTGCACGCCAGGCGGCCCGGAACCGGCGCGGCTCTGGCTCGTCCAGGCCCGCTCGGCCGGCGCCTGGACGTTGGAGATCCTGCCAGACGCGCCCGCCGAGAGGGTATTCCGCTTCGCCAACAAGCCGGACGTCATCGCCGTGCGGGCGATCGACCGCTGCGGCAACGCCAGCCGGCCGGCGGTGCTGGAAAAGCATTGGGTCGAGGACGCGAAGAGTTCTCCGTGAACTGTTGCACCCGGAGCGCGCCCGGTCCCCGGGCGCAGCGCTCGCGCCAGGACCAGGGCTTCCGGATTTTCCTGAGGCGTCCGAGCTGGCGACGCGCTGCGGCCGGGGACCGGCCGCGCTCCGGGCGTGCCGCATCCGGCGTGAGGCGGATCCTTTCTCACCACCGCGAGCCACTCTCAGGGAGATCAGAGCCGACTCACGTCGGCTACGAATCATCGGCGTCGAGGCTTACGCGTCGTAGTAAAGAAAGAATTCGTACGGGTGGGGTCGCAGCCGCAAGGAATCGCATTCCTTGCGCTTGTGCGAAATCCACATCTCCAGAAAGTCCCGGGTGAAGACGTCCCCCTTGAGGAGGTACTCGTGGTCGGCCTCCAGCGCGTCGAGCGCCTCGCCCAGGCTCCCGGGCACCTGCGGGATCTTCGCGTGCTCTTCCGGCGCCAATTCATACATGTTCTTGTCGATCGGCTCGCCCGCTTCGATCTTGTTGAGCACCCCGT
>WNFZ01007125.1_pt1 | contig 15445 bp, 11 predicted proteins | sample 5400081 | NCBI WGS metagenome assembly WNFZ01 (sample SAMN13153365, study PRJNA577476) | soil metagenome | isolation source: 80 cm soil or saprolite under grassland replicate 1 | place: USA:California | collected 2016-06-15 | reverse complement strand
GCAACGTGCTTTCGTCTACTCCTATGAAGAGTCCGCTCGCACCTTGTTGAACAACTACCTCGACAATGTCGAAGCGTATTGCAACAAGACCAAGCTGCGCGACCCCATCACCGATGAAGAGATGGAGCCTGACGAGCAGTTGATGCGCTCCATTGAAGAGCAGATAGGCATCACCGAGAATGCCAAACGCTCGTTCCGTGAGGAGATCCTCATTCGCATCTCATCTCTTGCCCGCAAGGGCTTGACCTTCGAATATACCAGCCATGAGCGATTGAAGGAGGCCATTGAGAAAAAACTCTTTGCTGACCTGCGGGATGTCGTGAAGATCACTACATCGGCACGTACGCCCGATAAGGAGCAACTGCGGAAGATCAATGAAGTAGTCAATCGTTTGATGGCTGAACACGGCTACTGCCATGTATGCGCGAATGAAATTCTTCGCTACACCGGCAGTTTGCTTAATCGGTAGTGCAGAAAATAATGTAGGGGCCGCATCCAGTGCCTAAATTGATGCGCTCTGCGACAAGCCTGGCTTTCCCAGGTGAGCGCGTGAATGAGGCGCCAGGTGCGGCCCCTACATCCTGATACGTAAGGAGCGTGCTCCATGTCCGTCTCTCAGCATGACTGGTCGTTGCACCGCAAGGGTCAAATCGACCAGGAACGTCACAAAGAGAAGATCCGCGAGGCGATCAAGAAAAATTTAGGCGAAATCGTCAGTGAAGAGAGCATCATCCTGTCGGATGGCACCAAGAGAGTACGTGTTCCCATTCGCTCACTCGACGAATACCGTTTCCGCTTTGACCCTGGTAAACAAGAACATGCTGGAGAGGGCGATGGGAAGAGTAAAGTCGGCGATGTGGTGGCTCAGGAGCCGCGCCCCGGCAAAGGCAAGAAGGGCGAAGCAGGCAAAGAGGCAGGTCAAGACTACTACGAGGCCGAAATCTCCATGGAAGAACTGGCCGCCATGATCTTTGAAGATCTGGGGCTGCCTAATCTCGAGCAAAAGCGTCAGCAAGAACTGCAGACCGAGGCTGTGCGCTTTACCGATGTCCGCAAGAAAGGCCCCATGACGAACCTTGACAAAAAACGCACCATCATGGAGAACATGAAGCGCAATGCCGCCAAAGGTGACGCCAAATTCCAGGATATCAAATCCGAGGACCTGCGCTTCAAAGTGTGGGAGCCAACCATCAAGTACCAGTCAAACGCCGTGGTCATCGCCATGATGGATGTCAGCGGATCGATGGGCGAATTCGAGAAATATATCGCCAGGAGTTTCTACTTCTGGATGGTCCGCTTCCTGCGCACAAAATACAACAACGTCAAGATCGTCTTCGTCAGTCACCATACCGAAGCCAAAGAAGTCACCGAAGAGGAGTTTTTCCACAAGGGAGAAAGCGGCGGCACGCAGGTCTCGTCTGCCTATGAACTGGCATTAGAGATCATCAAACAACGCTACAACCCGGATGACTGGAACATTTATCCCTTCCATTTCTCCGACGGAGATAATCTGCCGTGGGATAATGACCGCTGCGTTCAGTTGGTCACTAAACTGATGGAACTCTGCAATATCTTTGGCTATGGCGAAATTCGCGAAGGGCACTATCGCTCACCCAGTACGCTCATGGGTGCTTACAACAAGATCTCCGATAAGAAGTTCATCGCCGTGACCATTTCGGATAAGAAGGAAGTCTATCCCGCTCTGCGGAAATTCTTTGCCCAGCGTGATCCCATGGCTGCAGAGTCATTTTGAAGGCCGAAGAAATGTGGGGTACTGAAGGGTGGCAATCTGCCAGTAATGGCAATGTGGGGATACTTACCACCCGCAAATTTTATAGAGCATAATCCTCGCTAAATGGGCTGAATAGCGAGCGACGAAACTGAAACCCCTGGCCTCTAACCTGGAAGGAGCCTCTTTTATGGCAGATAGTGAGATCGAAAGACTGCGAGACGCAATAGATTGTGCCTGGGAGGAGGCCCACAAGTTTGGACTTGATCCTTTCCCCACACACTTTGAGCTGGTGCCCGCCAGCATCATGTACGAGTTTGCCTCGTATGGTTTGCCTGGTCGCTTCAGTCACTGGACGCATGGGAAATCCTACTATCGGCAGAAGATGCAGTATGACTTCGGGTTGAGCAAAATCTACGAGATGGTGGTCAATACCAATCCTAGCTATGCTTTCCTGATGGAAATGAATAATCTCCTGCAAAATACTTTCGTAGCCGCGCACGTCTTCGGCCATACTGATTTTTTCAAGAACAATGCCTACTTTCAAAATACTTCGCGTCGCATGATCGATAAGGTGAGCATCCATGCTGAACGCGTCGCCAAGTACGAGTTCGATCATGGCAAGGCCGAAGTCGAGCGTTTTCTTGACGCGGCCCTCTCGATTCAAGAGCACGTTGACTATAATTTGTTGCTGCGCGGGAATGAAAATGCCAAAAAAGACGAACAGAAGCCAACCCAGGTGACAAGCGAATATGATGATCTCTGGGGCCTTGAAAAGAAAGCAAAAAAGGCCGAGGAGGATCGCGAAAGGCGACCTGGAAAGCCTCCAAAGTTTCCTGAAAAACCAGAGAAGGATATCCTGCAGTTCTTAATGCGCTACGCCCCCCATCTGCAGCCCTGGCAGCGTGACCTTATCGAAATTGTGCGCACGGAGATGCTCTACTTTATACCGCAAGCGCAGACAAAAGTCATGAATGAGGGGTGGGCCAGCCTATGGCACTCGCGCATCATGCGTCAATTAGCAGAACTCGGCGTCATCAACAGTTCCGAATTCCTCGAGTTTGCCCAGTTGCACTCAGGTGTCCTCTCGCCATCGCGCACCTCGCTCAATCCATATTATCTTGGCTTCAAGATGTTTGAAGATATCGAGCAACGTTGGGATAATCCGACCGATGAGGAACGAGAAAAAACAGGGCGTAAGCCAGGAATGGGGCACCAGAAGATCTTCGAAGTACGCGAATTAGATAACGATGTATCGTTCCTGCGAAACTATCTGACCAAAGACCTCATCAAGGACCTTGACCTCTATCTCTTCAAGAAAGACGGCGATGAATGGGTCATCTCCGAAAAGAACTGGGAGAAAGTGCGCGATGGCATCGTTGCCAGTATGACCAACTTTGGCTATCCTTACCTCGTTGTCGATAACGGAGATTATCGTGGCAACCGCGAACTCTACATCAAGCATATGTTTGAGGGCCAGGAACTCGACCTGAACTATGCCGAGAAGACACTCCAACATGTATATACGATGTGGGGTCGCCCCGTCCACCTGGAAACGGTCTACGAGGGTAAACGCATATTGCTCACCTATGATGGAGAGCGCAATAGTAAGAGTACTTTGGAGAAGTAATAACTCAAACTCCTACCAGTACCGCTCCTCTTTCCACGGATCAGCGTGATTATGGTAGCCGCGCTGTTCCCAGAAACCGGGGCGGTCGTGTTCCATAAACTCCAACCCATCGAGCCACTTGGCGCTTTTGTAGAAGTAGAGTTTTGGCACAAGCAGGCGAACAGGGCCACCGTGATCAGGCTCCAAATCCTGGCCATCATGTTTGAGCGCGATCATTACATCGTCATCATCAAGGTCAGCAAGAGGAAGGTTTGTCGTATAGCCAGTCCAGGAGTGCGCCATCACAAATTTAGCGCTCGGTAACGGTTTGGCACACCTTAACATTTCACGGATGCTCACACCCTCCCAGGTATTGTCGTAACGACTCCAAGTCGTCACACAGTGAATATCGGTGGTGAAGGTAGTGCGTGGAAGCGCAAGGAATGCTTCCCACGTAAACTCCAACGGATTCTCGACTCTACCGGTGATCTTTAGTTTCCAATCAGCCGGCAGTCTTTGAGGGGTTCGCTCATAGCTCAACACCGGCCATTTCTTTGTGAGGTATTGTCCTGACGGAAGGCGATATTGACCATCAGGTCTCTTTTCCTCTAATGTTCGTTGCTCAGATTTTTTACCGAACCATTGCATACGTCAAATGCTCCTTTAGCTATTTGCGTCTATAGTAGCCAATCAAGGCTTTGCTTTCACCATACTCTTCATGATCAAGAAAGGCATCTTTCGTAAACCTTTAGGCGAAGGTACTGTATTATAGACTTGCGATACGCTAAAGTGTTACATCTCTTTCATCGTCCATCACGAAGACAAAATATTTGGAGGAGGGTGTATACTTAATACAGAAGGCAGGCCATTTGTATATCTGCCTTGAAGGACGTTACAATAGCGTGGGTTTTGTCCCGTCAATAATCTGTACGTACTACCTGACTCTGATGGATGTCACTTTTCAAGACGACAACGACGGATGAGAGGCCACACTACTTGAAATACATTATGTGAGGGTAAGATGATAATATTCTTGTTGGCACTCATTGGTACACTTATTGTCATGACAATCCTGTCAATTGGGCGGTTGGGTTTTGGACGCCGCGAAGCATTTAATAGAAGAAAATTCTTCAACTGGTTCGCCGGTTTTTTTGTTCTGAATTACCTGATCTGCTTGTTCATTCTTTATTTCTCTGAGCCTGCTCTAACGGGTCCGTTCTGGGGTTGGCAGTGGTTACTCTGGCCACTGGTGATTAGTAGCATCGCGAATCTCTTTGCTTTTGCGCGCCCAGCACTTAATGTCCTGGAGGACGCTTCCGCTGTGAGCCAGGGGCGGCCGCGTGCATCGAAGAGCAATCCCACCCAATTACCTGCCAGTGCCTCGCGAGGAGCTATTGCGGCAGGTATTTTTGGGCTTGTAGTGGCGGCTGTCATTGGTATCGTCGTCAGTGGTTTGATTGTGGTCTTTACTACCTGGTTTGATAGCAATGCCAAAGCACTTGCCGCCATACCCCAGGTACATTATGAAACCTCTCCCAAATTGCCGCCCACCGATCCCAATAACATTGTGCTGGTCAGCAAAAGCATTGCTATTTACAAAGGCCAACAGGTACTTGGTTCAAATGGTCAGAACCTTGGCTCAACGTACAGCATAGATCCAGACAGCTATACATTACAATCTATTAACCATCATCTCTACTATGTTGGCCCGTTAACGTACAACAACATCTTTGCCAACCTAAATAGCCCAACCACACCGGGTTTTGTTGTGGTGGATGCTGAGGACCCTGAGAAGGTGCCGGTCTTACACACCGAACCAACCGCGTCTCTTGCCGTTCTGCCTGGTGCGCTTCTGAACCAGGACCTGTTACGTCATGTCTACCTGAATGGCTATATCTATGGAAAACTGGTCGATCCTACCCTGGAACTCGATGATAGTTTCCATCCCTATTGGACCATTTCGCTTATGCAGCCAAGCCGTGGCTATATTGGTGACATACTCACTGAAGTGCTCATTGTAAACGCTCACACTGGTGAGATTAAGAAATATCTGCCACAGGATGTGCCAGCCTGGGTAGATCGCGTCATGCCGGCGCAAACAGTGACGGATTACCTCAGCTGGTGGGGTCTCTTTCATGCTGCTCCATGGTTTAATCCCTCTGGCATGGGTCAGCAAACCCCAGCTAGTGATCCAGAACTACTCTATAACAACGTGGATCAGCCTGTCTGGCTCATTCCTATGACCTCTTCCTCTTCAAACGACCAGTCAAGTACGGGCGTCTTCCTTTTCGATACCCATAAAAATGAGGCTCATTTCTATCCACTGGCAGGACTGGGTATCGGTGGTAACGTACAGAGTACATTTCAATCTAACAGCAAAAATATTCGTAATTACAATGTGGCTAGTGTTCAACTATACCAGATCTATGGAGTCCCCACCTGGATAGCAATCTATGTACAAAGTTCGGGTAATGGCGGCTTCCAATCGGTTGGAGTTGTAGACGCCAGGAATTTGAACGGCAGTAATGTACAATATGAACCATCGCTACCTCAGGCGTTGCAGGATTACCAGCAATGGCTTACACAGCAAGGAAATGGTGGCAATACTCCAGCTGGAGGAACGACCCAGACCGTGAGTGGGAAAGTGCTGCGTATATCATCTGTGCAGCAGGGGAGCAACACCATCTATTACATTCAGATAAAGGGGCAGAATGCCATCTTCACTGCTAACCTCTCCCTCTCACCTAAACTGCCACTTGTGCAGCCTGGTGATACAATCAAGGGTGATTATGTAGTAGGAGGTAGCGTAGTGAACTTCAAGACCTTTGATGACCTCTCTATCATTCTGGGAGGTACACCAACGCCGGCAACGACAGCCACACCAACAGGAACACCTGGTACAACACCGACACCCAGCCCTACACCATAGTATGAATTTGATAGGAAACCTGTCAAGAGGGCAAGGAGGAGGCAATGAATGGCCCATTACTTCACTCGTGAAGAGGCTGAGGTTCTATTACCACAGATCTCCGTCATGCTGCGCGAGATACAGGTTAAGCGTAAGTCCATACTGCAAACCGAGGAGGAGCTAGACGCTTTGCGTCTCCAAGCAACTGGCAACGGCTATCACTTGCATGAACGCATGTTGAACCTGCAGAGAGAACTGTCTCATCACGCGCATGACCTGCGTAAACTTCTTGATGAACTGGCTGGCTTTGGGTGTGTTTTGAAAGATCTCGAACGTGGCCTGATCGACTTTCTCAGCCTCCGTAATGGCAAGGAAATCTATCTTTGCTGGTATCTCGGTGAAGAGCGCATCAATAACTGGAATTATCTTGACGCTGGTTTCGCCGGTCGCCAGCCGCTATAAACGCAGGAACGTTTCATGACCAATATTGGTGAGGCTATAGAACTGGGTACATCAGTGCTCACAGAGATAGGACAATCTGTTCCCAGGCTTGATGCCCAGGTATTGTTAGGTCATGTGTTACACGTGGATCGGGCTACGCTTATTGCACATCCAGAAATTCATCTTACTGGGGAACAAGAGCAGCAGTATCAACGGCTGCTTGAACGTCGAAAACGTGGTGAACCGGTTGCTTACATCGTTGGGCACAAAGAGTTTTTTGGCCTTGATTTCTTCGTTGATAGACGTGTTCTCATACCTCGACCGGAGACAGAACTACTGGTTGAGATTGTTTTGAAGATTATTCGTGATCTGCTTGCTAGTGGTCTGACACCTGTTGTAGCCGATATTGGCACAGGTTCTGGCGTTATTCCGATCGCTCTCGCCGTACAAGAGCCACGCCTTCCCTATGTGTACGCCACAGATATCTCTCTTGATGCTCTGGACGTTGCGCGCCTCAATTGTCAACGATACGCTGTTGAACATCGAGTACATTTGTTGCATGGCGACCTCCTTACCCCATTGCCAGAGCCTGTCGATGTACTTACCGCTAACTTACCCTATGTGGGTTTCGATGAGATGGACCTGCTGGCCTCTGACGTTCGTGCCTACGAACCGCATCTTGCCCTGATCAGTGGTACTCAAGGGCTAGATCTGTTAGAGCGCTTCTTTAAAGAAGCGCAACGGTCGGGTAAATTGAAGGAACATGCTGTATTGATCATAGAAATTGGCTATCAACAGCGTGAAATACTTGTTCACCTGCTCCATGAACTCTGGCCGCAGGCGACTGTGACATCTGAGAAGGATTATGCAAGTTGGGATCGATTACTAAAGGTGATATTATAGAGACCATTCATAGAGAAGGTTATTTTAGAGGGTTATTTGGCGGAATCAGAATACGATAAACGTGCTATTGATTTGCGTTTTCTTGAACACAGGCTTATAATCCAACCACGGCATGAGAGTGGATATCTTTCCATATGTCAGTGATGAAGAAAATATCTCCTTAGCAGATAGGCAGGAGCATTCTTTATGATTCAGGCGGACATCATCTCCATTCAGTTTTTGTTCCTTATTCCCCCTATCATTTACGATGTGTTTATGTTACTGCTTGGTGGAGTATCCGCGTTTGTATTGGCTTACTTCCTGACATTCGGTGTGAGGGCCTTGTGTTACAAGCTAGGTTGGCTTGATCAACCGGCAGCACGAAGAGTCCATACTAAGGCCGTGCCTCGCCTGGGCGGTGTAGCCATGTTTGCGGCCTTTGTGCTAGCCTCATTGCTTTTCTACAAACCTGGTTCAACCAATGAAGTCATCATTTACTGGCTACTCCTAGCTGCCTCACTACTCGTGGTTATTGTTCACGCATATGATGATGTCGTAGGGCTGAAACCACTGCCAAAATTATTGGCACAAACTGTGGCAGTCATTATCATTCTCGGTCCCTGGGATGGAGTCTTTCATGGTATATTGCTCTTTACCTTCAATAACCCCTTTCCCTTTGGTAGAGAGATAGCGAGTGCAAACTTACCGTGGTATTTACAGCCTACGCTATTTTTGTTTATCCATCCACCTTCGCCTGATATCCAACCGAGTATCAGTCTTGCCGCTATCCCGGCTGTCCTGCTCACCTGGTTCTGGACCGTTGGGATGATGAATACAGTGAATTGGATTGATGGAATGGATGGACTGGCAACGGGTGTTGTAGGAATAGCCGGCCTTTTCATCACTATCATTAGCTTCCTGTTGCAGCAGCAGAGTATCGCTGTCCTTGCTGCAATCTTTACGGGCGCGGTGCTCGGTTTTCTACCGCACAATTGGAACCCGGCGAAGATTTTCATGGGCGATAGCGGTTCGATGTTTCTTGGTTTAGGGCTGGCTGTGCTTTCAGTGATGGGAGGAGCAAAGTTAGCATTGGCTCTGATGGTGCTAGGTGTGCCTATTATTGATGTTGCCGTGGTGATCATGAATCGGATACGCCGAGGCCAATCTCCCCTTCACTATGATAAAACGCATTTGCATCATCGTCTTATGGCTACTGGATTGAGTGTCAGGCAAATCTGTTTTGTCATTTATGGACTGGCCCTGATATTTGGATTGTTAGCTGTCACCCTTTCGGGAGTTCAACATTATGCGCATTTCTACAAGTTTGTTGGTATAGCCCTGGTGGTGTTAACGATGGTCGGATTGATTATATGGATGGACTATCGACAGCGTCAACGTGGAGGGCGCATTAAATTAGGGGGCCCTGATGAGCCGACGACCCCGAATGGAGACGCCTCAGAAACAAACGAGAGCAATGGTAGGCAAGAAACTGCAACAGAGCAGCACTCGGGGTTTATCGGCTCTAGCCAGCCACAACCTGATGCTCGGTATGATGAGCACTCGCAAATGCGGCTTCCTCATTAAACATTCGTCTCAAAAAATGTCCTGTGAAAGACCGCTCGTTCTCTGCTACCATTTCAGGTGTGCCCTGGGCGATGATCTCACCACCAGCGTCCCCACCCGCTGGCCCAAGGTCGATAATCCAATCTGCGCTCTTAATCACTTCCATATTGTGCTCAATCACCACAATCGTATTCCCGCTATCGACGAGGCGCTGTAATACCTGGAGTAATCGATCTACATCGGCAAAATGCAATCCAGTAGTTGGCTCATCAAGAATGTACATTGTACGGCCTGTGCCTCGCCGTGAGAGTTCCGTTGCCAGTTTGACACGCTGTGCCTCTCCTCCCGAAAGGGTGGTGGCTGGCTGACCGAGGCGCATATAGCCCAATCCTACATCATTGAGCGTCTTCATTTTGTTATAAATTGAAGGCACATTGGCAAAGAAGGTCATTGCTTCCTCTACTGTCATGTTCAGCACATCAGCAATATTCTTTCCTTTGTAATGTATTTCAAGAGCCTCACGATTATAGCGTTTGCCCTTGCAAACATCGCAGGGGACATACACATCCGGCAAGAAGTTCATCTCAATCTTGACGATACCTTCACCCTTGCAGGCTTCACATCGTCCTCCTTTCACATTGAAGGAGAAGCGACCGGCCTGGTAACCCAGAATATCTGTGATCAAGGTACTTTTGCCCGAACCGGAGACACCAGTTATAACGACAAATTCTCCTAGTGGAATATCAACTGTGATATTTTTCAAGTTATTCTCGCGCGCACCCCGAATGGTCAGAAAATGACCATTGCCTTCTTTGCGTTGTTCGGGTAGCTTTATACGACGACGCCTGGACAGGTAATCACCCGTCAAAGAGTTTGTATTAGCTACAATGTCATCATAGGTGCCTTCTGCCACGATCTTGCCGCCATGTTCACCTGCTCCAGGGCCAATATCAATGATATAGTCGGCGGCCCGCATAGTATCCTGGTCGTGCTCGACAACCAGCAATGTATTCCCCAGATTGCGTAAGCGTATCAGGGTTCTAATCAAACGTTCATTATCGCGTTGATGAAGCCCAATACTTGGCTCATCAAGAATGTAGAGCACACCCATCAAGCCAGAACCAATTTGTGTTGCGAGACGGATGCGTTGTGCTTCGCCTCCAGAGAGACTGGCCGCGGCCCGATCTAAGGTCAGATATTCCAGGCCAACATCGACCAAAAATTGGAGACGAGCACGGATCTCTTTGAGCACCTGTCGTGCAATAAATTGTTCCCGTTCTGTCAATGTAGCCAAGACGAGTGGTTCATGAGGATCGATCCTGGCATACGGATCACTTTTGACAGGATTCCCGTTACTATGCTTCTTTTTGTCCTGTGCATTCCCAATAGAAGCGGGCTGTATCGTACCCTCGTCGTTGCTCGTCGTTGGGCGAATTGGTGTCCCTTCAGCCTCTAATTCTTTGAAGAAGCGTTGCGCCAGCACTATCGAGAGATTTGTAACCTGCACAATGTTGCGACCAGCTACTGTGACGGCCAGTGTTTCTGGTTTGAGACGTGCGCCATGACAGTCGGGACAAATACGTGCCGACATGTAATTCTCAATCTCTTCCCGTACACCTTCGCTCTCAGTCTGCTTATAACGCCGATCCAGGTTGGGGATAACTCCCTCAAAATTGATTGAGTACTTTCGTGTATGCCCATGTTGAGGGGTGTAGCGAATAGTCAGTGGTTCAGGCGCGCCGTAGAGCACCTTCTGTTGTTGATCTTCGGTCAGCTCGCGCCACGGCGTATCGAGGCTGAAGTCATATTGTTGCGCCAACGCTTCCAGGATTGAGGCGTGCCATTGGCTGCCATTGACTACTTTGCTCCAAGGGGTTATGGCCCCTTGCCGCAGGCTCAAATCGGGGTGGGTCACAATACGCTCCACGTCAATCTCTTGTTGAGTACCAAGGCCTGTGCAGGTGGGGCATGCGCCATGTGGACTATTAAAGCTAAAGGTGCGAGGAGCGATTTCTGGCAAACTAATGCCACAGTAGACACAAGCAGCTTTCTCCGAGAAAAGTATTTCTTCGCCGTCAATAATCGAAACTAAAACCACGCCACTTCCCAGCTTTAATGTTGTCTCCAAAGAATCTGAAAGCCGCTGTCGCAATGCGAGATCACCGGATTCTTCTTGAGGGGCTTCTCTCTCTAATGGTAGTTTGTCATTGATGTTCTGCTCTTTAAGTTGTTCAGCATTGATATCATAGAGCGCAGGTCGCTCTGCGACCTTTTTCGGAGCGGGGTGACCAGGTTGTGAAAAGTGATTTTCCTCGTTCTCAATAGAATGTAAGCTGCCCAAACGAGGTAGCCGGGTACCGGCCTCGTCTCTTGCTCGTTCTTTGCGGATAACCAGGCGATCAACAACTGCCTCTATGGTGTGTTTCTTCTGTTTATCGAGATCGATTTCGTCACTCAGATCGTGGATCTTGCCATCGACACGTACACGCACATAGCCCGCACGGCGCATTTCCTCAAAGATATTCTTGTACTCACCTTTGCGCCCCTGCACGAGTGGCGCGAGTAACATGATGCGAGAGCCTTCGGGTAGGTTGAGCACCGCGTCGACGATCTGCTGAACGGTTTGCTGGCTTACCTCTCGGCCGCATTTGGGACAGTGTGGATGACCGATGCGAGCATAGAGCAGGCGCAAATAATCGTAAATTTCAGTGACTGTTCCCACCGTAGAACGAGGGTTATGCGTCGACCCCTTCTGGTCTATGGATATAGCTGGCGAGAGACCATCGATATGATCGACATCGGGTTTTTCCATTTTATCCAGAAACTGTCGGGCGTAGGCAGACAACGATTCTATGTACCGTCGCTGTCCTTCAGCAAAGATAGTATCAAAGGCAAGGCTACTTTTGCCTGAACCGGAAAGCCCTGTGATGACAACAAGCCTGTCACGGGGTATAGTAACATCAATGTTTTTCAGATTATGTTCGCGGGCACCGCGAATAATGATTTTATCTTGAGGCATACAGTAGAATCACCCATCCCACAAATATGTAGCTCACAGGTTGTTAGAAATTCAGACGAAACTCGTTGGTATAACCTGTGAGCTACATATTTGTTGATACAAACGTTCGATATCAATACCTTCATCATCATACAATACGATGTCAAGGGATCACCAAAGCGCCAAAGCGGGCCAATTATTCCAAAGGTCATCCCGCCTTGTGTCTTTGCTTACCAAAACGTTTAAACAATTACATGATAGCCTTTATTTCCTATGTACTCAACTCGCTGATGGGCTATCCTGTACGACAAAAGAAGGTATATCCTATACTATGCCTTGCTTCTCTATGCTGTATCTGGTAGATTCAAACGGTACATTGCAAACATTTAGCGTTAATACAGAGCTATTCGTAGGTATGAGGAATGTAAAGATTATGTTCCTCGCTGGAGATGCTCTCTAGCTCCTATTCATTCATAGGATCGGTGAAAAGCTATACACAGGAGTTGGCATGAACTTAGAACTTGATTTTGAGAAGCGCTATCGCTTAGTGCGGGAGGTAATAGAGACAGTCGTCCTTACTCTACTGATGTTTCTGGTCATTCGCCTGGCCGTACAAAATTTCAATATCGAAGGTATGAGTATGGAACCCAGTCTGCACGATAAGGAACTTATCCTGGTAGATAAATGGACCTATCTCTTTCATGCGCCTGCTCGTGGAGATGTCGTAGTATTTGTTGCCCCACCACATCAGGATCAAGATTATATCAAGCGCATCATTGCCATCCCTGGTGATACACTTACTATCCGCGATACCACCGTTATTGTGGATGGTGTAACTTTGAACGAAACCTATGTTGACCCTCATCGTCAGGGTAATGTTTATGCCTATAAAACCGTCTCGAATATGGTTATTCCCCCAAATGAATATTTTGTGCTGGGCGACAACCGAGAAGGAAGTTCCGATTCGCGGGATTGGGGCTTATTGCCTCGTAGCGATATTATTGGGCGTGCTGCCCTTGTCTATTGGCCTCTGGGAGAAGGAAACAATGGACTGCTGCCGAACGTCTCCTCCGTTTTCGACAAAATACATCAGACAGGTGTTGTTCCTGGTTTTCAGCAGAATGGAAGCACCGTCGATGTGGATGGTATGCTGCTGCTTCTTTTCCCAGGTCTTTTCATCGCGTGCTTGCGAGGACGTGCGTTCGCAGGTAAGATTAAGGAATAGTTGGCGGACTACCTACCGGAAGAGGTATACCCCCGGGAGTAGGGCTACCCACAGGAATGGGGCTGCTACCCGGCGCACCTAGTACCAGAATCAATTCCTGATTGCCAAGCTCAACGGACGTGATAGAATGTTGTATCTTTGCCTGTGCTTCAGCAAGATGCCTATTGACGAGCGTTGTTATTTCGTCTGGAGTGAAAATAAGCCCTGCGATGCCGTCAACTGTCACATTGGTAACAACTAGCTGTCCTTGAACTACTTTCGGTACACCGCTAACTGTACACGTAGACCCAAAAACTTGAAATTGCAGACTCATTGCTTCTGATGTGATGTGTATCTGTGCATTATTCACGACGTTATCGGGAGAAGATGAAGATCCGAGAACAAGCAGGTTGTTTAATGCATTTTCTGATAAGGGGACACGCCCGGCAGGAGCTATTGCGACCGCTGGCGGTATTTTGTTGACCGAATCAGTTAAAACGGTATCAAGTTTGTTCGAAACCATGTTATTCAGGTAAGGACGTAAGACGAAGAACCAGCCTCCCCCAAAAAGTACAACCAGTACAACGAGGGCAATGAGAGATCCTAGCAGGCAACCTCGTACACGGCGGCGCGGTCTCATTTCTCCGATACTGGCATTCGCATTCATGCCTGCTGCGACGTTAGCTGATTGAACATAAGGTGATTGTTGGGGTTGTGAAGGTGCTGATAGCGGTTGAGGCCAGTATTGTGCTGCTCCTTGATTTTGAGGACCTTGTTGGTAGCCTGGTCGTAATGTAAGCGGCTCGTTTTTCTGACGGTCTGGTGGTAGGGTTGGTGGCTCCGGTTCCCCCATGAACGCAGGTTGGTAAGGAGGAATGGGATTGGCTGTAGGGTGATTGACAGGTGTTCTAGAAATTGGTTCACCACAATTTGGGCAGAAACGCGAATTTGCTTCTAGTTGCTTGTTACATTTTGGACAATTCATAGGCGCCCACCTTTTTATCGTTCTATGATGATTGCACAGCGTTTCGGCATCTATATGATACTATACGCTGCTTTTGTATATACGTCTATATTTTACTTCACTGATAGCGGTGATACTCATTAAAATTCGCGGTTTACTATTTCGTTCATCGAAGCGATAATGCGTTCTCTCAGGTTAGGATCGTTATTCAGCGTTTCAGCTATCTGTTCAATCATTGTGCTCTCTTGTGTCGATGGAAGTGTATAGCCATATTTTTGGTGTACGGCTGCTGCGGCAGCACGGCGAATTTTCTCATCGTCATCCATCTGAAGTGCTGGTGGGCGTTGTGCGCTGCGTACGCTTGTAATTCCAGGAGGGCTTTCACCTTTGAGCGGAGACAGCCCGTCTGCGGCGAAAGGTACTTCCGAACCGATCAAGTGGGCCGAATGAGGTGTGGCGCGATCGATGTGTACTACAACGGTTTGAGTCGTCTCATCTAGCTTGCTAATGGTACCTTCCAGGTAAATGACTTCAGGTGCGCCCCAGTAGACGCGCTCTCCCAGGTGGAGAATCATATTTTATTGCTCCAGCTTCAATTTACTGTTGTGTTCAGAGCCGCACACAGTAAGTATACGCGACAGGGCACATGAAGTTCCAATATTTCACTGTTCCAAGAGTATCAAGTGTTTCAGAGTATCAAGTGTTTCAGGTGTTTCACTGTGTTGCTAAATGTGGTATCTTACAAGTGCATTTTTTTTGAGAAGACGCCTGAAGGTCTGGTATAGGTGTGCCGCCTGTTGTTATCACACATTCATTAAAAGGATTCATTTATACTATCATGCACGAGAAAAGTATACTCACGTTGGAGTATCCCAAAATAATGGCGAAAGTGGCCAAAGAGGCTGCTTTTTCTGCCAGCAAAGAACTGGTGATGGAGCTACAGCCGACACCAAATCTGGAAGAGGCGCGGCGCCGTTTGGCCTATACCACTGAAGGGTCTCAATTGATTGACCTGCACCCTGATGCAGGTGTTGGGAGTGCACACGATATCCGAGCTTTGTTAGCTCACGCGGCTCGAGAGGGGGTGCTCAGCCCAAGCGATATGCTCGAAGTGCTCGCTACCGCGCGGAGCGCCATCTACGTGGGA
>WNFZ01003171.1_pt1 | contig 15451 bp, 9 predicted proteins | sample 5400081 | NCBI WGS metagenome assembly WNFZ01 (sample SAMN13153365, study PRJNA577476) | soil metagenome | isolation source: 80 cm soil or saprolite under grassland replicate 1 | place: USA:California | collected 2016-06-15 | reverse complement strand
GTTAGTGCCAGTGCGCGGATCAATTCCACCAATCGTCAGATTATTCATCGTTCCCTGACTTGCCGCGGGAATCCGGTTGGGGAGCGCCTGGGCGAGGGCTTTGAAAAGAACGTCAACAATGCGCTGCGAAGTTTCCACGTTGCCACCGGCCACAGACGCCGGATGTAAGGCATTGACAACCGTGCCCTTTGGCGCGACCACCTCAATCGGGCTCATTAGACCAGCGCTCGCCGGCACCTCATTGCCCTCGAGCAAACAGCGAAACACGTAGGCGACGGCCGAAACAGTGATCGCTTCTACTGCATTAATTGGCCCGGCAACCTGGGGCGCGCTGCCCGTGAAGTCAACCTGCGCATGTTGTTCCTTGATAGTAATTCGCACGATGATGGGAACCTCACGATTGCTGACACCATCGTCATCAAGCGCATCTTCAGCGCGGTATTCGCCGTCGGGGATCGAACCGATAGCATGACGCATGAGCCGCGCAGAGTATTCGATCAAGTGCGTCGCGTAAGCAGCCGTCTCGCGTTGACCACGACGCTCGACGATCTCCAGCAGTCGGGCGGCGCCGGTTTTTAATGAACCAATCTGCGCCTGAAAATCGCCGCGACGTTCAGCATGGCTACGGACATTTGCCAGGATCAAACGCATCATGTCTTCATCGACCTCGCCATTTCGTACCAGGCGAATTGGGGGAATGCACAAGCCTTCGCCGTAGATGTCCGTCGCCATGCCCATCGAGCCCGGCGTCGCGCCACCGATATCCGCATGATGTGCGCGGTTGGCGACGTAAAACAGGGGAAGGGGGGAATGGGGTAAAGGGGAAGGGGGAAAACGACGCGCTCCGACCTGGCGGTCTTTTCCCTTTACCCTTTCCCCTTTCCCCTTTTCCCCTCTTCCCCCAAACTCGCCAAACACACCGCTTATGAGCGTGACGTCCGGCAAATGCGTGCCTCCGGCAAACGGATCGTTTAGAGCAACCACGTCGCCGGGGTGGAGATCGATTTCTCCTAAAGCCGAAGCGACTGCCATTGGCATTGAACCGAGATGCACCGGCATGTGATCGCCTTGCGCGATCACTCGGCCCTGGCGGTCGAATACCGCGCATGAGTAATCTCGCCGCTCCTTGATGTTTGGTGAAAAGGCGGTGCGTCTCAGCGCGATGCCCATCTCCTCGGCGACGGAGGTATAGAGCGCGCGATAGATTTCCAGTGTGGGGGGATCGAATTGCGTCATAGTTCTATGAGACCGCCAAGACCCAAGGGCGCCAAGAGGGAAAGCACAACCGGAGAATGCTCAGTTGGTAAGCCGCGCTTGCCCCCGCTCTTTCTTGCTAATCATGAATCGATTTGTTTTCAACTTCACTGCGGGAGCAAGCCCACCTTCCCAACTTGCGAATTCATGTCAATTGAATGATTAGATTTCCAAAGGTATCAACTTCACCGCGAGCGCTCGGAGGAATCAGGGTAGTTGAAGAATACTCCGTCACAATACAGGGCGCGCGCAGTTGAGCGCCTGCCGCCAGTCCCTCGCGCTGGTAAAGCGCCACGCTGAGTTTCTTTCCATCTAAATAAGCCGTCACAAACTTCGCCGCGTGCGCGAGGTTCTTACGAGAAACGCTCGCATCTTTTTGCGGCAGTTTCTTCACTATCCCGGTTGAACGAACGCGTGCGCTAACAATTTCAATCACGCCTGCTTCCTGCGCGTAACCGTAGCGTTCTCGATGCGCGCGATGAAAACTGGCAGCGAGATTCGTGCCGGTCTGTTTGATGTCCAATTCAAACGACTGGCCCTTGTAGCGAAGTGCGAGCGAGCGCTCATGCTTTTGTAGCGCCGTGGAAAAGCCCTCGCGGCGGAGAGCGCCTGCGGCGTTGCGCTCCATCTCTGCGAAAATCTTTTCCAGTTTCTTTGCGACTCCGGGTGAAAAGTCCAACATTGTTGTACGGCTCTGGTCCTTAACCACGTCGGCCGTGAGCACTCCGATTGCCGATAGCGCGCCTGCGGAGTTTGGCACGACGATACGAGGAATGCGCAGCGCCCGTGCCAGATCCACTGCATGAAGCCCGCCGGCGCCGCCGAAGGGAAGGAGTACAAACTCGCGACTATCGTAACCACGTTCAACCGAGATACGACGGAGCGCACGTTCCATGTTTGTGTTTGCAACGGACAACACTCCTTGTGCCGCTTCAATTGCCGTCATCCGTCGTCGAGCGACTTTGCTCAGCTCGCTGGCCAGTTGCTTCATGGCTTTGCGCGAACGCTCCTCATCAAGCGCAAACGCTCCTCCCAGCAAACCAGCGCCGCCAAAGTGCCCCAGCACCAGATGCGCGTCAGTTACTGTTGGCAAGAGCGAACGGCCGTAACAGGCTGGGCCAGGATCAGCGCCTGCGGACTCGGGCCCAACGCGCAGCGAGCCACCTTCGTCAACTCTCGCAATTGAACCGCCGCCGGCGCCAACTGTATGGATGTCCATGACGGAAACTGCAACCGGCAGGCCCGCCACCGTAGCTTCATTTGTCATGCGTAAGCCATCGCGTTCACAAAGCGCCACGTCTGTCGAAGTCCCGCCCATGTCGAAAGTGATGATCTTTTCGAAGCCCGCAGCGCGTGCGGTTCTCAGCGCACCGACTACTCCACCCGCAGGGCCGGAAAGAATGGTGCGTACGGGCTCGTCCGCCGCCACGGATGAAGAGATGCTGCCGCCGGAAGACTGCATGACGCGCAGGTTCGGCGTATTCACCGTCAAACGCTTTAAGTAATTGCCCATTAGCGGCTGCAAATACGCGTTTATGGTTACCGTCGAGGTACGTTCAAACTCGCGATACTCCGGCAGTATCAGATGTGAAATAGAAACGGGAACGTTGAGAGCGGATACCGCGCGCGCAATTTGCTGTTCGTGTTCGGGATGAACGAATGAGAAGAGAAGGCAGATCGCAATCGATTCGATTTTTTGCTTCTTCAAGCGGTTGACTAGCGCAGTCAATTCCTTTTCATCCAACGGCTCCAGCACAGCGCCATCCGCGCTTACACGTTCACGCAAGCCGAACCGCAAATCGTCTGGTACGAGCGGCGGCAGTCGCACTGCATTCAGATTGTAAAGTTCTGGCCGCGCCTGTCTGCCAATGATAAGTAGGTCTTCAAATCCTTTGGTCGTTAGCAGCGCTGTGCGAGCGCCTCGCCTTTGCAATAGCGCGTTGGTGCCAACCGTTGTTCCGTGAACAACCTCGATGCTTTCAAGTTCTATTCCGGTTTTAGCCGCGACTTGTTGCAGTCCATCACGAATCGCGAGCGAAGGATCAGATGGCGTGGAGGAAAGCTTGAAGACTTCGAAGTGCCCGCCGGCGTCATAGACAAAATCGGTGAAGGTTCCACCGGTATCAACGCCGACGCGACAGGCGGCAGGGACAGGAGGCAGGCGCAGGTTTTTCTTAGACATGCTCTTTCTGCCTACTGCCGTCTGCCTCCTGCCTACTGTACTGGCGTCCAGCAGCCGCTTTCATTCGAAGCGCGAGCTGCGTCGAGCACAAGTTGCACGCGGTAACCATCTTCAAAGGTGGGCGCCGGCAACGCTCTTGCGACCCTCCCTGAGTGCAGTAACGATTGCACACGAAAAAGCCGTGAAGCCTCGTGACCAACTTCCCTCACGCATACCTGGGACGAGGGGGTTTTGATCTACCTCGACCGGTCGCCAAGCCCCTGCTCCGGCCGGAGAATGCCAAAGTTCGCCGGTCTCCTCGACCATCAGTGCGCCACTACTCCCATAAACCTCGAACCGGTTTTGCAGTTTTCCCGATTCAACGACTGAAAGAGACGCCGACCCGGTCGTGCCCCTGGTCAGGGGCGACTCAGCGAACCTGAGGAGCATGCGAACTGTGTCATCCGAAGTTACCGGACCCATTGTTCCGCTAGTTTTGTCGGGTCGCTCGGCAACGTGCGTAGAGAGTATGCAGCAAACCTCGCTGATTTCTGTTTCAAGCAGCCAACGAAACGAATCGACGGCGTGAGAGCCGATGGCGCCGAGCGTGCCGCCGCCCATCGCTGCATCCGACCACCAGTCCCAGGTTCCCAGTACACCGCGGTAATCGGAACGAAAAACATAGTTACAGTGACGTACCCTACCGATTGCGCCACTGTGCAACATCGCGTGCATCTTTCGCCGACTGCTGAGGAATCGTAGTTCATGATCGATCAGGGCAAGCACGTCGACTTCGCGCGCGAGATCAGTCATGCGTCTGGCCTCGGAGGCATTCATGGCCATCGGTTTTTCGCAAAGCACAGCCTTGCCTTGTTCGAGAGCGGCCAGCGTGATTTCCATGTGCGTCGCGGGAGGCGTGACGACGCTTACGAGATCGACATCGTCCCGGGCGACCAGTTCTTTCCAATCACCAGCTACATGTTCGATGCCAAACTCCTGCGCGACCTGTTCGGCATGTTCACGATGGCGGCTCGCAATCGCCACTATCCGAGCGCCCCTGCAATTGCGAAAGCCTGGAATCTGTGTGGTGCGGGCAAAGCCGGCGCCGACAATGCCGATGCCGACAGTTTTGTCGTCACTCAATTTTTTCAAACGCTTCTCCCGGATGATCTCTTACCGCTTGCTTCACGCTAAAACTTGGATTGTGTGTGCTGCACACCCGCGCACCGCACTGATAACGACAACGCAAGATGTAACCGTATTTATCGAATCAGGTCGAAAGACAAACATTATCGCATTAGTAAGTGCTTGCAGCGAGAGAACGCGGACAGGGGATCGGGCGAAAGCGGCGCCCACCGAGGAACGCCTCTACATCTGAGAACGAAGCTTCATGATTCGAGTTGACGTCGATAGTCGACGCTATCAAAGTGGCCACGTGAATTGGCAATAAGGCCGTCCGCGCCAATCTCCCAAACTTCGAAACCGCTGATGCGCACGGTGCGGCCTGTTCCACCCGGCCCGGTGTTTGTTCCGGTCAAGGTCCAGCGATAAATGACACCGTCATCTTGCAGCAGCAGGTCATCGAGAAAGACTTGCATGTCCGGGAACGCCGTCATGAAGCCCTGGGCCACCTCGGTGATGGCGTCTCGTCCTACGGCTGGAGAATCTTCATTGACTTGCAACGACCCGTTATCCTCAAAAAAAGAGGCTACTCGGGCAGCGTCCTGACTGCACCAGGCAGCGGTGTACGCCTCGGCAAGCGTGCGCATTGATTTCACGCTATCCTGTTCCATCCGATCGCCTTCAAGTTCTCTTCTGATTTCGTAAGTATAGGTCGAATTTCAATCATGTAGGGCTTCAACGTCGGATTGCCTTGCATAAAAAGCATTTCGGGCATGTGTTCCTCCTTCACTTCGATTATCTCTATTCCAGGGAAAGGGTTTGGCTGGAACTGCAGCGATCGTCATTGCTTCTCCCTCAGCGTCGCGGTCCAATTTAGTACCACTACCATCGGCGCGGGGTCGTTGGCCTCGGCGGGTATGTTTATAAGAAAGCGTGAGCCGTCAGGTGCGACACCGTAAGGATAATCGGTACCGTGTTTGATCCTCGCCTGGAAAAGCTGTTGCGGAACGCCGCTCTCAAACTTCGCGCCAATCTTAATTTCTGCCGACATTACCTTTCCGTCTTCAGTAAGGTAGAACAGTTCCTTCCCATCATCTCGCCACAGCGGTAACGCGCCGCCTCCGGACGACACCATCCACTTGTCACCCGATGGCGGAAAGCGCTGGACATAAACTTCGAATCGCCCGGATTCATTTGAGGAATATGCGATGAAGCGACCATTCGGCGAGAAAATTGCCGCACCCTGATCAAATGCCGAGGATTGGAAGAGCGGCTTGGGCTCGCGATCGCCGGAGAGCGGAAGGACCCAGACGCCGGCGTGGACCTTGCCGAAGCGCATAAACAAAATGCTCTGCCCATCGCGCGACCAGCTGGTGGGAACATCGTCGGAACCCGATGCTAACAGCAATTGATCGTCGCCCGCGGCGTTTGTCGAGTTGACGAAAAGGTTGGCGTGTCCATCACCCGCTCGGTTCGAAGAAAAGACTATGCGACTTCCATCAGGCGACAAGACCGGGGAACCATCAGAATGCGGATCGAAGGTCAGTGGGGATTTAGTGCCTCGCGAAAGATCGAGGAGCCATACGTCACTGTGGCGCCCATCCGCGTCAAGCATTCCGGCAGCAGCTCGTCGCCCGTCAGCAGAGAGCGTGAGCGAGGCGTACGCATCAGGCTCTCCTACGGGCTCCAGCTTTTTTCCTGTCCGATCAAACCAGACGACCAGCGACTGGGTACTGCCTGGTTGGTAGGCGAGCACGCCATTATCCGAAACCGAGAAATCAAACTCATGATTTTCGCCCACGCTCGCTACGCGTTCCGCGACAATGGTTGATTCCGCAGTCACTCTCAACTTTTCGGCATCGAAAGGCTGCGCAACGAGCGCTCCCTGGCTGATGTAGAGCAGGTAGCCAGGCGGCGCATAGGCAACACGCGTCACAGCGCCGAAAAGAATCTGCGTCTCTTGCGAATCGAGCGAGCCGAGACGAATGTGATGATTCTCAGTCGTCGGTGCGTCGCCGAGAAATACAAAGTGGTTACCATCCGGGAGAAAATAGGGCCAGCGATGCGCTTCTTCCTTAGGATCGACTTTCGTGGCGAGTATCGGCGTTCCACCCTGGGCTGAGACGCGGTAGAGTCGTCCTTCGGAGCCGCCGAAAAGAATTACGCCGCCGCGATTCCACGCGCCACCTCTATCCTCGCCGACGTCGCATAGCGCTTGCGACCGACCCCCCGAAGCGTCAACTTTGAAAAGCTTCCCGTTTGCAAAGTAGCCGATAAAACGATTGTCAGGTGACCAGAACGGTGAGGTTGCTCCTTCCGTTCCTGAGAGCGGTTGTGCCGTAAGCGATTCGAGCGATCGCACCCAAAGCAAGCGCTTGCCGTCGGTGTTGTTAGCGATGAAGGTGACTCGCAGACCATCAGGCGAGACAGTTATACGCGCGGGAAGAGTTGCTTTCTGGGACGTTGTAAGTGCAAGTCGGATGGCGTGGTTGGTCGCCTGCGAGCGCGAAAAATATGCGAACGCTAGCGCCGATATGCAAAGCAGGAGGATGGTGCAGATGCCCAGCCAGATTAGTCGCTCGCGTGTCCATATTCGCGAAGCTGCAAGTGCACCGAGCGGCGCCAAAGTTTGTTGACTCGGATGGCTGGTCACTCCGGAAACGGATTCCAAAGCAAATGCTACGTCGCCCGCGGATTGAAAACGACGTTCCGGACTTTTTTCCAAACAGTGCCATACCACTCGCTCAAGTGCCGGCGCAATGTTTGGATTAGTGGTGGTGAGTTCAGCAGGTTCTTCTTTCAGAATCGCGTTGAGCGTTTCAATCGCCGAGTCTCCATGAAATGCACGACGGCCTGACAGCATTTCGTAGAGTACCGCTCCAAACGAAAAGATATCGGCGCGATGATCTACGGCACGCCCGCGCACCTGCTCGGGCGCCATGTAGCCTGCGGTGCCCATCACGGTTCCTGGATCCGTGTGGACTTTTCGAGTAGCAATATCAGTTTGCGCCACGTCTTCGCCGGAAGGCTGGACCAGTTTTGCCAAGCCAAAATCGAGAATCTTTACGCGATCGTCTTTAGTGATAAAGAGGTTGTCGGGTTTGAGATCGCGGTGGATGATTCCCTTGTCATGCGCAGCGGCGAGACCGCGCGCTATCTGAGTTGCGCAGTCGATGGCTTTGCGCGTGGAAAGCGGACCATCATCGAAGACACCGCGCAGCGTTTCGCCTTCGAGCATTTCAGAAACGACGTAAGGCGCGCTCTCATGTGTCCCAACATCGTAAACGGCAAGGATGTTTGGATGGTTAAGTGAACCTGCGGCCTGGGCCTCCTGTTCGAACCGATGCAATCGATCGCTGTTTTCCGACAGTGCGGCAGGCAAAACCTTGATGGCTACATCGCGATTCAACTTCTCATCGTGAGCACGGTAAACCTCACCCATACCGCCTTCGCCAATCTTCGAGCGGATTTCGTAACGGCCGAGTTTTGTGCCGGCGGCAATGCTCATATTTTGTAGCAAGTTAGCTTCCGACCCTCATTGTCCTGGGCCAGATACACGTCGGTTCATTCACCCGCACCGATCCTGGAGACAACGCGATAATGCGAAATGCTTGAGTTGGTGATAAGCGCTTTACTCTTGCTTGCGTTTGTTGACTGGCAAATCCGTGACGGGTCAGATCCCACCCCATGACGCATAAGTCGTCCCTTGGCCAGGTTGACTTCGTTGCGAGCTAAACCAGCGCCGGGGGAATCGCTTGGGTTCATGCGTTACGGGAGCCGATCACCTGTCCCGACAGAATGCGGTGCCAGACTTTTAGAAAAGTTGCTTAAGAAATGTCCTACGGCATTAGATTTATTCTAGAACAGTATGGGCTGTGTCAGCCAGCGCTCAGTAGCCGGCTCTTTCAGGTCACTCTTTATGGGCCGCTATCTTGACTTAAAGGGGTTTTCGCTCATCGGGCATCGGTACCCTGAGCAAACAGGCGATGTGCCACCGAGAAGTCGCGTTTCTCGCTGCGCGATCGTGAGGACATGCTTCGACCAGCGCGCAGGGTCAGTTGGGTTTGCGTTTAGCCGGATGGTGGAAGGAACGCCAAGGAATGACGACCAATGCGAATGTTTGCAGATTCATTTTGAGAATCCGATTGTTCGGTGCGACCCGCCCTGTCCTGCTCGAACGGGCCGTGGATTTGAATCAAAGCGTCTTGCCTTTATTGCAGCGGTTCATAGCACAGCAAGACATTCCCATTCTCAAAGGTCCGCGTCGACGTCCGCTTCATGGGCAGTCTTTTTGTTAGGCCCTCGAACATCGTCCTCCCCTTACCCAGGACGATCGGATTTACAACCAACTGGTATTCATCGATCAATCCGTGCTCCAACAGTTGCGAAACAATGCTGCCGCTTCCGAGGATCACCATATCTTCTCCCGCTTCATTCTTCATCTTCCGCACTTCTTCGACGAGGCCATTCTTCACCAGTTTCGTGTTGTTCCATGAGGCCTTGTCCAGTGTTCTCGAAAACACGACCTTCGGAAGATTATTCATGCCTTTCGCTATTTCAGGCATACTTTGAATTGCCGCTGGTGTGGGCCAGAAACTTACCATGAGCTCATAAGTAATCCTGCCAAACAATAAGGTGCCCCCGCCTTTTGCATTCTCTGCTGCAAACTCAATCCACTCCGGATCGTTCTTATGAGCCCAACTCATGTCGCCGTTTGCGTCAGTAAAGTAACCATCGAGCGTGACGCTGTTGAAAACCAATAGCTTCCTCATTTCTGTCTCCATTATTGATGAAGGTCCCCTGATTTCCTCCGGTTGTTAGTCGAAATACATTTACGGGCGAAATGTGTGGCGCAAGGTTCAAAACTCGCTAGTTGATTAGTGCCCGGCAGGATTCGAACCCCGAACCAACATATTATGAGACCCGCGGAAGAGCATCAACTCTGCTCTACCTCGAGTGTAGTCGACACTATCAAAGTGGCCACGTGAATTAGCGATGAGACCGTCCACGCCAATCTGCCAAACTTCGAAGCCGCTGATTCGCACGGCGCGGCCTGTCCCACCCTTGCGGTAGCCCCACTTCGCGCACTAGTTCAGCGAACCCCAATTGGAGCGTTTCGAGGAGCGAGTTGGACGCCGGTTCTCAATGCGCATCAATTACTCGCCGCCGGGATGCGCCGCTTCACCTCTTCCGACCAATTAAGAATCACCTGAAGCTGCAGCGTCGTGGGCTGCTTGTAATTTTCTTCGAGCATTAGAAAGCGGCCATCTGCGGCTACATCATAGGAGACGCCCGGAACGTTCAAATACGGCCCCTCAAAAAGCATGTGCGGCGTGCCAGCCTTGAATTCTGGCTCGGTCTTGACCTCGGCTGCCATCCACTTTGGTCCATTGCGGAAAAACAACTCGCGTCCATCCCTGGACCACAGCGGTTCCTCACCACCTTCGTTCGAGACCTGCCACTTAGCTCCTTCGCCCGAAGCGGGCCGGACATAAATCTCGTACTGCCCTGACTCATCAGAGACGTAAGCGACATACTTTCCATCGCGTGAGAAGGCCGCTAACAACTCGCGGAACCGCGTCATTAGCCATGGCCGGGGCGGCTGGTCGCCACTTTTCATCCACACGTCGAGACTTGTCTTCGGTGTGTTTTGCATGAATACAAGGGTTTTCCCATCAGGTGACCACGATTGAATTTCTCCGGTCTCGCGGCTCATAAACATCGTTTCGGAACCGGAATCTATCGCTCTGGAGATGACATCGAAGCCACTTGCCGTGCGTCGCCAGAACGTGACCTGTTTCCCATCGGGCGTCCAGCGGGGGCATCCATTCTCTCCGTCATTGGTAAACCGGATCAGACCGCCGCGGGCAAACTCAAAGAGGTAGATATCGCGCGTCGCCTCGGACAGTTCCAAGGCGACGCGCTGACCATCCGGTGAAAGAGAGAAATTCTGGTATGCGCGCGCGGGTGCTGCGATGGGTGTAGTGGCGCCCGTGCGGTCAGCCCATACCAGCTTGCCAATCCACGCGGGTCCGCCGGGAACATAAATGAGCGTGCCGTTGCGAGCGAGGGTGAACTGAACCGCTCCCCACTCTTCACTGCGGACGTTCTCTATGAGCGTCACTCCTGGACCGGTCACCGTCGCCGAGCGAACGTCAAATGGAGCAGCGATCAAGGTGGCGCCGCGCGCGTAAACGAGATGGCCCGTCGAGAGATAGTGGCCGTCCATGCCACCCTCCACCACGAATCGTAGATTGCCGGTCTTCAGGGAGAGTGCGGCGATGCGATAGTTGTCCGGATTCAGACTCCACCAGACCGTCAAGAGAGCCGTGTCGCCATCCGGCAGAAATTCTGGATTGCTGTATCCCCAGTTTCCGGGTTTAAGCACGCCGAGCGTGACTACCGTCTTCGGCTCTCCGCCGGAAGCAGCGATGCGCACGAGCCTCGCCCCTTCCGCATCAGCGAAGAGAATCGTGTCATCCGGTCCCCACGCGCCGCCGTGTGAGGTCCTCGCCTCGCACAGTGTGACTGGCTGACCGCCTTCGAGTGAGACCTTTTGTAGTGTGTTCGCAGCGAAAAAAGCGATCCAACGGCCATCGGGCGAGAAGAACGGCGCGTATGCTCCTTCAGTGCCCGGAATCGGACGAGCATCGAACGAGTCGAGAGGCCGTGCGAAGAGTTGTGACTTTCCGTTCTGCTCACCGGCATAAACGAGGAGTGAACCGTCAGGTGAAAGCGCGATAGCCGTTCGTCCGACACCCAACGGACAATATTTTCCCGGAGCGATTGGTGTCGCGAGGGAAATAGTCATGCGGCTCACTGCCGCCGGCATGCTCGATACTGACCGCGAACGACCGAGAAGAAATGCTCCCACAGTCAGAACGAGTCCAGCGAGAATGGCACCGGCAGCTAAAAGCCAACGCCCTCGTCTGACACCAGCCAAAGCCGCCGTCGTATCTAACTGTGAAGCTGGCCGCGTGTCGGATGGCGTTGACAAAGATTCAATCGCGAAGCCGAGATCGCTGGCCGTTTGGAATCTTCGCGCCGGTTTCTTCTCCAAACACCGCCGTACGATCTTTTCCAGCTGCGGCGAAATCAGTATGTTTGTTTCGCTCAATTCCAGCGGATCTTCTTTTAGAATCGCCGTCATCGTCTCGGCCATTGTGTCGCGCCGAAAAGCGCGTTGACCGCTCAGCATCTCGTAGAGAATCGAGCCGAAGGAGAAGATGTCTGAACGATGGTCGGCATCCTGGCCGCGCACTTGTTCCGGGGACATGTAACCAACAGTTCCTATCACTGTGCCGGGATCTGTGATCTGTTTCTGCGTTTCGATCTCCGAACTTACGATCTCGTTGCGCTGCGGCTTCAACTTGGCCAGTCCGAAGTCGAGTATCTTGAGGCGGCCATCGTGAGTGACGAACAAGTTCTCCGGCTTGAGATCACGATGCACGATGGCTTTTTCGTGTGCGGCGGCGAGACCCAGCGCGACCTGTTGCGCGTAATCAAGTGCTTTGCGCGGAGGAAGTGCGCCATCACTAAGAAGTTCTCGCAGTTCCTCGCCTTCGAGCAGTTCGGCGACGATAAAGGGTGCTCCCTCGTGAGTGCCGATATCGTAGATGGTCAGAATGTTTGGATGATTGAGTGCGGAAGTGGCGCGAGCTTCCTGCTCGAACCGTCGCAACCGATCCGCGTCCAGAGCGAACGCGGCGGGCAGGAGCTTGATCGCGACTTCACGATTCAAGCGGGTATCGCGCGCGCGGTAGACCTCGCCCATACCGCCTGCGCCAATCTTGCAGACAATCGAGTAATGAGCAAGCGTCATGTTGGGAGAAATGGTTTTGCTCACGGTGTTATGTTGCTTACTTGTTTGTGTGGTCCGTTTCGCCGATTTCATACACCGTCAAGATATTCGGGTGTTATACGGGTATGAAGGCATAACGTTATACGATTCTGAAATGCCCACATACGCTAAAGCGAAGTTCGGGTCGAGCTTTATCGCCTGTTGGAAAAGATCGATACTTCGCCGAATATCTTCATCTGTTCGCCTGGCAAAATGAAATCGGTCCTTCAGGTATAGCTGGTAAGCTTCGTTATTGTCCGTGTAACGTTTTGTTTGTAAGCGATCTTTGTCTTTCGCAACTTCAGCCGGCACGATCTTGAGCGCCACCGTTCGGGCGAGCTCCGATGTATCCTGCGCAAGATAGACCTCACCCATTCCCCCCGCGCCGAGTTTGGAGCGGATTTCGTAACGGCCGAGTTTTGTGCCCTCGATCATGAGTCGTTGTTCATCCGAGAGGCGGCGACTTTTGCTCCAGTAAAAAGCATTACAGCGTCGCCTGAAAATGCTCCCATTGCTGCTTTAATTTAGCCATGAAAGTGATGAACCGCTCATCGCTTCGCAAGCTATCGAGATTAGTGTCGCTTGCAAACAGTGGATAGCAGGGAAAGCCATCATCGGCGGCGTTTTGCAACCATTTGGTGGCAGGTTCGGGTTTATTCATGAGCGCGTAAGCCGAGGCGATGTTGTAAGCCGTGTGATGAAAATGGCCGAAGCCTTTCCCGATCTCGACGGCGCGCTGGATCGTCTCTTCCGCCTCGCGCTCCTTGCCAGCTTTGGCTAGCAGCATTGCCTTGACGCTGGTCACATTGCCGCCCTCATCCGTCGGATAGGCGCGCAAATACTCTTCGACAATATCTGATGCTTCCTGAGTTCTTCCCAGCTGGAAGAGAGCCGTCGCCCTCGTGCGATCCAGCAGCGCCGGATTCGCTTCCTGCGGGATGGTTTTGAATCTCGCAACGGCTTCTTCATATTTGCCCTGGTACAAGTTGAGGACCCCGAGGCGAAACCGCGCGAGAGTGTTGGCCGGGTTGATTGCCAATGCTTTCTCAATCTCCTCCCAGCCCTTATCGAGCAGGCCGATATGAGTATAGATCATGCCTAATTGATGGTGCGCCTCGTCCAGATTCGGGTTTAAGGCCAGCGCCCGTTTGTAAGACTGAATCGCCAGCTCGTGCGGGAAACCCCTGGCGGGCGTCCATAAAAGCTGGCCACGCGCAAAATGGCCGTCCGGCAAATTCGGGTTCAGGGTGAGTGCCTTCTCCACGGCCACTTCGGCGTCCTCATTCAGCTTTTTCTTCTCGGCATCAGACGCAAATTGGAACGCCTTGATGATGTAGGCGCGCGCCAGTTCAGCATAAGCCGGCGCAAAGTTTGGATCGGCGGCGACGGCCTGTTCCAGCAGCTTGATCGCTGTTTCATTGTTATCCCGGTTTTCACTGCCGACATTCACCTTGCCACACAAATAGTAATCGTAGGCTGCGGAGTTGACGGATTTGCTGGCAGACGCGGGCGTGAGCGCTGGGTGGCGAAAGAACAGCGTATAGGCGGTTGTTGCCGCCGCCGCCAATATGACGAGAGCTGTCATGGTCAGCGCGGCGCGGGATTTGGCCAGGCGTCGCCAGTCCACGTGCCGCTTCGACGCGTCGATGTCCATCCGGACTGTGGGCGCATCGTTCATTGACACCACCAGATTTCCGCTCTCCCAGTCGCGGCTGACGCGATCGAGATCAACCAACAATTCAACCATCGTTTGATAACGACGCGCTGGCTCTTTCTCCAGACACTTCAGGACAAGTGACTCTAATCCGGCCGGCATCATGCCTGAATGAGATTGCAAGGGAGGTGGGTCGCGCATCAAAATCGCGGAGGTGATCTCGGCCAAACTCTTGGCCTCGAATGGCCGCCGACCGCCGATGATCTCGTACAGCACGGCGCCATAACTGAAGATGTCGCTGCGGCCATCCAATCGCTCCGCTCGCAGTTGCTCGGGCGACATGTACGGCGCAGTACCCACCACCAGCCCGGTCTGTGTTAGCACCATCGCCGTCTCGGCTTCAGTGTCTACCGCAAGTTCACTAGCCATCATTTTCGCCAAACCAAAGTCGAGCACCTTCACTTTGCCACGCGGCGTAATCATGATATTCGACGGCTTGATGTCGCGATGGATGATTCCGTGGGCATGAGCTTCTACTAATGCATCGGCTACTTGCGTAGTGATGGAAAGTGACTCGGACAGCTCGAGACGCTTCCGCTTCATCCTGATATCCAGCGTCTCTCCTTCAACGTACTGCATGACGATGAAGCTGCGCCCGTCTTCTTCGCCGACTTCGTGGATTGAGCAGATGTTTGGATGGTCTAACTTGGCTGCTGCCTGCGCTTCTCTGACAAGGCGCTTTCTTGCTTGCTCATCTGCCACCAAACTTTCCGGCAGCAACTTGATCGCAACTTTGCGATCGAGTTTTGTGTCCTGCGCCAGATAAACCTCGCCCATCCCGCCAGCGCCGAGTTTGGAGCGGATTTCGTAACGGCCGAGTTTCGTGCCAGGCGTGAGAGCCATCATTTCACTTCGCTGATCAAAACTGCATCGCGGTTGTGGCTGCCGCGCGCGAGAGCAAGATTGCGACCGTCGCGTGAGTAGGCGAAGCCGTAGATCAGATCGGATTTGAAGTCGGTTATCTGCTTCGCGGCGCTGCCGTCGAGTGGTTGCCGCCAGAGATTCGAGACGCCACTGAGAGGATTAAGGTAAATGAGCGCGCGCCCGTCAGGCGACCAGTGAAAACCGCGATAACTCAGGCTTTCAAACAGGCTGGTTCCACTCGTGACGGGAAGATCAAACACCTTGACCGGCTCAGCACCGTCAAACTTGACGACGGCGATCTTCGGCCGTTTCGTTTGTGGATCACTAAAGAAATAAGCGAGCAGTGTTCCCTCAGGCGAAACCTGCGGGTAAACCAGACCGCCTTTGGCGACAATTTCACTCGGAGCTCCGCCGTCAATCGAGACCTTTAGAATTCCACCGAGATAAGGATTGTAGACCACCCACTGTCCGTCAGGCGTGATCGAGAACGTTGGCG
>WNFZ01003168.1_pt1 | contig 15459 bp, 9 predicted proteins | sample 5400081 | NCBI WGS metagenome assembly WNFZ01 (sample SAMN13153365, study PRJNA577476) | soil metagenome | isolation source: 80 cm soil or saprolite under grassland replicate 1 | place: USA:California | collected 2016-06-15 | reverse complement strand
GGGAGAGGTGAGTTATGGAGAGTTGGAGAGGCGTGCGAACCGGCTTGGGAACTACCTGAGGAAAATGGGAGTGGGGAGAGAGGAGGTGGTTGGGATCTGTGCGGACCGGACGGCGGAGATGGTGATAGCGATGCTTGGGGTAATGAAGGCTGGGGCGGCATACGTGCCGATAGACGGGAGTTATCCGGACGAGCGAGTGAGGTACATGCTGGAAGACGCGGGAGTGAGGGTGATGCTGACGCAAGGGGAGTCTGGAGGAAGGGTGGAAGAGAAGTGGGTGAAAGGGGAAGTGATCAACCTGGAGAGGCGGTGGGAAGAGATCGGGGAAGAGAGCGATGAGAGTCCCGGAATGGAGACAGGAGAAGACAATCTGGCGTACGTGATCTACACCTCGGGGTCGACCGGAAAACCTAAAGGTGTGTCAATAAGCCGCCGCGGGCTGGCCAATTCGACTTGCGCCCGCCTCCACTTCTACCGCGAGCCGGTGTCCAGTTTTCTCCTGGTCTCGCCTTTCGGCTTTGACAGTTCGGTCGCCGGCATTTACTGGACCCTGTGCCAAGGCGGGACCCTCGTGCTCCCCCCTGAGGGGCTCGAGCGCGACCCCGTACAACTACTAAGGCTGATGGAGGAAAACAACACCTCTCACCTGCTGTGCCTCCCCACGCTTTATTCCTGGCTCTTAACGGAGTCTCGGCCGGGCCAAATGAACTCCTTGAAGTGCGTCATCGTGGCGGGCGAGGCCTGTCCGTCCGAAGTGGTCGAGCGGCGCCGCGCCGCTCTCGCCTGCGCGGAGCTCTTCAATGAGTACGGCCCGACGGAGGGCACGGTCTGGAGTTCCGTTTACGGCGATTGCGTCAAACATCCCCGGGTCCCGACGCCGATCGGGAAGCCGATTGCGAACACCCAGATGTACATCCTGGACGAGGAACAGGAGCCGGCGCCGGTCGGAGTGAGGGGAGAGATATACATAGCCGGGATGGGGTTGGCGAGGGGTTATCTGGGAAGGCCGGAGCTGACGGCCGAAAGATTCTTGCCGAACAAGGTAGGAGGAGAAGAAGGAGGGCGTGTGTACCGGACTGGCGACCTTGGGAGGTATTTATCAGATGGGAATATCGAGTTCATAGGCCGTGCGGACGAGCAGGTGAAGGTGCGAGGGTATCGGATCGAACTCGGCGAGATTCAGGCGGCGCTCCAGGAACACCGATCAGTGAGACAGAGCGTGGTCGTAGCAAATAATGACGAGAGGGGCGATAAGCGTGTGGTCGGGTATGTTGTGGGAGACGGCGCCGTAACAGGCGTAGAGCTAAAAAACGATTTAAGACAGAGATTACCCGGATATATGGTTCCGGAAGCAATAATACTTTTGGATGAGATGCCTCTTACGGCTAACGGGAAGGTCGACCGTAAGAAGTTGCCGGCGGTATCCGACACACGACCGAAGAGAGAGAGTCTTCTCGCTCCCCGCGACGTTTTGGAACTCCAACTGGCGCAAATATGGGAGACTGTTCTAGGAGTTCAGCCCATTGACGTTAGAGACGACTTTTTTGATTTGGGAGGACATTCCCTTCTCGCAGTGAGTCTTATGGCCAAGATCCGAAGCGTGGTGGGACGAGATCTGCCACTATCTGTGTTATTTCAGGGAGGAACTGTCGAGCGCCTGGCGACAATTCTGCGCCGGGAGGCAAATGCGATGCCCATCTCCTGTCTGGTCGGGCTTCAAACGTCAGGCGACCGGCCGCCCATGTTTTTCGCGCACCCGGCCGGCGGGAACGTACTTTGTTACTTAAATCTGGCGCGTTGCCTTGGCGCGGATCAGCCATTTTACGGGTTGCAGACACCGGGCCTTTATGGGGAACGAGACCTTTTCGAAAGGATTGAAGATATGGCCTCCCACTACATCGATGCTCTGCGGACAATTCAACCGAAGGGGCCGTATCTCCTGGGAGGATGTTCGCTGGGCGGCGTCGTCGCCTATGAGATGGCGCAGCAACTTACCGCGCAAGGTCAGAGGGTGAGCCGATTGCTATTGCTGGACAGTAACGCCGTCACATCCGGAGAAGAATATATTGATGGGGACGACGCGTCGCTCCTAATGGAGCTGTTACCCGAAGAGCTGGCAATACCCGAAGAACACCTACAGCAGTTCACGGGTGACGAGCGAATCGATTACATTTTGAAAAATGCGATAAGTCAGAATTTATTACCGCCCGGCATTGGCGCTGCTCAGGCCCGCTCGGTTCTGGAGGCATACAGGACAAACGTGAGAGCCAGGCGTAAGTATATTCCTCAACCCTACCCGGGCGCCCTCACCCTGTTCAAAACGACGAAACAGGCCGCAATATCTTCGTCTAACGGGTCGGGAGGCGATGCGCAAGTTGGAAAGGCGACTCAGGACCCGACGAGGGGGTGGGGTAAATTGGCCGCCGGAGGAGTGCGGGTCGTTGACGTCCCCGGCAGGCACACAACGATGCTGGACAAACCGCATGTCGAGACATTGGCCGAGCGGATCATCGCCTGCCTCAATGAGGATGAGGCCCCTGGCGGCGGATATGATGGAGAGGCGGCTCATATAAACCAGTTAGCGTCAAAATAACCTGTTTATTCAGTAATGATATCGCATTCGGAAGTCGAATATTGTTAATCGCGATGGCGACCCCGGTCCCATCCCCTCCGCGAATTTCCCGCCCTTGAGCTAATCGATTCGGGCAATTAAACCTAACAATTGGAGCTGTCATGAAGGATGATTTACTTTATCTTCGACCCAACGTCCAGGTCGAGCCGTTATTCGACCACTGGTACGCCTGGTCGCATTTGATCCCCCCGGCGACTGCGGCGAGAAATCTGACGGAACGCCACTTGAAGATAATGGATTCCTATATCAGTGCGCCGCAGGTCCACGCGAACGCCGTTAAGAACCCAAAACTTCTCGGGGGCCCCTTCGTCGATTACGGCGGTAGGAGGGTTGATGAGATAAGAAGCCTGCGAGACCAGACGAAGCGGGAGCGCGCACATTTGGTGGAACTCTCCGCGGCCATCGCTTCACTGGATGAGACCCTGCGGACGAATGCAAAGGGTTTCTCGTTGCAGCCGCTTTATAAGATGGCGCCGGACGCTCTGAGAGGTTATGTCGAGTTAGTATATGATCTGAACAATAACCCTAATTTTCGGGTCATCGAACCGCTACTTTATCGGAGCCGATATTACGATCGCTCCGCCCAAAGCTTAATGCTGTCGGTGTTGACCTCGGATGATCGCCCCTTCCTGTTAAGCACGCCGAGACTGGAGACCGATAAGGCATTTCACCTTCGCACGCCTTTTGATAGTGAGGTGATAGATGAACTATTCCGGTTAAAGTCGGCGCCGAGGCGTTGGGGTGAGATTAAAGAGATGCTGGGAGCGCCCGAGGCGTCGGAGCGGCTGGTCCGTTCGTTTTTGACATCCGACCCGCCTCCCCCCTATTCACCTTATCAAGGGCGCGGTGTCCGGTGGCGCTACTTCGGCCATGCATGCATTTTGTTGGAAACACCAGGTTTGAGCCTGCTCTTTGACCCCGTCTTAAGCTACACATACGAATCGGACGTTTCGAGGTATACCTACCAAGACCTGCCCGACTCCATCGACTATGTGGTTATTACTCATAACCATCAGGACCACGTTCTGCTCGAGACATTACTGCAGATCAGGCATAAGGTAAAACATATTGTGACGCCGCCGAGTTCCGGGGGGTTCCTACAAGACCCTTCGCTGAAACTGGCGCTCGAGAAAATCGGCTGCAGAAACGTGATCGAACTTGATGAGATGGAAAGTGTGGAGTGGGATAACGGCTCGATCATCGCCCTGCCATTTTTGGGTGAGCACTCAGACCTGAATATACGCTGCAAGATGGCATACCTGGTCAGAGTCGGCAACCGATCACTCCTATTCGCGGCCGATTCATGCAACATCGAGCCGAGGCTCTACGAACACCTTTCCGATGAAGTGGGGTCTGTGGACGCGATCTTTCTCGGCATGGAATGCGACGGGGCGCCACTCACGTGGCTATACGGGCCACTGCTCACCAAGAAAATAGAACGCGCCATGGATGAGTCCCGGCGCCTCTCCGGGTCCAATTTCGATCAGGCCGTCGACATCGTGCGGCGATTCAACGGCAAGTCGGTGTTCGTCTACGCCATGGGACAAGAACCTTGGTTGGGTTACATCATGAGTCTCAAATATACTGAAGAATCACGCCCAATCATCGAATCGAACCGCCTCATTCAAGAGTGCTCGAAACACGGCATCTGCGCCGAAAGATTGTTCGGAGAGAAAGAGATTCTTATCGAGGAGATCAACTGAGCGATCGCCTATAAGAATGGCGTGTAACTATTCAGTCGGGCGCCTTCGATGAGCGCGTCAAACTGCAAATGAGCGTTTTATGGAAACCTTATTGCAAGATATTCGCAATAGCTTACGAATGCTGACCAAGAACCCCGGTTTTGTAGCCGCGGCCGTTGTTTCTCTGGCTATAGGTATTGGCCCCAACACTATGATCTTCAGTCTGATTAATGGCCTGCTACTCAGGCCGTTGCCAGTCGACAACCCTGATCAACTTGTTCGAGTCTTCGGGAAAGATGAAAACAGCCCCTACAACTCCATTTCCTACCCGGACTACATTGATTATCGGGACCGGCAACAAGTCTTCACCGGACTCGCCGCCTGCCAGCGAGTAATGGTGAGTTTGAATATCGACGGCCAGGCCGAAGCGGTTTCCGCGGCGGTGGTCTCCGCCAACTTCTTTTCCGTCCTGGGGACGCAACTTTCGTTAGGACGCGCCTTTGCCCCGGCGGAAGATCGGACTGTCGGGGAACAGCCTGTGGTCGTTATAAGCCACAATCTATGGCGACGACGGTTCAACGCGGACCCCACTCTGTTAGGCAAAACGCTGAGACTGAACGGGCAGACCTTCACAATTATAGGCGTCGCGGCGAAAGGTTTCACTGGGGCCAACGTCGTATTCGCGACGGATGTCTGGGCGCCTCTAACGATGTATCCGAAGCTGGCGCCGGGCAACGAGCAAGCGTTCGACCCTATCAATGGGCGGGAACTGGCATGGCTCAATGATGTGATAGGTCGACTCAGGTCGGGAGTCAGCATTGAACAGGCGCGCTCAAATTTGAGCGGCGTCTCGGCGCAGCTTGATAATACTTATCCGAGCCGGGAGGCGGGGCGAAGGCGTGTGATTAACATTGTTCCGGCGGGTAACGGCCATCCGGCATTCCGGGCTCAAATTACGTCCTTCACCGCATTGCTCATGACGGTGGCGGGCGTCGTTTGGCTGGTCGCTTGCGCTAACGTGGCGAACCTCTTGCTGACACGGGCGGCGGCCCGACAGAGGGAAGTCGCCATAAGGTTAGCCGTCGGGGCCACCCGCTGGCGCCTGTTGCGGCAGTTGCTCACGGAGAGCGTCGTGCTCGCGCTGGCGGGCGGCGTTACCGGGGTCCTGCTGGCTTACTGGGCGAGCAATCTTCTGTTGGCCTTTAAGCCGGCAGTCTCAATACCGATGACGATCGACCTTAGATTGGATCCGCGCGTGCTCGGCTTTAGTCTGGCCCTCGCGTTTTTGACGGGAATAGCGTTCGGCCTGGTCCCAGCCCTACAAACCTCCAGGCCTGACTTGGTATCGGCGTTGAAGGCCAAGACTGTTTCGTTCAGTCGTGGGCATCGAGAGTCTCGGCTCCACAGTCTACTCGTGGTTATCCAGATCGCCCTGTCTCTCGCTTTGCTTATCGGCTCCGCGCTTCTCTTCAGGAGTATGCAGAACGCATATCGGGCCGACACAGGGTTTGAGAAGAAGAATCTGATGCTGCTGTCAACCGACCTGGATCTTCGCGGGTTCACGCCTATCGAGGGCAGGAGGTTTTATCGGCGGCTCCTGGATCGTATGCAATCGGCGCCCGGGCTGCGCTCCGCCAGCCTGACGAGTATTTTTCCGCTCAGCCTCGCCTCGTCCTCGGCGGTGATAGCGGTCGAAGGGCGCGAGGCGCAACATGGGGGCGCCGGGGTTGAGGTCGGCGCGATTAAGGTGGCGCCAGGGTATTTCGAAACGATGAGAATTCCGGTCCTTCAGGGCCGCGAATTCAACTCCCATGACTCGGAGACGGGGCCGAAAGTCGTCATTATCAACCAGACGATGGCGAATCGCTTCTGGCCTGGCGAAAACCCCATTGGCAAGAGAATCAAGGTCGATCCGCTCAATCCGCAGGGCGGCCACTATGAGGTGATAGGCGTTGTGAGGGACAGCAAGTTCCTGACTCTAGGCGAAAGTCCCCAACCATTTATGTACAGGTGTATTTTCCAAGAGTACAGCCCGGGCGTAACGCTCGTGGCGCATACGGAAACTCCGCCTGAAGAGATGCTAACTACAATACGTCGGGAGTTTCAGGCCTTAGACATCGACCTCCCCGTATTTGACGTCAAGACTGTAACCGAACACATGGACACCCCACTTTTCCCCCTAAAAATAGCGACCTTAATCCTGGGTCTTCTTGGGGGGCTTGCTTTGCTTCTGGCGTCGGTCGGGCTTTATGCCGTTGTGGCCTATTCGGTCAGTTTGCGTACGCGCGAGTTTGGTGTCCGCATGGCCATCGGCGCAAGGACTATTCAAGTGCTGAAGTCTGTGTTGGCGCGCGTCACAGTTCTGGCGGCGATCGGGATTGTTACAGGCCTGGTTCTCGCACTCGCGGTGACTCGCGCGATGTCGAGCTTGGATTTGCTTTACGGGGTCAGCGCAGCCGACCCGGGGACCTTCTTCGGCGTCTCGTTATTACTGGTGACTGTAACTATTCTGGCCAGCTTCTTCCCGGCGCGTAGAGCGACAAAGATAGATCCGGTGATCGCCCTTCGCCATGAATAAAACGCGCCTGGGGCGGGAGGCCATCATTAACATATTTGATCTTCTCTTCGGCGCCGAACGTTTGAGGATTTTTTAGGTTTATGGCTAAAACAAATTGTAATTGGTTTCAGACAAGTCCTACGCGTGAGAACATCGCGCTCAAAATATTCTGTTTCCCCTACGCCGGCGGATCAGCGCTTGTGTTCAAGAAATGGGCGGATCTTCTGCCTGCGACTGTTCAGGTCGTGTCGGTCGAACTGCCCGGAAGAGGGGCGCGGATGCAGGAGCCCCCCTTCGTCAGCTTGCCGGACCTAGTAGACAATCTGGGAGAAGTAATCAGGCCGTTATTGGACAAGCCTTTTGCTTTTTTCGGCCATAGCATGGGGGCCATAATCGCCTTCGAATTAGCCCGAACTTTACGCCGCAAGTACGGCGCTGAACCGCAGACCCTTTTTGTCGCAGGCCGCCGGGCCCCACAGATTCCAAATGGCGAGCCGGTCACTTACAACCTCCCGAAGGACGAGTTCACGAAGGAGCTGATTGAGCTGGACGGAACGCCCAAGGAAGTGTTAGAGCACGAGGAGCTGATGGAAATGATCATTCCCCTGCTCAGGGCCGATTTTCAATTGATTCAAACCTATCAGTATCACGTTGAAAACACACTCCGATGCCCGATTATCGCCTACGGCGGACTGCAGGACTCTCACGTGACTCGAGAGATGCTCATGCCCTGGAAAGAGTTAACCAGCTCTAGATTCTCATTGCACATGCTGCCGGGAGACCATTTCTTTCTACGGTCGTCTCATGTCCAATTGCTCGGAATGATTGCGCGTGAGTTACATGAGGCCATAACCCGCTCTAAATCGAACCAAGTAACATTGGGACACGCGGCGGTACAGTACCGGGAGCGGTAGCGACCGGTCGCTTGTTGAGCCGGTCGCTACCGCTCCCGGTACTGTACCAATGGCGCCTGGTTCGATTTAGCGTAAACAATGCGCGGGCGTGACGTTATTGTCCGGACGCCGCCAACGGCCCCGACGTGGCGCCCGTCACATCAATGGCCAGGCCACCTCTCGAAACCCGGCGCGAAATTATTATTCGGTAACAAGCTAACCCCTGGCCACAGGGCGTATTACTACTTCGAACACCGAATCCACGCTTAACGGACCTTCAGCGGGGCGCATGAATACGCGTGTTTAGAACGATCGCCGCGATTTTCGCGGCGATAAGAAATAACCAGGCCGCCGGAAGACCTCTGGCGTTCTACATGTGACAAGGAGTGGAAATGGGCGACGGTCAGAAAAAGCGAATCAACTCGTCCGACGCGTGGCGTGAAACGAAAGGGCTAATCGCCGCTCATCGATCGCGTCTCGCGCTGGGCGCCTTTTTGATGCTAGTTAACCGCTCGGCCGGACTCGTACTTCCCGCCTTATCGAAATTCATAATTGACGAGGTTGTCATTAAGGGGCGAAGCGGGTTGCTTGCGCCTATTGCCCTCGCCGCAGGGGCCGCGACGTTGCTGCAGGCGTTCACGTCATTCTCAATATCTCAGGCGCTTGGCGTAACGGCTCAGCGCGCAATTACCGAAATGCGTAAGAAAGTTAAGGCGCATGTCGGACGCTTACCGATTCGTCATTTCGACTCGACGCAAACGGGCAAACTCATATCAAGGATCATGAATGACGCCGAAGGCGTGAAGAACTTGGTCGGCGCGGGGTTGGTTCAACTGAGCGGCGGCATAGTCACCGCAATTATTTCGACCGGAGTTCTATTTTATCTAAACTGGCGAATGACGACTGTCACGATCGCCATCCTTCTTACGTTCGGCGGAAGTCTGGCTTACGCCTTTATAAAGCTGCGACCGCTCTTCCGCGAACGTGGGGAACTCTACAGCCAGGTCACGGGACGACTCGCAGAATCGCTAGGCGGCATCCGAGTCGTCAAAGCGTATACGGCGGAAAAGCGCGAAGAACTCGTCTTTGCGCGCGGCGCGCACCGCCTGTTCCGCAGCGTCAAGAAATCGATGACCGACGCTTCAGTCGTCACCGCTTCCACTTCGATGATCGTCGGGACAATCGGCGTTGTGGTGATCCTCATTGGAGGCAAATCGGTTCTCTCCGGCAGGATGACGCTGGGAGATCTCTTCATGTACGTCTTCTTCACAGGGTTGATGGCGACGCCCGTGGTCGACATCGCTGTTATTGGGACGCAACTCACTGAGGCCTTTGCGGGTCTCGACCGCATCCGCGATCTCATGAGCCTGCCGGCCGAAGACGAAGAAGATTCGTTAAAGGAAGCGGCGGGCGAAATCAAGGGCATGGTCGAATTTGAAAACGTCTGGTTCGAATATAAATCCGGCGCGCCTGTCCTGAGAAATATCTCTTTTAAAGCCCCGCCGGGTTCCACCACGGCGTTGGTAGGTTCGAGCGGGTCCGGAAAGAGCACTTTGATCAACCTGGTGATGAATTTGGATCGCCCGCTTTCCGGCAAAATCAAAATTGACGGGCGCGATTTATCGACAATCAGGCTGCGCGACTACCGTTCACACCTCGGCGTAGTCCTGCAAGACAATTTTCTCTTCGACGGCACGATTGCCGAAAATATCAGTTTTTCCAAGCCTTATTCGGGTCGTGAAGAGCTTCAAACTGTTAGTCGGATCGCCCACTGCGCGGAATTCATCGAGGGGTTCGACAATAAATACGACACCATTGTCGGCGAACGAGGCGTTAAGCTTTCCGGCGGCCAGCGCCAGCGTATGGCCATCGCGCGCGCGCTGCTTGCCGAGCCGAAGATTTTGATCCTGGATGAAGCGACTTCGAGCCTGGACAGCGAGAGCGAGGCGTTGATTCAGGAGGGCCTGCGCACGCTGTGTAAAGGGCGTACGACTTTCGTCATTGCCCACCGTCTCTCAACGATTCGTAACGCAGATCAAATCCTGGTTATAGAGAATGGAGAGATTGCCGAGCGCGGTACGCACGAATCGCTGCTTGCAGCCGGAGGGCGTTACAGACAGCTCTACGACAAGCAATACAAACTCGAGAGCGATCGATACATCAATCCCGGTGAAGACTTTACGCCTGAATTGCTAAAAAGGCAGAAGGCGTGAAAGAGCGGATCACAAGTCCGCTGTTATTCTGAGGCCCATAAATGCCCTTGAGCTCCCCATGCCGATTATCCAACACCCCATGCGTTCCAGCATGGTCCTCAATTGTAAAGCACAACAATAAATAGCCTCTTTCAGGGCTAACAAAGGAGTAAAACCCATGATGACCTTTGCGTTTTCAGCCAGAGGAATGAGCAAAATAAGGACAAAGCTACGGAAAATCTTCTCATATAAACGTTTCTGCTTGACGATATGCGGGGTCTTGTTGGTCACGCAGCTCGCCGCCCCGAGAGCTGAGGCCGCAACCGTTATTTATACTGCGCTCGGCGACTCGATCGGCTTCGGTCTCTACGCGCCCATCGGCTATGGCTATGTGCCCACTTACGAGCGGTTCGTCGAAGCCGACACGGGGGTCAATGTCAACTTGATCAATCTCAGTGTTCCAGGCTGGACGAGCAGCGATCTTCTGGGAGCGATAAGGGGGAATCTGATCTTTCGCTTATCCGTCGCCACGTCGACGGTAGTCACCGTAAACATCGGCGGCAATGACGTGCTCGGCATTCGTCGCGCCTATAAGGGTCGAACGTGCGGGGGGGCCGACAATCAGGACTGCCTGAGGGCAGGAGTCTCGGTCTTCGTGGCCAATTTCAATGCAATCCTCGCCGAAGTCCGCTCACTGCGCGGCGCCAGGGCGACAATCACCCGCACAATGGATATCTACAACCCCTTCGTCAATGAAGACCGGGCGCAGGACACCTGGCCGAATGACCAGGGCAATGACTTCCAGGTATTCAAACCATATGTGGATGCGATCAATGGCCAGATCGCCGCGACGGCCACTGCCAGAAACATCCCCTGCGCCAAGGTCTACCTGGCATTTAATGGGCCGAATGGCGACATTGATCCGGACAACGTCGGACTGCTCGCCTTCGATCATCTTCATCCCAACGGAAGAGGCCACCGGAGGATAGCTGACCTCCTCAGAGGTCTGAGATACAGCCCATTTGGGGCTTGAGCCTGTAGGCGAAAATCATTAATTACTGAACAAGGATCATCGCCATGAGAGCTGAAACTGCAAAAGTCGAAGAGCATCGATTTCAAGCAGAGACCAAAAGACTGCTTGATTTAATGATTCATTCTCTTTACACCAATAAGGAGATCTTTCTGCGCGAGTTGATTTCCAACGCTTCGGATGCGCTGGATCGGTTGCGCTTCGAGGCGTTGACCGATCCGAGACTGTTGGAAGAGAACGACAAATACGAGATTCGCCTGGAGGCCGATAAAGAAGCAAGGACCCTGTCGGTTTCAGATACGGGAATCGGTATGAGTCGTGACGAGGTAATTTCCAATATCGGAACGATCGCCAGATCAGGAACCGACGAGTTGCGGAAAGGCCTGGAAGCGGCTCCCACCGCGCAAATGGCGGCCGACCTGATCGGGCGATTCGGCGTTGGGTTTTATTCTTCATTCATGGTTGCCGATAAAGTCGTATTGACGACACGCAAGGCCGGGGAGAGCGCAGCGACCAGGTGGGAATCTACAGCGGACGGCGCTTACCTCCTCAGCGAAGCCGAGCGTGATCGGCGGGGCACGACCGTCACGCTATATTTGAAGCAGGCGGATCCGGAAATCGGCATTGAAGACTTTACCGACCAGTGGGTCCTCTCGCGCATAGTGAGAAAATATTCCGATTTCGGCGCCTACCCGATCATCGGCAAATACATACGTGAGGAGACGGGCAAAGACGGGGTCTCGGAGCAGGGATCCGATCCCACAATAGTGATCGAGGACAAAATCCTCAACTCGATGAAACCGATCTGGAGCCGACCGCAGGCGGAAGTATCGGAAAGCGAATACGCCGATTTTTACCGGCACATCTCGAATGATTGGACCGCGCCCTTCAAGACCATCACGCTCAAAGCGGAGGGGACGATCGAGTATCAGGCCCTGTTGTTCATTCCCGCGCACGCGCCTTACGATCTGTTCTATCATGCCTATCAGGGCGGGCTGCGCCTTTACGCCAAGCGGGTGATGGTGATGGAGAACTGCGCGGAGTCGTTGCCCGGCTATTTGCGGTTCATCAAAGGCGTGGTCGATTCGGCCGACCTGCCGCTGAACATCTCGCGCCAGACGCTGCAACAGGACAGACACATCACGCTAATCCGGAAATGGCTGACGAAGAAGGTTCTGGATTTGTTGGCGGAACTGTTCGAGAAGGATCACGATAACTATCTGAAATTCTGGGGCCAATTCGGCCGGGCGTTGAAGGAAGGAGCCTCGTCCGATTACGAGAACAAAGATCGAATCCTTTCGCTGCTGCTTTTTCAGTCGTCGGCGGATCCTGAGAAAATGACGACCCTGAAGGGGTATGTCGAACGAATGAAGGAAGGCCAGGACGAGATTTACTATCTGACCGGAGAATCGCGCGCCGTGGTCGAAAATTCCCCCCACCTGGAGGCGTTCAAGGAGAAAGGGTATGAAGTGTTGTACCTGACCGAGCCGGTGGATGAATTGCTCGCGCAGTCACTCTGGGATTATGAAGGGAAGAAACTGAAATCGGCGGCCAAGGGCGCGCTCAAGTTGGGAGACAACCAGGAAGAGAAGGAAAAGGCCCAGGAGGAACTGAAGAAGAAAGAAGAGGAGGCGGCCGACTTGTTTGCGGCCATGCAGAAGGCGCTGGATGAACACGTCAAACAAGTGCGCCTGTCCAATCGCCTGGTCGCCTCGCCGGCCTGTCTGGTCGGCGCCGAAATGGACTACAGTCCGCAGATGGAGAGGCTGTTGCAGAAGGGCAAGGGCGGCGGGCCGAAACAGCGGCGTATCTTGGAATTGAATCCTAATCACGAGGTCTTCATCAAACTGCGGGAGCGGTTTCGACAAAACAACGAAGACAAGGCGGTCGGCGAATACGCCGAATTGCTGTTGGGTTACGCCTTACTTGCCGAAGGATCGGAAATTCCGGAGCCGGTAAAGTTCAACCGGCTGGTGATTGAGTTGATGCTCAAAACGCTGTAAAGCATCGAATCAACGCCGATTCCCACGGGGCGAAACTCTGCGGCGCTTCTAAATCGAACCAGGCAAGATTGGTACGGTACGGGGAGCGTAAGCTCCCCGTACCGTACCGCCGTGTGTCCCAATGTTGCCTGGTTCGATTTAGGTGAAGTTGCATATAACCCATGCGCATTTTCGCCGTCTCAGATCTGCACGCGGACTTCGCCGAAAATCGTCGCCGGCTGCAGCAGATTTCATCAACATCTTATTTGCGAGACGTGTTGGTTGTGGCCGGCGACATCGCCGACGATTTGAGGGTCATTGACTGGACATTGCGAAAGTTGCGCTCGCTATTCGGCGCAGTGTTTTATGTCCCGGGCAACCATGAATTGTGGGTCCGCAACGGAGAATACGACTCGGTCGAAAAATTCCGGCAAGTTCTCCGATTGTGCGACGAGATAGGAATTTACACGCGACCCGGCCGGGCGGGGAAGAATTGGATTGTGCCGCTCTTCTCGTGGTATGAATCCGATTACGACCGACAAGGAGAGGCGGATGTTTCATCGTTGGAGGGGTGGGCCGATTTTTATTTCTGCAAGTGGCCGGCCGGGGTAGAATCCATCTCGGAATACTTTCTCAGCCTCAATGAATCGCGGATCAAGGAATATGACGGCCCTGTGATCACTTTGTCGCATTTCCTGCCGCGGCGCGAGTTGCTGCCTGCCGTGGAAAGACTCAGTTTTAAAGGGCTGCCGCTGGTGGCCGGCGCGCTGGCGCTGGATCGTCAGATCAGGGCGCTCAATGCGGTGACCCACGTTTTCGGACACAGCCATATCGACTTCGACCAAGTGATTGAAGGAATCAGGTACGTTCATCATGCCTTCGATTATCCGCGAGAGGAAGGATGGTCGAAAGAGCCTTTGAAGCAGATTTGGGAGTCCGTATAAAAAGCGCTGGGGCATTGAAACGCTGTTCGGGGCGTTAAAATCTCGCGGCTTCAACCTCGAAGATACCAAGTTGCAAGACTCGGAACGTTTGAGCCGATTGCTTGCGTTATTGGCGGCTTGCCTTCACCTGGGCCTTTATGGTCGGCCTCTGGGAAGCGAGTGTCAAAGAACTGAAACTGAAGAAACACGGCTATCCGCCAAAGAGCGTCTTCCGGCGAGGGCTCAATATCTTGTGCCGGTTAGTGACCAACTTCGAGCGATTCGATCTTGTTCTCTGGCGGAAGGTTATCAAGCTTTTGTCCTGTGGTTAGCGCCGAACATAAATGGAGCCTCACTTTCGTCGGCGATGAACTCGGCGCCGATGACGCGCATGTCTGGAGGGCGTCGCTTGATCAGCCTGCGGACATGATCGCGAAATTGGCGCCTCTTCTTTCGCGGCGTGAATATCAAAGAGCCGAGAGATTCCGTCGTCCCGCAGATCGCCGGCGGTTTATCACGGGGCGCGGAATTCTGAGGAAGATCATTTCCGCCTATCTTGCGCTTGCCCCGGATGAGGTGCGATTCGTATACAACGAATACGGCAAACCGTTCATCGCTGAGGATCAGAACCGTGGCGCGTTGAGCTTCAATTTGTCGCATTCCGACGGCATAGCCCTGTATGCGGTCGCGCGAGGGCGGCGCGTCGGCATAGACGTCGAATACATGCGTGAGGATTTCGCCACGCTGGAGGTCGCCGAGCATTTCTTCTCGAAAGATGAGTTCGAAGCGCTGAAGGCGACGCCGATCGATCGGAGGACCGAGGCCTTCTTCAATTGCTGGTCGCGCAAGGAGTCGTACATCAAAGCGATCGGGATGGGAATTTCGTATCCGTTGGACGGGTTCACCGTGTCTCTGGCTCCTGATGCGACGCCTGAGTTGCTGAAAGTAGATGCGGACGCGACCGAGGCGGCCTGCTGGAACATGTATGAGTTGGATGCGGCGGAAGGGTATGCGGCCGCGTTGATCGTCGAGAATCCGCCCGTGTCCCTCAGGCGATTTCAATGGAATGAGTGAGTTTTCGAAAGGGCGACCGGTGATGGACCGCGGACCAAATCGCTCAACCTGGGAAGCCCGCTGTCTCTCCCGAAAACCTCTTCACCGTTCCGACGCTGACCTTCCGCAACTTGTACTGTTTCATAATCCTGCTGCATGACAGACGTCAGGTCATCCACTTCAATGTTACAGCGCATCCTACGGCGGAATGGACGGCCCGCGTGAGCTCGAGTCATCAATTCGAAGAAGAGATCGACAACGCATCATCGGAGAACAGGCTCTTCATCGCCAAGATGGAATTTTCGATACGGACAGGCGCTTCGCTCATTTTCGGCTCTGGCTGGCCTTCAACTGCGAAAGGAGATTGATTCCCCCTGCCAACGAGCGGCATCCATGTAGCCGCGCCTACCGATTGCACGCCCGGCAGCGCATTCAGCCGCTGGAGCAGTTGCTGGTAAAAGGCTCCGATCTGCAGCGCAGTCGTATATCTGGCGGGCGGCAGCGCGAGCCGGAGC
>WNFZ01003167.1_pt1 | contig 15462 bp, 13 predicted proteins | sample 5400081 | NCBI WGS metagenome assembly WNFZ01 (sample SAMN13153365, study PRJNA577476) | soil metagenome | isolation source: 80 cm soil or saprolite under grassland replicate 1 | place: USA:California | collected 2016-06-15 | reverse complement strand
CCGCCGCTCCCGCATGAGGACGTGGAGATCGACGGCGCAAAGATAGCAGTCCGGGCCGGGGAACTGCCTGCTGAAGACGCCGCCGCGCTCTGGCCGCGGCTACCCGGGATCGAACCGGGACTACGTCCGGTACCCAAAGCGGACCCTGAGTAGTGCGGCGGCTGACAGCCCGGAGGCCGATCCTGTTCGGCTGGTAACCAGTCAGGGGTGCCTGGTTAGTTGATCACGCTGGGCGGAGTGGCATCCAGGGGTTGCCGGTGAGGGCGTCGCGGATGGCGGCGAGGGGGTGGCGGCCGTGGCTGCGGGCGGTGGTGAGGTAGGAGCGGATGCGGCAGTGGCGCTGCAGGGTTGCGAGGGTGCGCCAGCAGCCGCTGATTTTCGCGGCGAGCTTGTAGCCGCGGATGGCGTTCTCCGATCCGTTGTTCGTGGCCGGGACGTCGAAGCGGGTGGCGAATAGCCAGACCTGGGCGGCCTTGCGTTTCAGCCGCCGGGCGAGGATCAGGCCGGGGCGACGCGCTGACCGCCTGCCGGCAGCACGGGCCACTCGCCCGTAACCAGGTATCGCTACGATGAGGCCTGGGGGATGGGAGGGGTCTGAATGCACCTTGGTAGTTTCATTGCCGCCCTGGCGCTGGGTTTTGTAGCCGGGGCCATCGCTCGTGCTCTGATACCAAACGATGCCTTCCGGCACATGCACGGCTGGAGATCGTGGTTGACCTCGGCGGGGCTGGGCCTGCTGGGGGCACTGGTCGGCTTCTGGATCTTCCACGGCCTGTTTGGCATCGGTGACACGAGCAAGTTCGATTGGGGTGGCATCGTTGGCGCGGTGATCGGCGCCATGATCGTTGTTGCCGTCGCGTCGTTCCTGATCAAGCGGTTCGCCAAGCGCCCGGCGGTCTGACCTGGCACTGGCCGGCGCTGCCGAGGGCCGATCCTTGGCGATCTAGCGCAGGCCCCGCGGCGGGGTTAAGGGCCTCATCTGCAGAATCGCGGTTTCGGCCACTTACCCCCTGATCGAGGCGTCCCGAATTGGGCAGCCCACCAGAACGGCTGTCGTCTCTGCAAGATGGGGGCGGCTGACGGTCTGGGGTATCCGGGCGGGGCGGGCAGGCGAAGCAGCGGCCGGTGGCGAGATCCCGCAGTGCCATGTCGTCGGGCCGGATCGGGCCCTGGCTACCGTGACCGCCGATGCTGGCGTCGAGGTCGATGATCGCGCGGCCGGTCCAGATGGCCGCGGGGGTTCGCCTGGCCAAGAGGGCCAGCAGAGATGATCTTCCTGGTGGCTGGCACCCCGATGAAATGGGTGACCTCGCCAGAGACCCGGTTCCTCGAGCGAGACGAGGCCGGGGGACTGCTGCGTCGCAGATCTCGATGGCAGTGAACTCCTGGCTAATCTCGCCACCAGGGCTACTTAGTGGCAGGGTTGGCCCCGATGCTGGGTAAGAGCACAGCACGGACAGGGCCGTGGATGGGATCGGTATGGCTGGCGAGACGCACACCCAGGCGGGCTACCGTGGCGGGGGTGGTCCGGGCAGCAGAGGCGTGATATCGCCGGGCGTATGGGTGGATGACTCAGACGAGGATGACCCGGTGCTCCGCAATGCCGACGGCAGCCTGGTGGATACCTGGCGACAAGACTATCCCTATCCCGAGCGGCTGAGCCGCGAGGAATACGATCATGCGAAACGGGTCCTCCAGGTCGAACTGCTCAAGCTGCAATACTGGATGCAGGATACGGGCCGCCGCTTCGTCGTTATCTTCGAGGGCCGATGCGGCCGGCAAGGGCAGCACTATCAAGCGCTTCATGGAGCATCTGAATCCCCGGTCCGCGCGGGTCGTCGCGCTCGATATCCCGACCGAGCGTGAGCGGGGGCAATGGTATTTCCAGCGTTACGTGGCGCACCTGCCGACCGTGGGGGAGATGGTCTTGTTCGACCGTTCGTGGTATAACCGCGCCGGGGTCGAGAAGGTCATGGGCTTCTGCACCGACGAGCAGCATGAGGCTTTCCTCCAGGAGGTGCCCCGGTTCGAGCGGCTGCTAGTGGACGACGGCATCTCGCTGACGAAATTCTGGTTCTCCGTCACCCCAGGCGAGCAGCAAACCCGGTTCGCCATCCGCCAGATCGACCCCGTGCGGCAGTGGAAGCTCAGCCCCACCGATATCGCCTTGCTGGACAAATGGGACGCTTACACCGCGGCCAAGGTCACGATGTTCGAGCGTACCCACACGCCCGAGGCGCCGTGGACCGTGATCAGGAGCAACGACAAGAAACGCGCCCGCCTGGAGGCCATGCGCAGCCTGCTCGCCGGCATCGAATACGACCGCAAGGATCACGATGCCGTCGGCCATCCGGACCCGCTGATCATCGGCGCTCCCGCGGATATGCAGGAACTGGAGCCCGGGCAGCTGTCCCCCACGCCGATCGCCGAGACCCACGAAGCACGGCTGCCCTTGGCGTAGCAGCCAGCGCACGCCATGGCCGGCCTGATCGTCGGCGTAGTTATATGGCTCGTCGGACTTGCGGCGGTTGTGCTCATCTTCAACCAGGGTCCGGCCTCATTGGCCGCCAGCCGTAGGCGTCACAAAGACGCGCCAACGCCAGCCTCGCGCGAGACGTGAGGCCAGGTCCACGACTCGGTTCCAGACCACAGCAGGAGCTGGTGGGATGAGCGTGCTCACCGGGAGGCATGACCCGGCCGGACAGCGCGTGGCGTATCCCGAGGTGACCGCAACCGCAACGCTCGGCTGGAGCGGCTGCGCGCCTTGGTGCCGGTGACGAACGCGATCGTCGGGACCGGCCTGGCAGGCAGCAAGCAGATGGTCGTGGTGACCGATCACGACTCGAAGGTCATCGCGCGGCGGACGTTCCGGTGCCGTGCCTGGGATCTTGGCTCGGCGCTGGACTGGGCCGCCGGCCGGGCTGCGGCGGCGGGCTGGGCGGGGGTAACGGGCCGTTCGTGTGCGTGCAGCCGCTGGTCACGTCGTGGGCGCGGCGGACCGAGGATCTAACCTGCGATAAGACCGATGAGAAAGACGCGGTGCTGATCGCCCGCCTCACGGCTCAGCTGCGCTGCTATGTCCCCGAGCCGGCGGATGAGACGTGGGGCCGGCTGCGGCACCTGGGAACCTGCCGGGAGCAGCTGATCACCGAGGCCGGCAGCCAGGTCCAGCAGCTGCGGGACCTGCTGGAGTGCGCGTGGCCGGCCGCGCTGGGCACAGCGCGGCAGCCGTTCCGGCCGGGCACCTGGATGGCCGCGTTGCCGGTGATCGCCGGCCGGGATGGCGGGGACTTCGGCCGCACCCGGCGTTTGGGGGCCGCCCGGTCCGGGCGGGCGGTGCGGCGTGAGATCACCCGCCGCGGCGGGCAGAAACCCTGCCTGCGGATCGTGCGCGGGATGTTCACCGCGCTCGCCTATCCGGCCGGGGTGATCGCGCACCGGCCCGGCGCGCTGGAGCGGGTGGCGCTGCTGCTGGAAGACTGGCGGCACACCCAGGGACCGGCTCGCCGGGACTGAGCAGCGGATGACCGCAGTCCTGGGCGAGCTCGGCCTGACCGCGCTGGCCACCTCGATCACCGGCCTGTCACCGGCGGGCGCGGCGGCGATCCTGGCCGAGACCGGCGACCCGGGGCGATTCGCCACCGCACGCACGGTGGCCAGGCATGCCGGCCTGGCCCCGCGGGAGAAGCTGTCCGGCGCGTTCACCGGCCGGACCCGGCTGACCGGGCAGGGACGCCCGGGCTGCGGCTGGCGGCCTGGCGCGCGGTCTGGGGAGCCCAGCGCGCCAACCCGGCCTGCGCCGCCCGTTACCAGTACCTGATTAGCAGGGAGCAGAACAAGCTCACGCCCACCCAGGCGCAGACCGTCATAGCCGCAGCGATTCTGCGGCAGCTGCACGCGGTCATCACCACCGGACAGGCCTGGGATCCGGTCACCGCGGCCCACGGCACCCGGCGGAAAAGCACACCACTGGCCGCCTGATCCGGTCAGCGGCGCATCAAGCTGGCGGCCGGGGCGAGCCCTCCGCGGCATTGAGGAACATCGTTTACCTCGCCGGCCGTCATGGGCAGCCCCAGCCGTCGTCTCCCAACCCGATCACGCGCTGCAGGGACCAACCCCGTAACCGCTATGCAGGGACAGACGACGGACGAGGCACCGGCCAAACGCTTGACACAAACGACTCACGCTGATGACCGAATGTTCTATACGTCGCGCTGGGCGCTATGGCGTGCACGCTGATGTCATCTGCCTGATGGCCGGAAATAGCGCAGGATCGGGTACGCGTAGCTGCTGCTCGGCGGGCCCTTGTGCCGCCTCCCCGCTCATCCTGGGCACGGGGCACCGCGCCCGCACAGGGCAAGGCCCTCGGTGTGGCGTATGTAGTCGACGAGCGTTGACCGGGGCTGGAACGCCAGCGCGCTGTCGACGGCGACGGCAAGGATCGGGGACGCTCCTGGTCTGAAGCGGACATCGTAGGTGACGCAGCCGCCGGGAAATGTGTAGTAGCGAATCCCGGAAAATTGCGGCGCCAGGCTCAGCGGCCGCTCGAATCTGCGCGTGCCGGGCTGGTCGGAGGGTATCTGCTCGGCGTCCGAGGTGTCGCAGGTTGCGGTGAGGGTTACGGTGACCGCGTGCATGCCGGCGCGATCGGAGTCCAGCCACATCCTGGACCTACCGCTGGAGATGTCCGCGCGGCCAATACTCCAGCCAGACGGGAGCGCGGCAACACAGGGCAGCATGGCCGCCGAGGGGACTACTTGGGCGCTGAGGATCATCGAGTGGCCGGTGCCGCAGCTAGGGGGGGAGGCGCCCAGATTAAACGGGAAGAAGGTCTGATATACGAGATTCACGGCAACGACGGTGACGGCGAGCACCGCGGCCACCAGAGCGATCCGGCGGACACTCCAGCGTTGCAGCACGATAGGCGGCCGCTGCGGGGCGAGGGCGCGGAACTCGCCGAGCAGGTCGCGCGGATCCCGTTTCATGAACGCGCGCAGCTGGGTCGGGCTGGCGACCCCGCGGGTGGCCGCGAACGCTTCGGCCAGCTCGGCTGGGGTGAAATAACGCAGCGCCCGGCGGTAGACGCGCTGCGGGTCGGTGCGCACTGCGAGCACCAGCATCATGTTGCCCAGGTCGACCGCCTGCCGCCACGGAGATGGGCGCACCTGGACGAATGCCACGTCGATCAGCAGCAGCTCCCCGGAGCGGACCATGAGGTTGCCCGGTTTGATGTCGCGGTGGGCGATCCCGGCGTCCCACAGCGTGCGGATCAGCAGCAGTCCCTGGTCGATCACAGCGTCGTCGACGTGGGCTTCGCCGATTTCGACGGCACCGGAGAAGAACTCGGTGACCATTAGGTACTCACGCTCGGGCGTGATCTCGACAACGCCGTATGGCCTGGCTGTGCGGACCCCGATGTCCTGCAGCAGGCGCAGGGCATAGTCCTCGTAGGTGACCAGGCGGCGCACCGTCTTGAAGGGAGACTCATCCTCCAGGGAACCGTAGAGGAGGGTCCGCCCCAGCTTGTACCAGCGGTCGGCGCGGAGGTGGCCCTTGGTGTAGAGCTTGGCGAACAGGAACTCATCCGGGGCGCCCTCGACCCGCAGCCGCAGCGGCGTTGAGCCCGCGGACGACTCGAGACCGACCGGTTTGATCTCAAGCACGGTCAGGCCGAGCTGGTCGCGCACGGCCTGGCGGATCGCCTCCCCCCGTCGGCCCGTCACATCGACGTGCGCGCTGCGGCCGCGCCGGTACACGACCGGGAACGCCTCGTTGGGGGTGAAGAAACGGAACGCGGTGACCGCGATCGCCACGGCGAACGTCGCGCCGAGGAGCACATCGCCGGGGTGATCGACACCCAGGTACAGGCGGGCCAGACTGAACACGGCGATCACGGCGGCCACAGCCGCCTTGGTATAGGAGCGGGGGCGGCCTGGCACGGCCAGGCAGTAGATGACGCCCATCAGGAAGATCGTGAGGACAGCCACCGGGGGCGACGCACTCGCGTACCCGGTCCAGCTTGCGATGATCTGCACGCCGTAGGGGCGTGGCCTGGACAGCCCGTTGTAGATCTCTGTCCCGATCTGCTCCAGGAACAACACGCTGCCGATGAACACCAGCAGGTGCCGCCAGCGCCGGAACACCATGAGCAAGGCGACCACCGACAGGCCGAGCACGCTGGCCCCCCATCCAGAGCCCGCCACATTGATGCCCTTGGCCACATCGGTCAGCCACGGCGTCCGTATCGCCGCCAGCTGGCGCAGCATCCAGGTGCTGACCCGATCATCGACCCGGAGCCACGGCGTGTGCTGTGAGGCCACGAACGCAGCGGCGAGGACCACCGCCCCGAGGATCAGCCACGCGGTCGTGCTGATGGTAATTGGGTGCGGCAGCGGCGGCGGCGCACCGGTCGGGCGGCGCTGATGGCGGGTCTTGCCGGAGGCGGCGCCCGGCGGCAGGCTGGCCGGGCCATCGCGCGTGGCCACCGGCTCGATATTTTCGCTCAATGCACAACACCCCCTGTCTGCATCAGCCCTTGTGCGCGCAGCCAGGCCTCGGCCACTGAACGAGGCCGGCGCCCGTCCAGCACAACCTGTGCGTCGAGAGAGCGCAGCGAGCCGGTGGTAAGCCGGGCGGACACGGCGTTGATCAGCGTGAGCATCCGGGTGCCGTAACGGGCGACCACATCATGGCGCACCACCGGCGTGATGTTCTCGGCCGGCTGCAAGGCGCGGTCATCGGCCAGTACCACCAGATGCCGTGCCGAGATGTTCGGATCGGTAGTGAACAGCAACGCGACTCCGATGTCCCCGGCACGCAGTGCCTGGAGCGTCAGCGGGCCGCCGGCGTCGAGGGTGATGAACGCCTTGAAGTGCAGACTGTAGGCCCGCCGCAGGCCCTGCAGGCAATAGGCGCGCTCAGGGCATTCTGGCGGACCGCCGAACACCAGGCGCGGTGCCACTCTGGCGAGATCCGTGATCGACCGTAGGCCGTAGCGCGCCGCTGTCGCTGCCGTCACCACGATGGCGTTGGTGTTTTGCGCGGCGGCCGGGCGAGCGGCCAGCAGCCCTCGGCCCGCCAGCGACTCGGCGAGAGTCCTGTTGGCCGCGGCGGCGTCGGCTGTCGCAGAAAGGCGTCCGAGGGTGGCAAACTCCAGGGCCGACCCGGCGTACTCGGGCACCAGTTGCAGGAGGCCCTTCATCAGCGCAGGATCGACCAGCTCGCGGGGTCCGAGATTCGGCAGGATCCGCACCGGGTAGCCACGCGCCGCGAGTGCCTGGCCGTAGATCTCGGCGAGCAGGACGCTTTCAGGGAAATCGAACGACCCGACCGAGATGACCATGCCATGCTGGCCGGCCGGGCGTCCATCCGCGGACGGGGCGTTGCCGCTTGAGGACGTACAGGCCGCCAGCGCGACCGTCAGCCCTATGCAGGCCGCGCCAAACATCGCGCGCGTTTTCATACGTACTCCCGCCGCTGCAGCACGCGCCAGGACAGCCAGCCCGGTGCGACGGGGAGCCAGTAGGTGGCCAGCCGGTACAGCAGCACGGCGGAGAACGCTGGCCCGGCCGCCATGCCGACACCGGTCAGGAGCGAGGCCAGGGCCGCCTCGAGGGGACCGAGGCCGCCGGGTGTGGGGGCGGCTGCGGCGATAGCCGCGGCCGCGAGGTACACGGCGCCGATTTGGACGATGTCCGGTCCCCCGCCGAAGGCCTCGATGGAAGCGGCCAATGCGCCGATATAGGCCAGCGTGATCAGCGCCGATCCGCCGAACAGCATGATCATCTTGGCGGGGTTTTGCGCCACCCGTGTGAGGCTGGCTGCGGCCGAGCGCAACCCGGGGACGAGCTTGCCCGACGCGAACCGGCGGCCCGGACGGGTCGCGAGCACGATGCCGATGACTGCCAGGATGACGGCGAGGATCAGCAGCAGCTTGCTGCTCGACGGCAGCTTGAAGGCTTTGCCGAGCCCCTTACCTGCCCAGGTGAAGAAGACCACAATCAAGATCAGATGCACGACGGCGCCTGCCAGGCTGTTGACGCCGACCGCGGCGACGCCCGCGTTGGTGTCAACCCCGGACTTCTGCAGGAACCTGGCGTTCAGCGCCATGCCGCCGACGTTGGCCGGGGATACCCGGTTGACAAACGATGACCCGAGTTGCGCCAACACGGTCGGCCAGAACCGGAGCCGCCGCGGTACCGCGCCCATGAGTGCGACCGCGCTTGCCAGGTAGGTGGCGGCCGACAGGGCGATGACCAGCGGCAGCCATGCCCAGTCGGCCGACAGTATGGCGTGCCAGCCGCTGCCCACCTTTGCCAGCTGGGGAAGCAGGTAGTAGTACGCGCCCGCAGCAGCGGCGATCGCGAGCAGCGTTCTCGGGCGGACCCGCTGGATGCGGGCAAGTTCCTGGTCCTCCCGGCCGCTCACGGCTGCGGCTGCCTGCCTCGTTTGTTTCAGCAGGCCTTCGTGGCGGGCGATCGCCCGGCGGGTGCCGGCGGAAAGAGCGAGCGGCTGCAGCAAAGGCACCGCGGCGGCGACGCCATCTCGGCCGATCACCGCGGCCGCGCCGGCGACCGCTCTGTCGGCGCCGGCGATGACGGCCAGTGAGGCCAGCAGTTCGGCGATGTCGAGCGCCATCTGGCGCTGCGTGGCGCCCAGTTCGGAGAAGCTGAAGTCCACAATCCACGGTCTGGCGGCACCGTCGACGACAACGTTAGCGGCGCGCAGTGACCGGTGCGCGATCCTCGCCCGGTGCAGCCCGTCCACCTGTTTCCACAGCTCCCGGATCATCGTGTCGCTCACGCGCTGCGCCGGGATCAGGTCGAGGGACCTGCCGTCCACGCGCTCCATTGCCAGCAGCACAGACCCATCGGCGCTCTTGATCACCTGCCGGATGGCGGGTACCGCCACCCCCGCTCGCTCGGCCATCACCGCGACGAGTGCCTGGTGCTCGGCGGCCTGGATGAGCGACGCCGCAGGGCGGGTGTCGCCGATGTCCCGGAGCCGGAGGAACCGGTACGCGCGGTACAACAGGTCGGCGTCCCGCTGATCCGATCCGAGGACCTTAATGAACAAAGGCTGCCCGTCCTCGGTGGCCGCGGTGAAGGGCCGCGAGCCCTTCGCCTCCACGGCGGCTGGGTCGACGCACGCGACCGGCAGGCCCGCCGCGCCAAGCGCCGCCGCGATCTCTTGCGGGCCGATACGACGGTCGGGCACCCCGAACAAGACGAGCGCACCGGCGCCGACCGTTACCCCTGCGGCGAACGCCACTACCACTTCCATCGGCGAGGCCGTGCCCGTGATCAGCCGCGCCACGGCGGCAAGCCACAGCGTGATCCAGGCGGTGCGCCGCCACGGACGGGTGAGCCAGGGCGCGGCCCCGACCGTACAGGCCACGGCGGCGGCACCAAGCGCGGGACCCGCCAGCGACGCGCCGGTGAGCCATGACCATGGGCCGGCACCGGCCGCGAGAGCGCGCGGACGCTCACTGCCCGCGAGATAAACAATCCCGATCACAATGCCGCTCGCCACCACGGCAGCGGCCGCAAGGCCGCCCAGCAGCCGGTACCGGTGGTAACGCAACGTGACAAGGAATGCAGCGACGGCCACGGCCGCGAAGAGCGCCTGCACCACCCCACCCAGCACCCGGCCCGCCAGGGTGGAAGGCGCGACGGCGCTCACGGCAACAGCGCTTGCACCCGCATATGTGGCATGAGTGACGGCGGTGACCGCAAGCGCTCCGGCGAGGACAAGCCCGGCGATGATCAGCCGGATCATGTCGCCCGGATGCCGGTAACGAGCAGGCGACAGAAAGCGGTGGCCCCCGTGCTTCGCGGCCGCCGCAGACGGTGCTATATGGGTTTCGGGCGGCTTTGTCATGGTTCCCCCTGCGGACCCACTGCCAGGATGACACGCTGCGGCCCGACTAGCGAGGGCGCGAGCGGGAGGTATTTGGGCCCACGTCGCGGCGCCGCAGGCCAGGCCACCCTCATCGGCGTGCGGCCCAGCTGACGTCGCGGCGCGCCAGCTCGCGAGGCCGCCGGGCCACATAATGCCCCTTCGGGGACGCCACGGACGCCGGGCCAGCCGACCGGGACGGGCACTCATATCGGCGGATTTGGAGCGTGATCTGACGACCGGCCGCGGGTCGGATTGGAGCGCTGCGCCACCAGTGGCGCGCGGGAGGGGCGGAGCAAGCTCGGTGGCTCCCGTTGTGGCTCCCACATGAGAACCAGCAGGTCGTCACCGAACAGGATCGGCGCCTGGTCGCAGACCGAGTACAACAGCCGGAACGGCGCGGGCTGCTCCAGGACGACCCGTACGCGCGCCGAGCGCCTCGTCGTGGACCCCGGCAACGGTGCCGCCGCCATGTCAGTCGCCCCAGTACCGTTGCTCGCGCCATGGGTCTCCGTAATTGTGATAGCCAGCGCTTTCCCAGAATCCCGGTTCATCGGTGTCGCTGAGCCGGATGCCGCGCACCCACTTGGCCGATTTCCATAGATACAGATGAGGGCCAGCAGCCGCGCCGGCCCGCCGTGTTCGGGCGCCGGCTCCTCATTGTCGTAGGAGTAAGTGATCCAGGCGCGTCCGCCGGTCAGGTCTTCCACCGGCAGATTAGTGGTGTAGCCGCCGTAGGACTCCACCAAGGCGAAGTCGGCCGCCGATTCCACCGTGTCCAGCAGGACGTCCAGGGACACTCCCCGCCAGGCCGTGCCCAGCTTCGACCACTTCGTGACGCAATGCAGATCCACGGTGATCGCTTCGCTCGGCAGCGCCAGGAACTCCGGCCATGACCACCGATGCCGCTCCCCCGCCTCGGAAGTGATCACCAGCTCCCACTGATCGTGCGTGACCCGCGGGCTGGGCCCAGCCGTCAGTACCGGGAAGTCGTGGACCAGGTACTGGCCCGGCGGCAGTTCCGGCTGGGCATCCCGGCGCCGTCCCTTGAAACCACGCGACACAATTCCCATCAGCGTTCCTCTCCACCGCCGGAGTCGGGCGGCTCCGGCTCCACGGCTACCAAGTCGATACCGAAGTCGCGCAGCCGGTCGAGCAGCCCGTACAGGTGAGCCTGGTCGCGCACGTCACCGACGAGCACTGTCTGGCCCTGCCCGGGTTCCAGGACCATCCCGTCGAAGGCGGACTCGAAACGATCATCCAGCCGCCCGCGCAGGACGATGCGGTATCTGCCGCCGGTCACGGGTCAGCTCCGGTCGCCACGTGCCCGGTCAGCGGCGGACCCCGCGGCTGGCGCTGCCCGGGCGGCACGCTGCTGTGCCTGGGTGATTGCCCAGGCGGCGTTGACCAGCCCGATGTGGCTGAACGCCTGCGGGAAGTTGCCGATCATCTCGCCGCTGCCGGCGTCGACCTCCTCGGCGAGCAGGCCGACGTCGTTGATCGCCGCCACCGCCCGCTCGAACGTCGCGGTGGCCTGGTCGACCTCACCGGCCAGCGCCTGGGCCTGGGCGAGCCAGAAGGTGCATAGCAGGAAGGTGCCCTCCTCCCCGGCCAGGCCGTCGTGGGCCAGGTACCGGTACACCAGGCCGCGCTCGTCGGTGAGGCGGGCGGCGGTGGCGTCGATGGTGGCCTTCATCCGCGGGTCGTCGCCGGGCAGGAAGCCGGTGATGGCCAGCATCAGGTTGGAGGCGTCCAGGTCCTGGCTGCCGAAGGCCTGGGTGTACGCGCCGGCGGCGTCGCTCCAGCCGTGGCCGGTGATGGCGGCCCTGATCTCGTCCCGGGCGGCGGCCCAATCGGCGGCCCGGTCTGCGGCGCCGAGCCGGGGCGCGAGGGTGATCGCCCGGTCCAGCGCCACCCAGCACATCAGCTTGGAATACAGGAAGTCCCGTGGCTCGCCGCGGACCTCCCAGATGCCCTGATCCTTTTCCTGCCACCGGGCGGCGGCGGTGTCCGCCGCCGCGGCGAGGAACCGCTGGGTGATGGGGTCGAGCTCACCGAGTTGCTCGACCAGCCGCCAGGCGGCGCCGAGCAGCTCGCCGTACACGTCGAGCTGGCGCTGGTTCCAGGCGCCGTTGCCGACCCTGACCGGCCGGCTGTCCCGCCATCCGGCCAGGTGCGGCAGTTCCCGCTCGGTGAGGTCACGCTCGCCGCCGATGCCGAACATGATCTGCAGGTCCAGCCCGCGGTGAAGCTGGGAGGCGGCCGCGTCCGCCAGGAAGGCGAAGAACTTGTTCGCCTCGTCGGGGCAGGCGGCCACCCACAGCGCTTCCATGGTCAGGCTGGCGTCGCGGACCCAGGTGTAGCGGTAGTCCCAGTTGCGCTCGCCGCCGACGGTCTCCGGCAGGGAGGTGGTGGGGGCGGCGACGATGGCGCCGGTCGGCGCGAACGTGAGCGCCTGGAGCACCCGCCCGGAGTGGTGGACCAGCTCCCGCCACGGGCCCTCGTAGGTTTGGTGGATCGCCGACCAGGATCGCCATCCCGCCAGCGTGTCATCCAGGCGCGCGGTGATCGCCGCGCCGTCCCAGGCGGGCAGCGGCGGCTCCCCAGCTTGCGCGTGCGCCAGCGCGAAGCATGCCCCCTGCCCGGCCTCCAGGTGCAGGCGGGCGGTAGCGGTGGCCTCGTCGATACGGAACCCGATGGGTGCGGACAGCAGCAGCCGGCCGGCGCCGCCGCGGGCGGCTACCCCGCCGGGGATGGCTTCCAGGATGGGGTGGATCAGCCCGTACTCGGGGCGCGGCGCGTAACTGACCTCGATGTCCATCTCCCCGGCGGTGCAGGCCAGCCGGCGCAGCAGCACCCCGGGCGACCCGGCGCCCAGGTCATGGCCGCGCTCGTTGCGGCCCACCGCCATGGCGTCGGTGAGCACCGCCGTGCCGGCCGCCGTGACGAACGTCGTCTCCAGGGCCATGGTCTGCTCGGCGTAGGCCCGGCTGGCCTGGAAGTCACCGGCGGGCCGGATGGAGAAATGGCCGCCACCGGGATCGAGGATCCGGGAGAAGACGGCCGGGGAGTCGAAACGCGGGAAACACAGCCAGTCCACCGAGCCGTCCCGGCTGACCAGCGCCGCCGAGCGGCAGTCCGACAGCAGTGCGTAGTCCCCGATCGGCAAGCCCTCCATCGTCGTCTCCTTCTGGAAAAGAGCCGAAGGCCGAGGGCCTCGGGCTGGAAAAGGGTTAAAGTCCGTAGGCCTCGAGCAGGTGCAGCCATACCTCGCTGATGGTCGGGAACGACGGCACCGCGTGCCACAGCTGGTCGACGGTCACGCCGCCGCAGATGGCCACGGTGGCGGAATGCAGCAGTTCCTGGACGCCCGGGCCGGTGAAGGTGGCGCCGATCACCGTCCTGCGGTCGTCGTCGATCAGGAGCTGGCTGGTGCCGCGGATGCCGTTGCCCTGGGTGTAGGCGCCCGGAACGTCGCCGGTCGGGGTGCTGACGGCGGTCACCCGGAGGCCGGCGGCCTGCGCCTCGGCGAGGGTCTTGCCGACCGCGCACACCTGCGGGTCGGTGAAGGTCACCCGGGGCACGACGCCGTGCGAGGCGACATCGGCGGTTTCCTGGCCGAGGATCGCCGCGGCGGCGACGCGGCCGTGGTACTTCCCCATGTGGGTGAAGGGCGCCAGCCCGTTGCAGTCGCCGATCGCATACAGCCACCCCCCGTGAACGCCGGCCGCCCGCAATTGCCCGTCCACCCGGACCGGGCGCCCGGGCTCAAGCCCGGCATGCTCCAGGCCAATGCCGGCGGTGGCAGGCCTGCGGCCCACCGCCACCAAGATCTCATCGCCAGTGAACTCACGCCCGTCCGCCACCTTCGCCACGGCTGCGCCACCGCTGCCCAGGCGGCGGGCAGCGGTCATGCGGACGCCGGTCACCACGGTGATGCCCTCGGCCTCGAAGGCGGCCCGCACCTCCTCGCCCGCGAACGGCTCCTCCCGCGCGAGCAGCCGCTCCAGGCCCTCCAGGACCACCACCTCCTCGCAGCCCAGGCGCTTGAACGCCTGCGCCATCTCGGCGCCGACAGAACCGCCACCCAGCACAAGCAGCCGCCGCGGGAGCTCCTTCGCGCTGGTGGCCGTCCGGTTGTCCCACGGGCCAGCCTCACGCAGGCCCGTTATCGGGGGAATCAGCGGGCTGGTGCCGGTGGCCAGCACCACCGCACGGGCCGCGCGGAGTTGCCGGGTGGTGCCGTCGGCGGCCTCGACCTCCACGGCCCGTTCCCCGGCCAGGCGGCCGGTACCGCGGACAAGGTCGATGCCCTTGCCCGCCAGCCAGGACAGCTGCCCATCATCACGCCAGTTCGAGGTCATGTAATCGCGCTGCGCGAAGGCGGCTGCGGTGTCAAGGTGGCCGGTGACCGCCTGCGCGGCCCCCGGCGCACGCCGCGCCGCGGCCAGCACGTCGCCCGGCCGGATCAGCGTCTTGGACGGGATGCAGCCCCAGTAAGAGCACTCCCCGCCGACCAGTTCCCGCTCCACGACGGCGACGGTGAGGCCGCCGTCGGCCAGGCGGCCGGCGGCGTGTTCGCCGGCTGGGCCCGCGCCGATCACCACCACGTCATATGAGCCGGTCACCAGGCACCCTCCTCCGCACCGCGATCGTTGGCTACGTCGCTGTTGCTGGAGAAGTCCCGGCAACCGTGAAACTGTTACGGCCGGAGCGCGAACAAGCACATCTGGCCGGAACGTGGCTGCCATCGCGGGCCCGGCGGCCGACTGCCCGGTTCACGGGGCCCGCCTCCACGGGCGGCGTTGTAACGCCGATTGCCGTCGCCGGGACCACGGGAAGTGCGCCCGCTCCCGGGCGGCCAACGGTAGAGGTGTTATGTTGCGCCAGCTCGTGCCGTTTCCCTGCGATCCCGTGGACCCGGTCGCGCTGTACGGGAAACTGCCGCCCGCGGGCACCCGGCCCGCCGTCCGGCTCAACATGATCGCCAGCATCGACGGCGCCACCGCCCTCGCTGGTGTGTCCGGCGGCCTTGGCGGGCCCGCCGATCAGGCGCTGTTCGCGGAGGTGCGGTCACAGGCCGACATCGTGCTCGTCGCGGCGGGAACCGTCCGCGCGGAACATTACGGGCCGCTGGGCCGCCGGTCGCGGTGGTATCCCGGTCGTGCCGGCTCGACTGGGACTCGCCGTTCTTCACCGCTGCGGAGGCGCAGCCGATCGTGGTCACGGTCGCCGGCGCGCCGGCGGAGCGCAAGAAGGCAATGGACCTCGCCGAGGTGATCAATGCCGGTGAGCGGGATGTGGACCTCGCGCCCGCGCTCGGCGCGCTGCCAGAGCGGGGGTTCGCACGGGTGCTCGCCGAGGGCGGCCCCAGCCTGAACGGGCAGCTGGCGGCGCCCAGCCTGCTCGACGAGGTGCGCCTGACCCTGTCACCGCTGCTGGCCGGGGCGATGCGAAGCGGATCCTGGCCGGTCCCGGTCTTCCGGGCGGCCAGCAGTGGCGGCTCGCCTCGCTGTGGGAACAGGACGGGTTCCTGTTCCTCCGGTACCGCCCGGCGTAGGAAGC
>WNFZ01008970.1_pt1 | contig 15464 bp, 12 predicted proteins | sample 5400081 | NCBI WGS metagenome assembly WNFZ01 (sample SAMN13153365, study PRJNA577476) | soil metagenome | isolation source: 80 cm soil or saprolite under grassland replicate 1 | place: USA:California | collected 2016-06-15 | reverse complement strand
CGGGGGCCGCCATCGCGGTCCCCTCCCACGCGGGACGGCGCGGTCATCCGTCCGGCTTCGCGCGGAGCGCCTGGCCCGCCCTGCGCGCCGCCTCCCCGGAGCGCGGGGCGCGAGGCGTCCTCCTCGACCACGCGGCCTGGATCGTCCACGTTGCGGGCGATCCCGGCTGCCTCGCGGGGATCGACACCCCCGAGGACTACCGCCGCCTCGTGGGCGGCTCCGTCTAGGCCGAGCGGATGCGCATCGTCTGCGTCTCCGACACCCACGGCCGTCACGCCGCGCTCGCGGTGCCGGATGGCGACCTGCTCATCCACGCGGGTGACGCGACCATGCAAGGCGCGCCGGAGGAGATCGAGCGCTTCGACGAGTGGCTCGGCGACCTGCCCCACCGCTTCAAGGTCGTGATCGCGGGGAACCACGACCGGCTCTTCGAGGAGCGGCCCGAGGAGGCGCGACGCCGGATCCGGAGCGCCGTCTACCTGCAGGACGCGGAGGTCCTCGTGGAGGGCCTGCGCATCTGGGGCAGCCCCTGGCAGCCGTGGTTCCTGAGCTGGGCTTTCAACCTCCACCGCGGGGCGCCCCTGCGGGCCAAGTGGGACCGAATCCCCCCGGGCATCGACATCCTCGTGACCCACGGCCCACCGCACGGGATCCGCGACCGCGTCAAGGGGGTCATGGCGCGGAGTCTCGGCCTGGCCATGGGCCATGGCCCGAGGGTGGGCTGCGAGGAGCTGCGGGAAGCCGTGCGCCGAGTCCGCCCGCGCCTGCACGTCTTCGGCCACATCCACGAAGGCTACGGCCGCGAGGAGGTGGAGGGAACGATCTTCGTCAACGCCAGCAATTGCGACGAGGCCTACCGGCCCCTGAACCCGCCCGTGGTGGTCGACCTCTAGGCTCCCGGAGCCCGTGGTATCCTTGGTCTTTTCCGCCCAGGCCGATCGTCCGCGCCCGTGGAGAACATGAAGCTCCGGAACGTCGCGATCATCGCTCACGTCGACCACGGCAAGACCACCCTGGTGGACGCCCTCCTCCGGCAGAGCGGCGCCTTCCGCGCGAACCAGGAGGTCCGCGAGCGCGTCATGGACTCCAACGAGCTGGAGCGCGAGCGCGGGATCACGATCCTGGCCAAGAACACCGCCGTCCACTACCGGGACACCAAGATCAACCTCGTCGACACCCCCGGCCACAGCGACTTCGGGGGCGAGGTGGAGCGGGCGCTCAAGATGGTGGATGGGGTCATGCTGCTGGTCGACGCCTCCGAGGGCCCCCTGCCCCAGACCCGCTACGTCCTGCGCAAGGCCCTGGAGGCGCGGCTCCCCGCGGTGGTGGTCATCAACAAGATCGACCGCAGCGACGCCCGTCCGAAGGAGGTGCTGAACGAGATCTACGATCTCTTCATCGACCTCGACGCCGCCGAGGCGCAGCTCGAGTTCCCCGTCCTCTACACGAACGCCAAGGCGGGGATCGCCCGCACCGAGGCCGACGGCCCGGGGGATAGCCTCCAGCCGCTCTTCGAGGCTCTCCTCGCCCACATCCCGCCCCCCGGGGGCTCCCCGGACGGCGTCCTCCAGCTCCTGATCGCCAACCTCGACTACAGCGACTACCTGGGCCGGCTGGGAATCGGGCGGATCTTCAACGGCCACGTCCGGACCGGCGACACGGTGGCGGTGGCCAAGCGCGACGGGAGCCTCCTCACCACCCGGGTCACCAAGCTCTACGTCTTCGACGGCCTGAAGCGCGTGGAGGCCGAGGACGCCCCTTGCGGCGAGGTGGTGGCCCTGGCGGGCTTCGAGGGCATCGCGATCGGGGAGACCGTGACCTCCGCGGAGAGCCCCGCTCCCCTCCCGCCCCTGCGGATCGACGAGCCCACGATCTCGATGGTCTTCTCCGTCAACACCTCGCCCTTCTCGGGCCGCGACGGCAAGTGGGTCACCTCGCGGAACATCAAGGAGCGGCTCGAGAAGGAGCTACTGACCAACGTGTCGATCCGCGTGGAGCCCACGGGCTCCGCCGACTCCTTCAAGGTCCTGGGACGGGGCGAGCTGCAGCTCGCGATCCTGATCGAGACCATGCGCCGCGAAGGCTACGAGCTCGGGATCTCGAACCCCGAGGTGATCACGAAGGCCGAGGACGGGAAGCGCAAGGAGCCGCTGGAGCTGTTCGTCCTGGACGTTCCCGAGACCTACATGGGCGTCGTCCTCGAGAAGATGGCCATGCGCAAGGGCAAGATGGTGAAGATGGTCAACCACGGGTCCGGCCGGGTGCGCCTCGATTTCCACGTCCCCACCCGCGGCTTGATCGGGGTGCGCACCGAGCTGCTGACGGACACCCGGGGCACCGCGGTCATGAACGGCCTTCTGGAGGGCTGGGTGGAGTGGCAGGGCGAGATCGCGCGGCGGGCCACCGGCGTGCTGGTGGCCGACCGGCCGGGCGAGACCACCGCCTACGCGCTTTCCCACATGGAAGAGCGGGGCGAGCTGTTCGTGGCTCCGGGCACCGCGGTCTACGAGGGGATGGTGGTGGGGGAGAACGCGCGCCCCGCGGACATGGACGTCAACATCATCAAGCAGAAGAAGCTCACCAACATGCGGGCCTCCACCGCGGACGACGCCATCCACCTCACCCCCCATCGCCAGCTCAACCTCGAGCAGGCCCTCGAGTTCATCAACGACGACGAGCTGGTGGAGGTCACCCCCACCGCCATCCGCCTGCGCAAGCGCGTCCTGGCCGCGAACCAGCGACCGAAGCGGAGGACCGAGAACTAGGAGCCGGCCGGCTCGGGGCCCGCGGGTTTCAGCTTGCGGTTCAGGGTCGAGAGGCTGATGCCCAGGCGGGCCGCGGCGGCCGCGCGGTCCCCGTCCGTCTCGCGCAGGGCGAGGGCGATGGCCTCGTCCTCGGCGAGGCCGCTGGCCCGCTTCACCACCTCCGTGAGCGTTCCCGAGAGGTCGAGCACGTCGCCGAGCGAAGGCCCGCTCGACGGCCCCGCGGTCAGCAGCAGGTGCTCCGGCTCGATCTGGGTGCCGCTGCACAGGATCGCGCCCCGCTCCAGGCAGTTCTGCAGCTCGCGGATGTTGCCGGGCCACGAGTGGTCGAGGAGCGCCCGGCGCGAGGCCTCGGAGAGCTTCAAGCCCTTGCGCCCCATCTCCCGGCCGTGCCGGGCGAGGAAGGCCTCCGCCAGGGCGAGGATGTCGCTGCGCCGGCGGCGCAGGGGCGGGATCTCGACCGGGAAGACGGAGAGCCGGAAGAACAGGTCCTCCCGGAAGGCCTTCGTCGCCACCGCCTGCCGCAGGTCCTGGTTGGTGGCCGCCACCACGCGCACGTCCACGGTGATGGTCTGCACGCCTCCCACCCGCTCGAACTGCCTCTCCTGGACGAGGCGGAGGATCTTGGCCTGCAGGGGCAGGGGCAGATCGCCGATCTCGTCCAGGAAGAGCGTGCCGTGGTGGGCCATCTCCGCCTTGCCCACCTTGCGGGCGTTGGCCCCCGTGAAGGCGCCCCGCTCGTGGCCGAACAGCTCGTTCTCCAGCAGGGCTTCGGGGATGGCGGCACAGTTGATGGCCACGAACGGCCCCTTGGCCCGGGGCGAGAGCTGGTGGAGGGCCCGGCTCATCAGCTCCTTGCCCGTCCCGCTCTCCCCCAGGATGAGGACGGTGGCGTCGGTGGCGGCCGCCCGCTGGATGGCGAGCATGGCTTCCTTGAAGGCGGGGTCGTCCCCCAGCACCTTGGGCAGGCCGTAGCGCCGCTGGTAGTCCTCCTTGAGCAGGACCAGCTCGGTGAGCATGCGACGGCGGTCGATCGCGCGGTCCAGGAGGAGGAGCAGGTGCTCGGTGTCCACGGGCTTGGTGAGGAAGTCCGCCGCCCCTTCCTTCATGGCCTTGACCGCTTCCTCCACGGTGCCGAAGGCGGTCATGACCAGGACCGGGGTCTCGGGATCGGCCTCCGTGGCCGCCTGCAGGACGTCGAAGCCCGTTCCCGCGGGAAGGCGGAGGTCGGTGAGCACGACGAGGTACCGCGAGCCCTGGATCCGCCGGCGGGCCTCGTAGGCGTCGCCCGCCTCGTCGACGGAGTAGCCCCGCGCCTCCAGGGTCTTCCGCAGCACCGTGCGGAGCGACTCCTTGTCTTCGACGATCAGGATGTCGGCCAAGGCGGCGTGGGGAGCGGCCTCGGAAGCTCGGTCGGCTCGGGTCGCCCCGCTCAAAGCTCGGGGCGTACGCCGGCGCGGCGCGCCTCTTCGAGGACCTGCTCCCAGGCCTCCTGAGCGGTGCGGGTCTCTTGCCGGGCCGCCGCCAGGTCCGCCTCGGCGGTCCGGATCTCGTCCTGGACCTGCAGGAACCGGTTCGGGTCGAGCCGGTAATTGGCGCTCATCGGGTTGAGCTCCTGGCGGAGCTGGGCGATCCGGCCCTCGATGGAGGCCTCCCGCGCTTTTGCCGCGTCCACGGCAGCGCGGGCCGGACGGGCGCGCTCCCGCCAGGCAATGGCGTCCGGGTTCTCCTCCAACCGGGGACCCACGGGGGCCGCCGCCTCGCCATGCGCTTCTCGGGGACGCTCCGGCTCGTACCGGATCGAGCCGCCCTCCCGAGTGCCGCTCGGGGCCGTGTCGGGATTGTCGTTGCGGGCGGGCGTCCCCTGAGGCGACGGAGCCTTCTCGCCATCCTTCGACGCGGTCCGCTTCGACGCCGTCTCCTCCGGCGGCTTCAGGTCCTCGTCCGTGAAGGTCCGGGGGGCCGGGGCCTGCTTGCCTTCGCGGGCCTTCTTCTCCCGCCGCTCGCGCTCCTGGGCCGCGGCCTGCCCCAGGCTCTGGGCCAAGGTCGCGACGGGAAACAGCACGAGGACGAGGGCGACCAGGATGCGCCGCATGGGTCTAGCCGCCGGACGACCCCTCGAGGCGGGCGGCACGCTCGGCCAGGTCCTTGGCGTCGGGCGCGTTCGGGGCCAGGCGGGAGTATTCGCGGTACTCGCGGGCTGCCTCCTGCGGCCGGCCGGACTGTTCCAGCAGGCTGCCCAGCCGGCGCCTCAGGGAAGGCGCCTGAGGATCGCGCTGGATGCCGTCTTGCACGAGGGCAATGGCGTTCTCCGGCTTGCCCTGCGCGTAAAGAAGATCGGCCAGGAGCCCCCGCGCGACGTCGGCCGCAGGGGCCAGGGCGAGGACCCTGTTGTAGACCTCGATGGCGCCGTTGGCGTCGCCGGTGGCCTGGAGAGCGTACGCCAACTCTTGCTGGAGCACGGGGTCGTCGGACCGGGCCCCAACCGCCCGCTGCAACAGGGGCGCCGCCGCTGCGTAGTTGCCCAGCCGGTACTGCATCCGGCCCAGCCCCTCCTGGGCAAACGGATCGTTGGGAGTAGCGGCAAGGAGCTGCGCGTAGGCGCGCGCCGCTTCCTCGTTCCGGCCCGCATCGGCCAGGCGCTCCCCCAGCTTCATCCCGAACTGAGCGCGATCGAGTCGCGCCGCCTCACCAAACTGCGCGAATGCCTGGTCCAGGGCACCCGTGGCCGCCAGCGCCTGACCCAGCAGGTCATGGGACGCAGCGTTCTCGGGGGCAGCGTCAACCGCTCTCTGCAGGAGGGTGATCGCTCTCGCAGCATCGCCTCCGACCAGGAGACGGCGCCCCTCTTCGAAGTCCCTGCCTCCGGGCCTGTCGGGAACGGCCTTTGCGGGGGGCAGGCTCGCCGGCTGCGTGCCCAAAGTGAAGAGATCGGGGCTTGGCCGAGCCGGCGGGGGCTTGTCACGCACGTACAAACACGCGACCGCGTTCAGGACGATCAAGGCGAGGACACCCACGAGCAACACCATGCCGGCTTCCCCGGTGTCCTGCAGCTCGGCAGCGTCTTCCTCGACGCCTTCCGGGTCCGGAGGCTCCACCGCTTCACGCGAGGGAGCCGGGCTCAACGTGACGTCCTGCAGCGACTCCCCGCACCGAACACAGAATTCCCACCGGGCCCTGTTTCGCGTCTGGCACGCAGGGCAGATCAGCGCGTCCTCCGGCCGAACCGCCATGGCTCTAAGCTACACCCAAACCCGTTCCAAGGGAAGACCTTAAGCCGGGTGAAGGGACCGCGTCCAGGGGCCGCGGCCCTCCCCTCCGGCTGCGGGGAGGGGAGGGCCGGAGCCGATTACCGGCAGGCCGTCGAGCCGAACCTCACGATCGCGACACCGCCCTTCGTCGCGGGACTCACGTTCGATCCCGCCCCCGCCGGCTTGCCGGGCTTGGGGGGCGGGGCCGGAGGCGTTCCCGCCGCCATCAGGCCCTCGTCCTTGTTGAGGCTGCTGCCGGTGCCCTGGTTGGGGTCCGCCTGCGTCGTCAGGGCCACGACCCGGCTGTCGCGGTAGATGCTGTAGGCGTCGTCGCCCGCCGAGTTCAGGTCGTAGGCGGCCTGCCCGTAGCGTGCACCCAAGGAGTACAGGATGCTGTCAAAGCTGGAGCGGCAGGGGTACGGCGGCGGCACCGGCGCGAAGGCGCTGAGGGGCGGGTTGAAGCGTGTCCCGGCAAAGAACGCGACGCTCCGTGCCGGAGTATCGCTGGTGAAAGCCGTGGTGGGCTGCACGGTACCCCGGAAGACAGGGAACGGCGTGGGAGCCGAAAGGTTCACAACGGGCCCGGCGTCGAAGGTCCGGGTGAACAGGGTGACCACGGGAAGGAACGTCGTGACGGACGGTCCAGGGGGCGACGCCGGGGCTGGGAACACCGCCGTCCCTGCCGTGGCCGTGGTCGTGTCGTCGCCATCGTCGCGGAACCCGAAGATCGCGAACGGGCCGCTGGCGCGATTCTCGTTCCCCGACCCCAGGTAGATGTGCGGGTTCGGCCCGGGGGGCTGCCCCGGCGGGGGATTCAATCCGATGAGTGACGCGGCCGTTCCGACGGGCTGCGTCACTCCGAGGTCGGCCGCGGGAATGGCGACCAGGGGACCCGGAACCGCGGTCAGGAACTTCCAGAGGCGGCCATAGACGTCGCCCACGTAGACGCGGGTCGTCTTGGCCGCCGACGGGTGGGGCGAGGTGAGCGGCTTGAAGCGGAGGGGATTGAAGCCCGCCGGATCGGCCGCGATCGCGTTGGAATAGGGATTGCCGGCCTGGTCCACGGGTTGAGGCGAGCGGGTCAGGCCAAAGGACGCCGCCGCCGCCTCCACGTCCGCCGACTTGATGACGTCGCCGTTGAGCGCGTCGAGAGCGTAGAAGGTCGTGCCCTCACCGGCAGCGCCGTAGCCGGAGCCCACGTACATGACGAAGTCCACGCCTCCGGGCTTCCGGGTCGTCGTGTTGGCGGTCTTGTCCACGAACACGACGATCGGCGTCGACCACGTCTGCCCCATCGTCGCGTAGGCGCTGAAATCGCTCGGGCCGTTGACCTGCGGTCCGCTCGGGATCCCGTTGGTCGTGTCCGGGTTTCCGCGGTTCCAGAGAGGTATGGGGCCGTTCGTCTTCAACGCCTCTCTCGAGGAGGTGCCGGGCGCCGTGACGTCGAGGGCGGTGAAGTACTTGCCGCTGACGCCCCGCCCGAAGTAGATGACCTTGCGCCAGACGCCGTTGAGGCTGGTGGTGATCCCGCCGATGGTCACGTTGAAGGGGGTCGAGCTCGGCACGAAGATGTCGTTGAAGCGGATGCTGGCCGCGATCATGTAGTCGTGGGGCAGCCGCTTGGGGGGCTGGTTGATGTACCGGCTCGAGAGCACCCCCAGCGAGTCGAACGGGACGAAGCCCCACAGCTCGTCCCCTCCGCACTCCGTGGGCGACGCGGGCGGGACGTTGTTCGGGGTGACGCCGGTGTACGTGCAAGAGGCGCTGAGGAGGTTCGGCCCCGCCCGGAAGGCGTGGAGCATCTCGTTGGTCCCGGCGTAGACGACGGTCATCACCGGCTTGATCGGCCGGGAGTCGTTGCCGGGGGCCGCCGGGTTGTCCTTGTCCGGCCTATTCAGGCCGAAGCCCTGGCCGGTCTGGACGGGAATCGCGCCACCCGGGGGTGGTATTCCGGGCGTGGTCGCGCCTCCTTCGGCATTCTGGCCGGTGCCGGTGCGCGGCCCTTGCAGGTAGAACGTGTACTCGGGGACCCAGGGCGTCGCGTCCGGTGTGCTGTCGAGGGGCGGCCCCACGACGGCCGGGGTGGCCAAAGTGGACTCGCCGAGGATCCACGACTTGGCCTTGTACAGGATCGCGCCGCTCCCCCCCGAAGCTCGCTTGGGGTTCGCGCCGCTGTCCAGGCTCGGCAACGCCCCCGCCATGAAGGCCAGGATCAGGTCCCGGGCCTCGCGCCGGGCTGCCTTCATTTGGACCAGGGGGACGAGGCTGGTGCATGGGCCCGCCGCCCCCCCGGGCAGGTTGCTGCCCAGGCAAGCGCGGTAGTTGGTCTGCAGGGCGGCGAAGTCGGCCGCGGGGGTTGCGGACGTGTCGAGGGGCAGTCCGAGGGCGGCATCGAGGAGCCCCTGGGTCGTATAGTCGGCGGGCGCCACGCTGAAGCTGGTGGGCGGCCACAAGGGGACGCGGAACGGCGCCACGTTGCCGGTCAAGTTGCCGATGGTCACGCCAAAGTAGCCGTTCTGGGTCGTGGTGTAGATCCGTCGCTTGATGGCGGCGCTCGAGGTCGCAATCGTGGAATCCGTGGCCCCTCCGTGAAGTTGGACGAAGCTGCACTCGCCTAGCACCGCGCCCGGATTGGGGGCGAGGGGGCACCCCGACGTTCTGGTAGGCCTTGAGCTGCCCATTGAACCCCGGCAGCGTGAAGCTGGACACGAACTTGATGGGCGTGAGGGCATCGTAGCGGTTGTAGGGGGCGAAGGCGCTAAAAGGCGCGGGCGGTGGTGAGGGCGGCACAGCCGCCGGAGTCGGGACCTGGTCCACGTACTCGAAGATCGCGTCCGTGAGAGACTGCTGGGCCGTGAACTCGCCCGCCTGGGCCCCCTGGTTGAAGATCGCGTTGAGGGTGGCGGCCAGCGCGGCGGGGGTAGGGGCGAGGTACGCGTCCTGGCAAGACACGCAGTTGGCTCGGTCGGCGGCGGTGGGCGCCGCCGGCCAGGGGGTCGCGCCGCCGGCCCCCTGCTGCATGCCGCTCCCGCCCCAGGCGATCCAGTTCAGCCGGTTCACCTGGGCGCCGGTACCATAGCCGACGATGTAGCTGATAACCGACGACCCGGGGTCGCTCGCGGGCGTCAGATAGCCGTCGCTCTGAACGCCGCCCACGATGGGCTGATACAGGGCCTGCGCGCGGGCCGCGGCGGCGCGGGCGGCCGCGTCGCCGGAGCCCGAGCAGGTGTCGTCACCGTCGGTCACGAAGACGACGACCGTCTTCTCCTTGGGATTCGTGTGTGCAGAGATCGCGCCGGAGGGCGGAACCGTCACGGTCAGCGGCGCCGGCGGCGAGACCCCGCCCGACCAGAGGACGTTGAACACGGTCTTGACGTCGCGCAGCGTGTTGGCGATCGGCGTGGACCCGTCGGCGGGCAGGCCGTAGGCGCTCACAGTCGGGATCGTTACCCCGTTGGCGCAGGACGTCTCAGCGCAGCCGGTGCCATCCGTGGTCTCCGTGTAGCCGATGGGCTGGCCGAACGTGGGCCCGGGCGTGGTTTCGATGCGGAGGGTCGGCTCCAGGAAAGGCGTGCCGATGTTGTCGGACTGCTGGGGGTTCGGCGGGATCTTGATGTCGCAGGCCACGAGCTGGACCCGCGGCAGGAACCCGTCGCAGGAAACCGCGTTGGTACCAAAGCCACCGCCGCCCAGCAGCCTGGCCTTGCCCCCCGCAGACGTGAAGGCCACGGGGACGCCCACCGTGGTGGTGGTCGGGTTCGTGCAGTCGCTGACCTGCTGCAGGCTCACGGTGGGGGGATTCGTGGGAGTCACGGTCGCGGCCTGGCCGCAGACCGTCCCGGTGGAGTTCAGGACGTAGAGGGTTTGACCGTTCCAGAACCTTCCCGCGACCATCTCGTAGAACGTCGTGCCCGACTCGGTGAACTTGCGGTCGCCCAAGATCTTCCGAAGGGCCTTGATGCGGGCGTCTCCGGAGGTCGCGAAGGGCCCCAGGTCGAGGGCGGTGTCGGTGGCGCCCGCGCTCAGGACCGCGCCGATGGAGTTGGTGGCCTGGCTCCATCGCAGCCGGAACTTCTTCAGTCCCGTCTGGCTGAAGGTGAATTTCCCCGCTGCGTAGGTCACGGCGTAGCCGTTGCCGGGAGAGCAGGCGTTCATGTTGGCCGCTATCTGCGTCCCCAGGGCCGCTCCCGAGACGTAGAAGCCCGGGGTGATCGCGCAGGCGATGGTCGCTCCACCCTCATCGAAGTACAGGATGTTGTTGATCACTGACCCCGCGCTGGAGATCGTCTGGAAGGCGTAGACCTGGCTCAGGAACAGCTCGCTGGTGAGCATGGAAGGGAAGTCGCTGCTCTTGGCCCAGTAGCTGAAGCGGTCCTGCCCCAGGCCCGTGTTCCCCAGGGTGCTGGGTGTCTGGACGGGGGTAGCGCTCGTGCTCTGGGTGTAGGTGCCGAACATGAAGTTGACCTTGGACTCGTTGTTCTGGATGGCCTGGAGAAGGACGCGCTTGGCCGCGCCGATCTTCGAGTCGGGGTGGTCGCCGCCGAGGGTGTTGTTGCCCACCGAGTCGTTCATGGATCCCGAGGTGTCCAGGACGAGGATGACGTTGGGCTTGATCTGCAGGCCCAGGACCTCCAGGGGGTCGATCCCCGGAGTGGCGGTCACGGAGGCGCGGCCGCGGTCGCCCGCCAGGACGAGGACCAGTCCCCCCGCCAGGACCAGGCCCACCGCTCGTCGCCCAGAGAACCGTCGCTTCATGGCTTCCCTTCCCTCTCGAGACCTAGAAACCGGGGCCGAACCCACCTGGTCATCCATGGCTTTCGCTCCGATCACTGCGCGCCGGTGCTGGTGAGGCCGCCGGCACCCCCGACGCGGCCGGCCCCCGCCCCGAACGCGCCGGCCAGGCTCCCGGTGGCGCCCGCGGACAGGGTGCTGCAAGGGTCGAAGTTTTCACCTGTCGGGGCCCCGCCCTTCTGAGGCCCGTACTGACGGCAGGTGGCTCCCACGGCCAGGGTCACGCTCATCTCGAGGAGCTGCCGGGCCTGGTTCGCCTTGGTGAACGCGGTTCCCGCCCCCACGTAGGGCGCCACGCCCTCGGCCGTCAGCACGAGCGTGTCCGGTGGATTCGTTGCATCGTCGATCACCAATCCCAATCCGCCCGGCGCGGCCTGGATCTCACGCCGTACCCAGAGGGTGAAGGCCCCGTTCAGGGGCTGTCCCATGAAGGTGGAGACGTTCTCCCAGGCTTGGGCGCCGGCGCCGGGGGCGGATGCGTTGAGGACGACCCCATAGCCCTCCCCGCCGGTGGTGTCGCAGGATTGGCTCTCGAAATCGCGCACGGCGCTGCCGCTCCAGGACAGAGGCGGTGGGCTGCCGGGAGCCCATGCCGGAGCGCGGTTGTTGGGAACGAGGCTCACCCACAAGGGCGAATTCGCCAGGATGAGCTTGCCGGCCTCGAGCCCGGCCTCCGCGTTGTAGAAGGCCTGCCGGCTCCACCGGTAATTGGTGGCGATCTGCAGCTCGGTCGAGGTGCTCACGGCCAGGGTCAGCCCCAGGAACGTCAGGAGCATGAGGGCCAGGATGGCCAGGACCAGGGCGAAGCCAGCCTCCGACCGACGGCACCGGGCAATCGTTTGTCCAAGCATGGCCAGACCGCGCCTCCTCATCTCTGCTTTCGAGGGCACCGGGTTTGGGATGGGCATCGCTATCTCCACAGGTTCCCCTGCTGAGCCGCGAGCAGCGCCCCCCGCGGGGAGACGGTGGATACGAGCTGGCCCCGGATGGCATCTTTTGCGGCTCCGGTCAGGGCGCTCGTGGTCGCGCCCTGAATGTTCTGAGCCGTCGACCGGCCCGACAGCGTGATCTGGACCTCGCGAACGATCGTGTTGTAGTTGGAGGACGTGACGGCGCCCGGGTTGTCTGCCCAGCCGGTCCCGGTCAAATACCTGACCTGCAGGTCTTCAATCCCCCGGGCCACGAGCTGCCATGGAGCGTTGGGAGGCTGGTTGTTGCTGAGGGTGCCGTCGAGCGCAGTCCCCGTGGGACTGCGCCAGAGGGCAGGCGTCGTGGGATCGTTCGGGTCCGGCGCGATCTCGTAGCGCACGACCTGGATCATGGAAACGTACTGGCACACCGCTGGGCTTCCGACGGTGCAGGCCGCTCCGCCGTTGCAGGCAGCGCCGCCGCCGGGATTCACTTGTGTTCCTGCTCCACCCGCAGGCGTGTTCAGCGTCCCCCCACCACAGGGGCCACCCGCGCCACCGCCCCCCGGTGTGTGGATCCAGAGCACGCCCGTCGACAGATTGCTGTTCGCCGAGCCTTGGCTGCCCCAGACGTAGGCCATGAAACCGCTCGAAGCGGCATCCGCAAGACAGGCGGGCAGGGGCACGGCGGTATGGAGGGCCGTGCCGGGCGACCCCGCCACATCCAGGGTGGGGCAGGAACCGTCGTTCATGAGGATCTCCAGGTAGTCGCTGTTGACCCCTCCCGGACCCGCCGGCCCCGCTCCGTTCAGGTTGTCCGTGAAAGCCTGAGCGAACGCCTGCATCCCGCCGCCCGCGCTCACGACATCGCGCGAGATCAGCTCCATGGCCAGGCGGGTGTTCTGCTGGCGATCCGCCAGCTCGGGCTCGCGCCGAAAGGCGTTCTGGCCGGCCGTCAACACGCCGAAGATGGCCCCGCTCACGAAGAGCGTGATCAGCATGGCCACCATCAGCTCGATCAAGCTGAACCCGGCCTGTCCCGTCTCCGCTCGCATCCTCATCAGTGACTCCCTCGTCATGGCCGCCAAGTTTCGCGGTTGCCCTCTCCCCCGCCGGCCTTCAGGGTGGCGCCGGGCACCCGCTGACGGAATCGGTGCAGCTCCGGACGGTCGTGAACTGGGCCCGGCTCCGCGCGCCGGCCAACGCCCCGGTGCCTTCGGACCGCACCTGGATGAACAAGGCCCTCGCGGTGCCAGGGATGACGCTGACCGACCACCGGGTGTGGATCCTCCCCACTCCCGGGATGTCGTCGTCGCAGTTGTTGAGTGTGCCGGGACTGTTGACCAGCGCCGGCGTCGCGCCGCCGCACGGCCCGGCAGTGCCGGTGTCGGCGGCGACGTTCCCCCCCGCGGCCAGGTTCTGGAAGCTCGTGTCCTTCAGACGGTCCAGGATCCTCGAGGCGGAGGTGGCAGCCGCGGTGCTCTGGTTGGCCACCGTGTTCGAGCTGGCCGCGACCAGCAGCAGGTTGGTCACGGCGATGAGGCCGAAGACGAGGATCACGATGGCAATCAAGACCTCGACCAGGGTGAACCCGGCCTCGGGCGTTCGAGGGCCCACGGGCCCATCGCTTGTAGTCATGGTCGTCCCTCGCTCGCTCATGGCTGGGCCTGGACGCGGCCGCCCGAGGCGATGGTCACGGCTCTGCGCAGGTTGGTCGACGTCTCCCGCAAACAGACGCGGGCCGAACCGTCGGCGGCGAAGCCCACGTAATTGGTGTAGGCGGGCGGGGTCGGCGGGATCGGTCCGCAGGTCCCGATCGCGAACTGGCACGCGTCACCCAGCCGGCGAAAGCGCACTCCCCAGGTGGTTGCGGCTGGCCCCGCATTCGGCCACAGGCAGTTGACCGGACTATCGAACACGACGCCGACGGGCAGGGTCCGCAGGGGGCCGCTCTGCGCAGGATCAGTCACCAGGGTCGGCCATCCCCCCGGGCCGCCTTCCTGGGCGACGACGCCCCAGGGGTGGGGGGCGCCCCCTTGCGGGTTCATGTCGTCTTCGATGGCATAGCCGTACTGGTTATAGGGCGGGGTGGTGCCGACGATCGCGAACACGACCCCGAGGTTCACGTTTTTCGAGATGGCTTTCATCCGGGCGGTCTGCATCTCGCCCGCGACCTGCTGAGAGGCTCCTCTGATGCGGTAGTTGCGGATGTACTGCCCGATGTTGGGAAGCGCGATCGCGGCCATGATCACGATGATCGCGACCACGACCAGCAGCTCGACCAGCGAAAACCCAGCATCTCGGCGGTCGGCGGACATCGGCCCGTTCCTCATGACACACTCCATTGAGCAAGGTCCGTATCCTGCCCCGCACTATCGAGCTAAGTATATGTAGAAAAGAGCTTTATGCCAAGACTGCGTGGCTGAAACGGTAGCCACGACGCACGCTTGGCGCTACGATCGGTAACAGCAAGTTCAAGCCGGCGGCCCTTCCGATGGGAGCATCACCGTGACCCGGAGACCGTGGGGATCGCGGTCGCCGAGCGCCAGCTCGCCGCCGTGCAGCCTCACGATCTTGATGGCGATGGGCAGTCCCAACCCGAGGCCACCCGGCTTGCTGGAGAAGAACGGCCGGACGTCCCGGCGGCGCTCCCGCGGCATCCCGGGCCCATCGTCCGTGATGGCCACGGCGACCGCCCCCTGCTCCCGCCCGACCTCGACCGAGACCTGCCCGCCCGGACCCGCGGCGTCCGCCGCGTTGCGGACGATGTTCTCGAACGCGCGCTCGAGAAGCTCCTCGTCCCCCACCACCGCGACCCCGTCGCTCACCCCCACGAGGGAGGTGCGCACCCCCGGGCGGCCGCGGACCTCCCGCGCCACCACGCGCGACAGCATGCGCCCCACGTCGAAGGGCGCCCGGTTCACGGTCTCGCTCTTCACGAAGTCCATGAAGCGCCGGACCACGGTCTCCAGCGTTTCGCACTCCTCGCGGATGCGCGGGCCCGCCTCCGCCGCCTCGGGCGAAGCGGGGTCCCGCTCGAGGAGCCGCGCGTAGCCGAGGATGGTGCCGAGCCCGTTCCGCACCTCGTGCACGATCCCCGCGGTCAGCTCCCCGGCCCGCGCCATCGCCTCCGTGTCGTGGATCCGCTCTTCCATGCGCCGGCGCTCGGAGGCGTGCTCGCGGCTCATCGCCTCCCCGTGATCGCGCAGGCGGCCCATCGCCTCCTCGTAGGCGCCGAGGACGAGCGCGGGCGGGGCGGGGGCGGTCTCGCGGCCGGGAAGGAGGGCCAGGCCCGCGAGCAGCGCGAGGAGGGCCATGGCGAGACCGTGTCCGAGCACCACCTGCCGCCGCTCGCGCAGATCCTCCACGAGCTCGGTCGCGGGGGCGGAGAGCCGCAGGACCACCGTGCCGCCGCCTGACGCGAAGGCCGCGTAGGTCAGGATGCGGGAGGAGCGACCCAGGAAGGGTCCGAAGGAGACGACCGAGCGGGGGCCGAGCGCCCCCGCCTGCTCGGCGCCGATCCAGTGGTCGATCGCCGAGGGGCCCGGGTACGCGGCCAGGCGCCGGCCCTGGAGATCGAACACCTCGACCTCCGCGGCCAGGGAGTAGGCGAGGACCTCCCGGGCGGCTTCCTCCCAGGCCGCCGCCCCGCCGGGACGGAGCAGCAATGCGAGCCGCGGGCGCGCGGCCTCCACCGCGCTCCGGACCCGCCGCAGGAGCGCCTCGCGCAGGAGGCCCTGGGAGCGCACGGT
>WNFZ01004824.1_pt1 | contig 15476 bp, 11 predicted proteins | sample 5400081 | NCBI WGS metagenome assembly WNFZ01 (sample SAMN13153365, study PRJNA577476) | soil metagenome | isolation source: 80 cm soil or saprolite under grassland replicate 1 | place: USA:California | collected 2016-06-15 | reverse complement strand
CCAGCCAGAATAATTTTATCAGGGCTTTGTAAACCACTCCGTTTCAGCAATGTGCGCGCAGCAGTAAATAATGCCGCCTTCGCCAATTGGATTTGTCTCACATCCTGCTGGGTCATGGGGATGTCTCTTCCGATGGACGTTTCCTCTGCCCAGGCAACAACGTATTCCCAGCCTCTTTCTCCCTCACGTACACGGTTCGAGCTAAGCCCCTTTTTGAATTTGCCGCGAGAATCAACAATCCCGGCCCGGAATAATTCCGCCACCGAATCAATGATAGCGGAGCCACATATCCCTTTGACGTGACCTTTGAATTCCGCGTGATCGGTATTCCAACCATCCACGCCGATGACTTTATATTTTGGTTCGAGAGTCTTTTCGTCAATATGGACGCGCTCGATCGCGCCTGGCGCAGCGCGCATTCCATATTCCACGTGCGCGCCTTCAAGCGCGGGCCCTGTTGGCGTAGACGTGCAAACTAATCGCTTTCGGTTTCCGAGAATCAATTCGGCATTCGTGCCAACGTCGATCAAGAGCCAGTTTTCGTCCTGTTTATGCGGCTCTTCGGCAAGGATCATTGCGCTTGTGTCCGCACCGACAAAGGATGCAATGGTCGGCAACACATGGATATTCCCCGACGAATTGATTTGCAATCCCAGCTCGCGCGCCTTGATATCCATGGACTTGTGAATTGTAGGCACAAACGGCGCAAGTCCCAAATCTTTCGGAGGTAGATTCAACAACAGATGGTGCATAGTCGAATTGCCGACCAACACCATTTCCAAAATTTCGCTGGTCTTGATCTTGGCTTCATGTGCAGCTTGTTTCAACAATTTATTCAATGTTGCAATGATAGCTTTATGCAACTTCTCCAAGCCATCCTTATGTTCGATCGAATATTGAATCCGCGACATTACATCTTCGCCATAAACGATCTGCGGGTTCATCTCGGATTCAGCCGCAAGCATCTCACCTGTTCGCAAATTGCACAAGTACAAGGCAACTGTTGTTGAGCCGATGTCTACTGCCGCGCCATAGCTATCTTCCACATATCCAGCTTGAACTTCGACCACTTCTTTATCCTGCCAGACAGAGACGGTCACGTTCCATTTGGCTTCGCGCAGCATGGAGGATAAATACCGCAGACATTGATAATCAATTGTCAAGTCAAACCAACGCGGTAGATTCTCCTCGCCGCGGCGGACGAGTCCCATTGCAGTTTCGAGTCCCTTTGCAAGCCGCTCCCAATCCGCAATTGGACGTTCGAGATTGGGTGGCGTCATCGAAACGTAATATTTACGAATCGATGGCTTGATCTCAATGGCACGTTCGCGCGCGCTCTTGCGGACGATCTGTTTGTTGCCGCGGCTCTCTTCGGGCACATTGATTAATACATCGCCTAGTACTTTGCATTGACATGACAAGCGGACTTGCCCGATTTCCCAGCCTTTATCCTTTAATAACTTCGGTCGGCGTGCTAAATATGCGTGTTCTTCCGTTCCAACAGGGGAGAGGTTCTCGCGCTTCGAATCGATGTTGTACTTCTCAAAGCGACCCTCCTCCACGAGAATCATACACTTGCCGCAGGTCGCGTTCTCTGCACAAATAGATTCGATCTCCACGCCTAACTCACGCGCTGCAGCGCGGATGGACATGCCTTCGTCCACTTGCCCGCGGCGACCTGAGGGTTGGAGAATAACTGTGTGTTTTTTGGTCATCTAATTTTGCGTTTTTCTATTTGTTTACGGAACCAATAATAAAAGACGATAGACGATGGACAACACCTGCACTCCCCGGCATCGACCAACCGGGGCGGTGTGCATCAGGTGCAAGTGTAGACCATAATGGTCTATGGTCTATTGTCTATAGTCCGTTCTTACGCGGAATCTCGATTTTCGCAAACTCCGCTTCCAGCTCCGCGAGAACCGCTTCGGCAACTTCCTCGGGCGAGCCGTCCCGTTCGATCCATTGTCCGCGCTTAAATTGCGCGGCATAATCCGCTGTCGATGTTGCTCCCTCCATCATCGCATACGCGTCGATCGCGTTTTGGATTCTTTGCGAAAGTTGTTTTTTTACCGTGCGCCCATCGCCTTCCACTGTAAATGATTGTGGAATGTGTTTCCAATACATAATCCGATAACGAGCCATATTTACCTTTCACCGCTTGCCTCATTTTGCATCCAGATTGGAGATATTGGCGGCACTTTGGAATTATATATAATTTTCGTAAGGGTGGATTTTACGGGATGATGAGTAGATGGTCAATGGAGAAATTACTGAGCCAACGCATTGCCTGCCAACCAACCCGTTGTCCACGCCGATTGAAAATTGAACCCGCCGGTGAGTCCATCAATATTCAAGACTTCGCCTGCGAAGAATAGGTTTTCAATGATGCGACTTTGCATCGTTTTGAAATCTATTTCATTGAGTTTCATACCGCCGCAGGTAACAAACTCCTCTTTGAATTGTCCCTTCCCTGCGATCTTGAACTCACCGGAAGTCAGTTCATTCGCCAATTTCCGGACTTCCGCTTTGGAAATATCTGCCCAGTTTTTTTCAGCGAGGAACTCGACCAACTGCTTCCACAAGCGCAACGGGATTTGGGAAAACGCGGGGTTGGTTGAAACTTTTTTGCGAGCGTTTTCCTGCCACTCTTTGTTATGCGTCAATACATCCAATGCTTTTTCAAACGAAGTATCGCCGAGCCAGTTCACGATTAACTTCGCCCGATATTTTTTCTCATGCAATTCCCGCGCACCCCATGCAGATACTCTTAACACGGCAGGTCCGCTCAAACCCCAATGGGTGATGAGCAATGCACCGCGTTGAATGATTGAATCCATTTTGAGCGTGACATCTTCCACCGACACACCAGCCAGCTCATCGATTCTTTTATCCTTGACATTGAACGTGAATAACGACGGCACCGGTTCCTCCACCGCGTGCCCAAGTGAGCGGACGGTCTCAAGCGTTTTACGGTCGCTGCCGGTGGCGATCAATAGTTTGTTGGTGTGGACGAAAAATACATTCGCCTTACTTCGGACCTCAAGACGGAATCCGCTTTTTGAATCTTTCTCCACGCCGAGCAGACTTATACTCGCGTGTACTTCAACCCCAGCCTTTTTCGCGGCTGCGCGCAGGCATTCTGCAATCGTCTCCGACGAATCGGTGACCGGAAACATGCGCCCATCCGACTCAGCCTTCAACTTTACGCCGCGCGATTCAAACCATTCGACTGTATCTGCTGCTTGGAAGCGTGAGAACGCGCCGCGCAATTCATTGCCTCCGCGCGGATAAAACGTGACCAGCTTTGCAGGGTCAAAACAGGCATTCGTCACGTTGCAACGTCCGCCACCAGAGATAATAACTTTTCCAAGCGTCTGGCTTGCCTTTTCAATAAGTAACACGCGCAATCGTGGATTTAACTCTGCACAGCGAATAGCGGCAAAGAAGCCTGCAGGCCCACCACCTGCGATGATCACGTCCCAGTTGGAATTCATCCTGTCATTATAAACGGGGATAAGAATTCGCCTGGCATCAATGTCAAAATATCGGGGCGCGGCTCAAGGTCCGTGATGGAGGCGAATATAGATCCCTTAATCTGTTTCTTTATGTGGGTACTTCTAGCGAAATCTATCGTCCCCGCTCGGTTTCAATCAGACCATCTCGCTAGCAATTTCTAAAAATATTTTCACAATATATGGGTCGAACTCCTGACCTGCTTGCGCTCTCAAATACTGCAAAACCTGTTCATGCGACCAGGCTGAGCGATAGGGACGGTCGGATTTCAGAGCGTCGAAGACATCAATAATTGTAAACAGGCGCGCGACCAGCGGAATTTGCTCGCCCTTCAAACCATATGGATAGCCTTTTCCATCCCAATGCTCGTGATGATAGAGGGTTACGTCGAGAGTATGCCGTGCACTAATGATGGGAGCCAGAATATTGTAACCATAGAGGACATGCTGTTGCATTACCTTTCTTTCCTTGGGCGTCAGACTCCCAGGTTTGAGAAGGATGGCATCTGGAATGCCCAGTTTGCCAATATCGTGCAATAATGCGCCTTGTCGTATTGAATCCCACTCATCCGATGGAATGTGCATATGCTCTACTAAACGCATCGTCAGTTGGCTTACACGTCGAGTATGTCCTTCCGTCTCGATATCGCGGAGTTCCAGAGCGCGTGATAAGCCTTCAATCATGGCATTATATTTCGTGAGCAACTCCGCATTTTGCTGTCGAATATCTTTTAAGATCCCAGAGCGCTGAACGGCAAAAGCGATCTGTTCAGCCACTCGCTCGATAAATTCCCAGTCCCATGTCTTTGTGGTTTGTGGTTCGCGCCACAGGATTTCGATCACTCCACTCACATCGTTATGTCCGATAAGAGGGAACGCAAGATACCCACGAAACCCCTCCTCATCGAGCCGGGATATAGGATGTGCATCGGCAGGCGGCATTTGCAAATCTTCTATCCAGATCGGTTGATGCCTGTCGATGACTTTCCCTGCCAAGCCTGCTTCAAAAAACAAGCGAAGCTTTGCGAGAATTGGCATTTCCAACCCATGAGTTGAAATTAGCTCAAAACGATTGCCCTGCGGTAAATAGCTCAACATTGTTGCGGCATCGGCTTTCAATGCCTCTGTGAGGATCTCTAAAACTTTCGGCAAACGTTCACGAACATCCAGGCTGGACTGTAAAATCCTCGTGATTTCTTGTTCGAACCGTTTCTCGCCATTTGGGTCATCTTTGTCGGAGAGATTCTTCGAAATCATTTTTGTCAGAGCACCGATCCATGTGATGGTGCCTGGCTTAAAGTAATCGGTTTGATTGCTCAATAAGCCTAGTACACCGATCACATGGTCACTATGAATCAAAGGGAACAATCCACCGCTGACCAGTTCATCATGGTTGCGAAATGTGAAGATCTCTTTCGTCCCTATTATGTCTGTAAGAATAGGAGACGAAAACAGATCAGGCACAACGCTGGAGGGCCAGCTTGCCATCCAATGTATGGAATTATTTTTGTCCACCCGCCCGATCCATGCCTGGGTGATTCCCTCCTGATCCACACAAAACTGTACCCACCTTTTTAGTCGCGCCAAAAGATCTTCGGAGATTACTAAAAAGGGAACATCTTCAGCCACGAGGAGCCTGATTGAAGAGTCCTTGGAATCATGCAGCATAATAGAGATGGTTTTATAGGATCTTTGCCGTCAGCAGTTTGTTTGATAAACTCTTATTCAATTGCTGAATGAATTCTGGCAAGGATGATACGCGAATGGATGTCAACAGGTTCATGGTGGGCTCTGAAATTTGGAATTGCTCTCCTCCAAATCCCCTTCGAACTGCATTTTCTGGATCGTGCAGAAGTCCATCGCAAAAGCGAGGGCTAATCGCTGCGGCAACGAACAAACGATTCAGGGCACTCATATCTGTTGATAGATCATGCGTAGCAATGGTTTGACGGGTAAGTGGTTTGGTAAACATAATTAACTCCTAATCCAAAATTAAGCGGTTTGTTTGCCACGAAAAAGTATCCAAAAAGCTCCAGCGGCTATAAAGATATCGCCGAGACTGAAGGCGAAAAGATAACGCACATTTTGTGGAGGGACGAACCGGTCTGCCAGCCATGGTAAACGGATATTGGCTTCCGATAACAGAATATCCTTACTGGCGCTGCCAACACGTTCACCAAGAACCAAGCTGTTCAATACGGTCTGACTCACTAGGCGGGAAGCTGCATCCACGGTCAACGGCATAAATCCGCCATTTGCAAGGATTATAGCCAGATTGCAAGCGAGTCCAAGTGCGAGCAGCGGCATACCTGGAAGACGAAAGTTCAATCCAGTGAAAATCAACAATAAGACCTGAGATAAGATAAGGCATAGAGAAGCTACTTCATCGCTCAGTGACTTACGTGTGTATGGTAGATAAAAAGCTACGAGTTGAGGCAAAAAGCCCAATGCCACCAGCCAGGTGGCTTTAAAAACAGGAGAATGCCAGGTTACACCTTTCCACCTGGCATATCCCCAACCGGCTAAAATGCCGGTTGCAATGGCAGTAAGCAAAATCACTATCGACCAACACCGCCAACTTCTTCCGGGGCGCCTGCGCCGAGCACAAGCATAACCAGTGTTACTACCATCAAGGCAAATTGCAGGTGAGTCTTGTTGATCTTGGAGAGGGAAAGAACGAGGTTGTTGATTGAGAGTTTCATGGGTCACCTTTTATGAAATGAATTTGGATTGACCAAATTTACCCCATTCGCGGTTACAAAGGTGGCCTCAAATTTTGGCGAGTAATTTTTCGTAAAGTGTACTGATTTCGGAAGATGGCTCCAACCCTAATTCTTCATCCAGCGCCTGTTCGTATTGACGATACTGAAGTGTCATACCAGCCGGGTCATGTAGAGTGGCATAGGCTTGGATGATGAGCCGATGAGCTGCCTCCAATAGAGGATCAAATTGCAGGATCATCCTGGCGGTGGTTAGTGACTGTTGGATTCTGCCATCCTGTAGATATATATTGGCGAGTTCCAGCATGGCATCGCGATGTAGCTCTTGATACTTAAGTCGTTCAGGAATTATCCATTCGGCATCCAGATTTGCCAGGTACAGACCCTTAACCAGCGTAATGACCTGCTCCAGCAACTTTGTTCTGCTGGATGTCTCAGTCAAATATCGTAATTCCCCCAGTATTTCATCCAGCTTCTCACGATCCCATACGTAGTGGATCGCTCTGTTGAAACGATAACGTTCGTTCTCGAACAGGATCGTATCCTGCCCAACGGCTTTTCGAATACGATATATATTGACTTTGAAGCGCATCTTAAGCCGCGCTGGCGAGATATCCGGCCAGAATACTAATGCAATCTGTTCCTTGGTTAGCGGCTTGGATTGGAGCAGGAAAAAAAACAGATCGCGGGCTTCACGCGTCTGCCAGTCGGATGACCCTAAAGATCGTCCGTTGTAGCGCATTTCTATATCGCCAAAAGAAATGATTTCCAACTGGGGAATCGTAGGCTTGAGCGTGTCACTTTTATCCACCAACCGCCCATATATTTCGCGCAATAACTCTTGGATACCTTCAGCATGTTCAAAAAATGATTTAAGAACAGGATCTTTGATGAGCGGGTTCCCCTTTTTCTTTAACCAACGGTTGATTTTGCCTGCGTGGATCAATAATGGTGTGGGCTTATTCCATTCTCGCTGTGGCGGAATGAACTCTTTTAGCTTGAGGATTGCTGAGTCGGTGTCCTTTACTGATAAGGCAGCTCCAAGCCATAATTGTGCAGTGGCTTGTTCCATTTGGTTTCCACCCTGACCAAACAGTTCAACCGATTCTCGTAACATGCCAATTGCTAACTCCACCTTGTCACTTTCCAGCCAGCAGCAACCCATCTCAAGGTTGAAAATTGCTCTCTCAAAAAGTCCTAATTTAATCTGAGAAAGTTCAGTCCTCTTTAGCTCCTCGGTTGATAACGCAATATTTCCCTTTAGGCGTTGCAGTCGAGCTTCGCCGAGAGACGAGTGGAAAATATGTTGGGAATGTCCCAGGTTGGTTGCAAGGGTTAGAGCTTTGTCATAATGGATATAGGCGGATTGATAATCCCCAAGATCCGTCAATAAATCCCCCAAGCTAATGAGCACATTGACTTGAGTCTTGAGATAGCCACTTCGTTCAGAGGTCTTTAATGCATCGATGAGGAGCGGATATGCTTCATCGAGCCGCCCCGTCATATGATAAAGCAGACCCAGGTTATTCAGCAGCCGCGCTTTCCATCCGGTATTGCCAGCGTTTTTCCAGGCGTTCAGTGCGCTGGCGTAATAACGTGCGGTTATCTCAGGCTCGCCTAGCCTTCGATGAACAACACCCAATTCGGTTTCCAAAATCGGGATGTTATTTTTAATCCCAAAGGAGCGGCATGCTTGAAGTGCCTCCTGAAGCCACATCAGGGCTTCCTTCATATGACCTTGTGCAAACATGACCAGACCTTTGATCCGCAGGGCTTCCGCAAAGGTATATTGCATATCCTGGTTGTCAGAGCCTTTGGTCAGTTTCAGAATTTCCTCAACATCCTGAGTTGCACGGTCATAATATCCAGCCTGTCGGGCAATCTCAGCACGGCGGACGAGAGTGGTTGTCCATTCGATTTTGTTTTGAGATTGACGGAGTTTTGACTCTGCTACATCCAAAATTTCCAATCCATGACGACTATCGCCTTGGGTCGCGTGAATGACTCCAAGCACGGACATCAATGCTGGATGGGAATACACTACATCAGTAGGCAGTTTGTCGATCCAGTTTGCCAAGGTCAAGAGGCGACCTGCCAGAATGAAAGTCATGCTGATTTGAATAAGCAGTCTTACCAGGTTTTCCTGATCATCCAGCTTGGAATACACCTCCAGTGCTTCTTCCCACGATTGTTGCTCTTCATAGGCGCGGGCAAGGTTACGTTGGATGTGCCATGCCAGAACAGGTTGTTCAAATTGAAGTTTGGATCTCAGGAAATGCTGGAAGAGGTTGTGATAGCGCATCCATCGTCCATCATTATCCAGAGGAACACTGAACAGATTTGCCGTTCGCACTACTCCGAAAAGAACTGACCAATCAAATTTCTCTCCCTCCATCAGGGGTTCAAGCACCCGTTCGCAGAGCGAAACATCAAAGTTGTCGAACACGGATGTCATCAACATGAATCGGCGTACCTGGTCTGGCTGTCGAAGCAAAACCTCCTGGGAGAAAAAGTCAAAAAGCTCACGGGTAGATTGAAGCGGGTGCATCTGGGGCAGAATACCCAATTCACCGTTAGTCAAATGGATCGCCGCAATCCAACCTTCTGTCTTATCTACAATCGCTTCGGCATCCTGTGGATCGAGCACAATCCCATTATTCTGTTGAAATAGTTGTTGGATCTCGTCCGGATGAAAGGAAAGTTCCTCAAAGCTTAAGCCGCCGAGTTGGTTTCGGGCGATCATCAATGGCGCATCTGGCAGATCGGGCAGGTTCCGTGCCGCCAGGATAAAATGCACATTTTCGCCAGTAAGCTGGATCATGCGACTAAGCACATGACCAATGAACGCGATGTTTGCAACCAGATGATAATCATCGAAAATGAAGACGAAGTGTTCATTGATCACTGCGTTAATTTCATTTGAGAGGGTTACCACCAGTCGTTCTTCATCCTGTTCAAAGGAAGCCATGCTTTCCAATGCTGCCAGTGAATCCTTCCCAAAGCTGGGAAATCGCTCCATAATGGCGGCGATCATATAGCGTAGGAAGCGTTGAGGGTCCCGATCCATTTCGTCCAGCGAGAGCCAGCAGATCGGAAGTTCACATTGTTGAGCGAAATCCGCTAGGAGGGATGTCTTTCCATAGCCCGCAGGCGCGACAAGCAATAACAATCGTTTCTCGAGCTGGTCATAGACCGATTCGATCAAACGGGTCCGGGTGATCAACTCGCGTCTCCGAAACGGGAGACGGACTTTGATCCTGCTTATCGGTAAGGCTGACGAAGATAGCATAATGAGATTCTAGTGATCTTACTCTTCCATAGCGGTAATAATAAACAATTCTATAACATTTTGTCCCATTAGTTTCAAACAAAACCATTGAAACTGTGACTGCCCGGAATTGATATGGATTCGATTGTATACATGTTTAATGCGCTTTTGTGACAGTTAGAAACAGACGTGTTTTCCCACAAATACTGGAGCGGATTTGGAGTGGCACACGGAGAATGCCCCGATGATACCCCCAAAAAAGGACTATATGAAGACTTGCTAAAACCTGTTCATTTAGGACAAGGAGTGGGCGCGCCCGACAATAGGTTTCTCAACGTGTAGCGCATCTGACTAAAGAGCACCAAACCCTGCTAGAAATTTGTGTAAGGAGATAACGGATTCCCTATGCTGAAGTTGAGATCAAATACAACAGCCGCAGGATTTTCAGATCCTCATAATTCAGTGTTCCGTTTAATTTGTCGTAAACTGGTTTGAGAAAGGTCGGGCTGAGTTCATCAAATGCGGCGAAGGCAGATTGTTGTTGTTCCAACGTGACAGAGGCGAGTGCTTGCAAATCTTCGCCGTTCCGCAGTTTGTTGCCCGCAGAAAGATAGCGCGAAAGGTGTTCCAAAATGGTGCCAACTGTAACGTGATAGCGTTCCATCAAGCTTTGAATTGTTTCTCCCTCGTTGAATGCTTCAGCAACGAGACGGGTTCGTTCGCCAATTTCTCCCTCACCTCTAACCCCTCCTTCCGGAGCGCTTCGCAGTCTCCCATCGGGAGAGGGGGACTCTGCTCCCTTCCCCTTGTGGGGGAAGGGCTGGGGATGAGGGCGTTCCACAATTCCATGTTTCTCACAATAAGCTTGAATAACTTCCAAAAATACCTCACCGTACTGTCTTAGCTTTACTTGTCCAACGCCAGAGATTTTCAGCAAGCTTCCGAATGACTGTGGGTAATATGCTGCCATCTCTGCTAGCGTCTTATCGGAAAAGATGACATACGGTGGAACTCCGGCTTCATCTGCCATCTCTTTGCGCTTTTGGCGGAGCAACGCGAAGAGCGCGCTGTTATATTCGATTTCCTCTTTTTTCCTGCCTTTCGTGCGGACGCGTTCCGCTTCTTGTACGATGCCGAAAACGGATTCCCGTTTCCGCAGCGCTTCCAATGCCCGCGGCGTGAGGCTAAGAGTGTGATACTCTCCTTCTTGTTTGAGAAAACTCATCGTCAAGAGCTGACGGGCGATGTGCATCCACTGTTTCTTAGTCAGATCAGTGCCGATGCCATATGTAGACAGTTTGTCGTGTTCCCAACGCAAGACCTTTTCGTTTTTCGAACCGAGCAAAATATCAGCAACATGACCCGCGCCAAATTTCTCGTCGGCGCGTTTGACGCAGGAGAGGAACTTCTGCGCGTAGATTGTGATATCAGTGAGAGGGGTGGGGGCAGAGGTACAGTTGTCGCAGTTGGAGCAGTTGTCGGCTGCGTATGATTCGCCGAAGTAGTTGAGCAGAGGCTTGCGGCGACAGGAGATCTCGTCTTCTGCGTAACGCACGATTGCATCCAAATGCTGCATAGCGACGCGCTTTTCAGATCCGTCTTTCTGGTCAATGAAATAATTGATCTTGGCAACATCCGCATAACTGTAAAGGAGGAGACAATGCGCTGGCAAGCCATCGCGTCCGGCGCGCCCAATTTCCTGATAATAACTTTCGACGCTCTTGGGCAAATCAAAATGAATGACGAAGCGCACATTCGGTTTGTTGATGCCCATGCCAAATGCGATCGTGGCGACGATGATCTGTACATCATCATGGATGAATACTTCCTGATTTCTTCTTCGTTCTAAGTCTTCCAACCCGGCGTGATATGGGCGGACGGAATAGCCTTTCGATACGAGATAGGCGGCGAGTTCATCCACTTGTTTGCGCGAGAAGCAATAGATGATGCCAGATTGGTCCTTGTAACGTTCGAGCATGTCAATGGTTTGTTGATATGGATCCTGTTTGCGCGCAACTTCGATATAGAGATTGTCACGGTTGAAGCTGGCTATAAATTCATTGGTCGTCGTAAATTGGAGCGTAGTACGAATATCCTGCCGAACTCGCGCTGTGGCAGTCGCTGTCAGTGCGAGACATACCGCGTTTGGATAGCGCTGCCGCACCGCGACAAGCTGACGATATTCCGGGCGGAAGTCATGACCCCATTCGGAAATACAATGCGCCTCATCGATGGTAAGGCAATCCACTTGAACGGAATCGAGGAGCGAGAGGATACGCGGCGTTAGGAGAGTTTCCGGCGCGACATACAGCAATTTCACTTCGCCGCGCTTTACGTATCCAATATTCTCCTGATATTCCTGCGGCGCAAGTGAGCTATTTAGGAACAGACATGGAACACCAAAGGCGCGCAGTTGCTCTACCTGATCTTTCATCAGAGAAATCAGCGGGGAAACGACAACGGTCAATCCACCAAAGAGAAGGGAAGGAATTTGATAGCACAGGGACTTGCCCCCACCTGTTGGCATAATGGCAAGCGTATCATGGCGCGCCAATACATTGTCGATCACTTCACACTGCAATGGACGAAATGTATCGTAGCCAAAGATATCTTTAAGGATAGATGCGGCATTCAACATGGGCAGAGTATAACGAAGATTCATGAGTGAAGCCTTTACATTTCAAAAACAAAATCGTCCCGTCATTTTGACAGGACGATTGTCGCTTCTTACCCCAACGGTAAAACCAGACGTTCGCCAGAAGAGTCAACGTGCCAAGCAGATACGCGCCCAATACGTCACTTGCCCAATGCTGTCCCAGGTAAATTCGTGACGCGCCAATCAGAGCAATGAGAGTAGTTGAGATAACAAGCAAGGCTGTGCGTCTCCAGGATCGTTTCAGCAGGGTATAGACGAGGAACCAGATGAAGCCGAAGAAGCCAACATAGAACATCACATGTCCACTTGGGAAACTGTAACTATTCAGGACTCCGAACACATTCACGAGATCGACGGTCGGTCGCGGGCGGCGGATATATTCCTTGACGATCACATTTACCACGGGTGGAAATATGGTCGCGAACAGAGCCGCTATCGCTTCCCAATGGAAACCGAACAAATAATAGTCAATTGCAATCAGCACCGGTATGATAAAGGATTGCGGAGAGAACCCGGGCCAACTGATCAGACTCATAAACGCGGCAAAAATTGGCGAATCAATCGACTGCAATACGCGCGTGATTTGTAGATCAATCGGAAATGAGGGGGTTGTCTTCACCAAAATTGTTAATGTCGTGAATGCGCCGATGACTGCAAAAAGACCCACGTAGAAAAGATACGTTCGGTACTCGCGTTTGGGAGGGGAAGTGACCTCTTTTTTGGCAACCTGTTGTGCGGCTTGCTTTACATTTTCAAGGGGTTTTTCATTTGTTTGTTCTGTCATACAAATCTATCCTTTACAAACTATGTGGAGGAAGCTGGCTCTGGCTCCTTTGCAGGAACAGGCACCACGGGAGCTGGCAGTTCCGCTGATACATCTTTCACGAGTGCTGGCGGAGCTGCATGATCTTCTGGCGTAATTACCCAGAGTGCTCCCGGTTTGCTTTTGATTTCCACTTTGCCTTTTCCCAGCATGACGCCATCTGCCATCACATCCATTTTTGGGTTGGTCTTGATTTCTATCTTGCAGGCGCGATATCGTTGCACCTTTTCATTTGCTGAGGAGCCTTCATCTCGTATGCGTGCGTAATAGGCCAGCAATTCTGTTTTGCTGAAATTTGGATATACGGAGACATCCAGATAACCATCTTTTAGAGATGCCTCTGGCGCTACCAGAAAGTTCGCTCCAAACATGGGAGCATTAGAGACAACCACAAGCATCGTATTGACTTTGATCTTGCTTTCATCATAGAGAGTCAAAAACACTTCTGGATTTGGTTCCTGATGAAGCAGGGTGAGAGCTACATCCTTGAGCTTGGATAATTGACCATCTTGCAGCTTATTCGCCTTGGGATAAAGAGCTGCCACCAGCCCAATGGCGGTCAACTCAAAGAAGAAAAGTTTTTTGCCGTTCTTTACTTTGACCTGCCCCACATCCAGCTTGCGAATATGTTTTTCTGCAATAAGGGCACAAGCCTGTTCCAAGTCTGTAGGAATTCCCAAACTTTTTGCCACATTGTTCTGAGTGCCAATGGGGATGATGCCCATCGGTGTCTTCCTTCCCACCATCGCACGCATGACCGCTTCCAGAGTGCCATCACCACCCATGACAATGACCAGATCATATCCATCTTTTACCGCCTGCTTAGCGAGGGGTTTATCTTTTTTCGACATTTTTTAATTCTTCCTTCTTGACAAAAATTCCTTCGATCAAGGTGTATACCAGCGCAGCCCAGGCAAGTCCCAGAGCATAGCCGCCTAACACATCGGTCAGGTAATGACTGCCTTCGAATATGCGACTAAAGCCAGAGAAAAGCATCGTCAACACTGCGGCAATAATCACAGTCCATTTCCAGAAGCGCGAGGGCATCTTGGGGACCAGCAAATAAGCCAAAAACCCGTAACAAATGATTGCGCTCATGGTATGCCCGCTCGGAAAGGACGGAATGCTCGTTACAGCAAGTCCCGTCTGTTCTGAAGGTCTGGGACGCGCAAAATAGTTAACAAAGAAATTCCATACTACACTACCACCTGCGGAACTAATCAACAACATTGCTAATTCACGCCAAAAACGTTTATAGAGGAAATAGATACTGAGAATCGTCACAATCACCAGGATGACTTGTTTCCCTATAAAGAATCCAAAAATCATAAGCTCATTTACCCTCGCCGGAGCTGCTTTGGATTCGACAATTAGTTGCTTGTATATGGCTTCATCCAACTGCAGCAGAGGACCATGCATGAGCAGGTTATAACCCAGTGCTGCAAAACTCAAGCTACCGAGAAGAATCAGAATTACTCCGATGATCGGCCGTCGTTTGAATAAGCCTGGTGCACGAAGACCCTGAAAAGTATTCTCCGTTACGGAACTTTCCGAAACAGTAGAGGTTATGCTTTTATCTCTGGGAAAAATTCTTTCTGTCAACGTATATACGAGTCCTGCCCAGACAATGCCCAAGGCATAGCCGGCAGCTACGTCTGTTACGTAATTACCACCGAGAATGAGACGGCTGAAGCCAATAAAAGCGATTACCAGTGTTAATATGATTGCGACAAACCACTTCCAAAAGCGGGATGGCATTTTGGGAACGAGCAGGTAGGCTAATAACCCATAGCAAACTACGGCGCTTAGTGTATGTCCGCTGGGGAAAGACGGATCACTTAAGATGATATCCATTTGCGTAGGAGGTCTTGGACGGTCAAAATAGCGGCTCAGAAAATACCAGAGCAAGCCACCTCCACCTACGCCGATCAAGACCATTGTCAATTCCCGCCAAAAATGCTTATAGAGAAAATATATTCCTAGAATCGTTCCGATCAAGACAACGATTTCTCTGCCAAGGAAGAATCCAAATATGAGGTATTCCACCAGAGCCGACGGTATGTTTTGTAGAGCGGCATGTAATGCTTGGGTGGTCGTCATATCCCATCGAAGGAGAGCGGCATTTGTCTCCACGTTATATGCCAACGCGCCGAAGCTAAGACTGCCCAATACAAACATCGTTAGACCGATGATCGGCCATTTTGCAAATATGCCTGGAGAACGAAGATCACGAAAAGTATTTCTGCTTAATAGGTTCCCTTGAACGCGGGTTCTTATATTGCTATTTGTAGCCATTGTAAAAAGATCCAATATTCTTGTTTCATACCACTAACTACCCATTTTCCTTCTCAAAAAAATTCTTTCAATAAGTGTGTATACCAATCCTGCCCAGGCGAGTCCTAATGCATAGCCTGCCAGGATATCGCTCAAGTAATGACCACCTTCGAAGATACGGCTATAACCAATATAAGCCATCGTTAGGAGGGCTATGAGA
>WNFZ01003157.1_pt1 | contig 15496 bp, 11 predicted proteins | sample 5400081 | NCBI WGS metagenome assembly WNFZ01 (sample SAMN13153365, study PRJNA577476) | soil metagenome | isolation source: 80 cm soil or saprolite under grassland replicate 1 | place: USA:California | collected 2016-06-15 | reverse complement strand
CGCGTCACCCCAGCGATTACAGCTGTTGCGAGGAGCCAGCCGGTGCCGACCAGGGCATAAGCAAACCATCGCTCCGCACCGCCAGGATTCCACTGGTCCGGCTGGACGAACTGGCCTACGGGCAATAGCAGGTTAATAGTATAGACCAGCGAATTGAAATGCTGCGAGGTGGCTGGATCTAGAGGCGGCGGTGGTCGCCACGCGAAGACAATGCTCCCCATGGTAATATCTGCTGGCCAGGTTGCGGGATCATCGCACAGTACCGAAACTTGCGCATTTCCCAGATCAACTATTCCGTCGACCGGTTTGGCCAGCGTCAGCAGCAGTTCCTCGGCAGAAAGACGGCGAAGATCCAGCGCTGTTCCTCCGGACCGGATTATTGCACCGTCCACGACAGCTGTCCGTCGATACGTGCTCCCGGAAGCCGCATCGCACCATCCGCCACGAGCCCATCATAACAAGCCCAAGTCGGTCTGCTACGACCGTTCGCTCCAGATTCAGCTGCCCGTCGATCTTTACGTGCAGGGCATTGAGCCCAGGCAAATGGCTGTCCGTGATCCAGATGGAGCGAGTGCGCGCGTCAGTTAGGTCCGGCTCCTCCTCTAGATAACACCGTTCTAGCCGCAATGTCTTGACGATCTCAGTGCCGGTAAGATCGAGGCGGCCGTCCACAGCCGCGTCTCAGCGTGCGGCATTCGTGGCGGCTGGAGCATCTCGCTCCCATGCGTTCGGAAGAGAAGTGAGCAACTCCCTCATAGTAATCGTGGGCGATGGGTCACCTGCCGGGTAGCGGCGGGGGGGAGCACCTGGCTGTCCTCCGCTCTGGCGCACGTCCTCTACCACCAGGAAGTACTCACGCTCAGCGCACCAATCGAGGACCAGGGCCGCCCTCCTCACCCGGTTCAACGACCCGCTCGTATCGTTGGCAGATAGGGAAGGCTCGGGCTAGCAACCTCTTCATACGCCCGGCGGCCGACCGCCATGCTGTTCAGCGCTGCGACCCCTGCCATCGTTCCCCAGTCCGTCCGTTCAACTGAGGCAAGGAATCAGTTGGACAGCGGATGCGGGATCAGCCACGCGCAGCCGTTCGGCAAGATGAATTGAAGTTTATTTTTCGAACAAGCAAAGCTGCACGCCGGAGAATGCGCAGCAGGCGGCACGGCCGGAACGAGGGAATGGCATTCGGGCTCTGTTCAGAGGGGGATATTGGTGTGTGCGCCAACCGCCTGCGGGGCGTCAGCGATCGCGCGCGCGATCGCCTGGCGGGTGCGGGCCGGCTCGATGATCTCGTCGACCACGCCGAGGTCCAGCGCGCGCCGCAGACCGGCTGCGGTCTTCTCGTGCTGCTCGGCCAGCTCAGCCTCAACTTCCCGTACCCGTCCCGGGTCCACCTCGGACAGCGCGCGGCGGTGCAAGATGCGCACTGCGGCGACCGCCCCCATGACCGCGACCTCGGCTCTGGGCCAGGCAAATACCCTGGTGGCGCCGAGCGAGCGTGAGTTCATCGCGATGAATGCACCGCCATACGCCTTGCGCGTCACCAGCGTCACCCGCGGCACCGTGGCCTCCGCGAAGGCATGCAGGAGCTTGGCGCCGCGGCGCACCACACCGCCCCATTCCTGGCCGACGCCGGGCAGATAGCCGGGAACGTCCACGAGCACCACGAGCGGCACACCGAACGCATCGCACATCCGCACGAACCTGGCGGCCTTGTCCGCGGATGTAGCGTCCAGGCAACCGCCCAGCCGCAGCGGGTTGCTTGCGACCACGCCGACCGTCCGCCGCGCAAAGCGGCCGAGGATGGTGACGATGTTCGGTGCCCACTTGGGGTGCAGCTCGAGCCCGGGCTCATCGAGCAGCTCGCTTACGAGCGGGCGTACGTCGTACGCGCGGCGGGGGGAGTCGGGGAGCAGGGCGGACAGATCCCTGTCCTGGGGATCATCGCTCACCTTGCCCTGGTCGCTCAGCAGTGCCGCCAGCCGACGCGCCTTGGCCAGCGCGCCGACTTCGCTTTCCGCCACCAGGTGCACGACTCCGGAGTAGCGGGAATGCGGCTCGGGGCCGCCCAGCCGGGCCATGTCCACGTCTTCGCCGGTCACCGACCTGACCACGTCCGGGCCTGTCACGAAGATGCGCCCTCGTTCCGAAAGGATCACGAAGTCCGTCAGTGCCGGGCCGTAGGCCGCCCCGCCGGCCGCTGGCCCAAGCACCACCGAGATCTGCGGCACCACGCCCGAGGCGGCAGTCATCGCGGCGAACACGGTACCGACGGCGTGCAGGCTGGCCACGCCCTCGCCCAGCCGAGCCCCGCCGGAATGCCAGAGCCCGACCACGGGGACCCCGCGGGCGACCGCCTCCCGGTAGGCCTGCACGATCACCGCGCAGCCCTCCGCGCCCAGCGCGCCGCCCTGCACCCGCGGATCGCAAGCGAAACCGACGGCCATCGCCCCATCAATCCGGCCGGTAGCGGCCAGTACACCGCTGTTGCCGGCGGCGGGGCTCACGTCGGCCGTCTCAGCGTCGAACAGTGCGGCAAGCCGCGCCATCGGATCACGCGAAAGCGCTGCGGGCGCTGATCCGGCAACTGGTGCCCGCGTAGGAGCCCGGCTATTGACAAAAGCCATCGGAGTCCTCCCCGGCGCACTGCGCTGATGCCCGCAAAGGCCAGCATGCCTGCCTAAGCCAGACGCATTGTTCAGTTCAGTCATCGGGTCCTGCCGCGCGACCGCATTGCGCGGGGCCCGGTGGCGATGCCACCTCCAAATCGGTCACGCCGCGCTGGTTAGGGCCATTGCGGCAAAGCCGACGCGGCAGGAAAACGGCGGCACCGGACCGGAGTCGCTGGTGATCCCGCGCCATGACCGGTCAATGGACGGCTGAGGCTGGGAACAAGAACCAAAGCCATCGGCGCGGCTTTCCGACGCTTTCGGAGCAGTCTCCATTCAGTAATGATGTTCGTTACCAATCTGAAAGTGCGGCAGCCAGCGTGTCAAGCCTCGCGATTGAACGGATCGATCGCACCGCGATCAGCCGCTGCTCCCAGTCCAGGGCGGCCGCCTCGACCGGGACCGTACGCAGCCGTCGGCTGCGCGGCCGTCTCCCACCAGGCGGGTCGCCGTTAGATCAAGCGATATTGATTTGGCGCCGGGTGAACTATATGGGTTAGCTGGCGTCATGAACCTCGAAAGGTTCGCCCCAGCCTCGGACAGCGAGTCGGTGCGCGCCTGTTACGAGATCTACCTCGCCGGTGTATCCACCGACGACCCTCGTGGGCCGCGCATGTCGCCCCGCTGCTTCGCTGGCTGGCTGGCGCTGGGCTGGACGGAAGACCCGTCTGAGGCCTGGCTCGCTCGCGACAGCGCAGGCGAGCCGTGCGGCTGGTATGCGCTCAGCCTGCCGCAGCGGGAAAACCGGCATCTCGCCGCTGTGGGCCCGGTGGTCGACGTCTCCCGGCGGCGGGCGGGCCTTGGCACGGCGCTTGTCAGGCACGCGGCGGCGCGGGCGCATCACCTGGGCCGCGCTGTGCTGTCGGCCGATGCGGGAGAGGGCTCCCCCGGTGCGGCGTTCGCCCGTGCCTTCGGCGCGCAGCAGGGAATCACGCAGGTCCGGCGGGTGCTTCAGCTGAACGCCGTTCCCGGCCGGAAATTGGCCAGGCTGCGGGCGAAGGCCGAATCAGCCGCGCGCGGGTACACGCTGCTGTACTGGGACGGGCCTGTGCCCGGGGATCAGCTCGCGGCAGTCGCCGCCATCAACGCGGCCGCGGCTGATATACCGCGGGAGGCCGGGCGCGATGCGCAGCGCTGGGATGCCGAGCGTGTGCGGCAAGACGAGCGCCGCGTGGCAGCTCAAGGGCTGCGCTTCTACACCGTCGCCGCCAGGTCGCTGGGCACTGGCGAACTGGCCGGGCTGAGCCAGATGGGCGTTGACCCAGCCGAGCCCACGTGGGGGTTCCAGGAGCTGACAGCCGTAGCCCGGCCGCACCGGGGCCACCGGCTCGGGCTGCTCGTCAAGGTCGCCATGCTGGAACTGCTCGCCGAGCGCGAGCCGCAGCTCACCCAGATCATCACGGGCAACGCTGACGGAAACGAGCACATGATCGCCATCAACGCAGAACTCGGCTTCGATGTCCTCGACCGGTGGCTCTCCTTCGAAATCGAGGTCGCACAGGCGCTAGCACCCTTGCGGCGGGCGACGGCTGGTCCGAGGCCCAAACCGAGGAATGACGGTTGATCACCTCACTCGCCTTCTTGACGCAACTGCAGGCTCTCAGGGCCGAGATGGAGAGCCCGCCGCAGCTTTCGCATCGCATTTGCACGGGCCCGGAGGGGGAGATCCGGGGCGGCCGGGGACGGCGGGCGTATTCACCCGGTCGCCGACCCGTGCCGCCCCGGGCTCATCGGCCGCCTTGGCGCGCCGCCATCCGCGACGGCAACACGCACTACCGGTCGGTTCTGGAACCTGTCCCCCTCGCTGCATCGCACGAGCGTCACGTGAGCGGACTCGTGAAGAACTTGAGTTATCCCGGCGCCTGCGGAAGCTCTTCGCGCTCCCGCGGAACGAGTTCGGCGGCTCTGCGCAACGATCCGGCGGCACGTGCCGGGTAGTCGCGCTGCTCGGCCAACCGCCCGGCGGCCTCCACGGCCCGCTGCGCGGCGGCGAGTGATTGCTCAGCCCGGCCCAGATCGGCCAGCCGTTCGGCGAGTTCGATCAGCATCGTCGCGAGGCCGCGCAGCCCGGTCTCCTTCCCGGCGCGTCGCTCATATGCCTCGACGAGGCTTTGCGTGAGCAGTACCGGGAACTCACCGAGCACCGTGGTGCCCGCCGGTACGGCTTCCAGCAGCTCAGCAGGCAGGGCGGCGTTCTCGGCCAGCGAGGTCAGCGCCTCGGCGAGGGCGGCAGGATGCCCGCCGCTCAACGCCACGTCGACCGCCGCGGGCGAGAGGCCGGGCAGCACGGACAGAAGCCCGGTGAGGCATGCTCGCAATCCTGGGCGCGTGGCCGCGGCGCGCGCCAGGACGGTAAGCGCCCGCCGGTCCTGCTCCTGCGACGTCTCCGTCAGCATTCCCAGCAGGAACTGGGGGGTGGCGACGGCGGCGATCAGGTCCTCGGCCAGTGGGTCCGGAAGCGACCCGTCCCAGTACGGCGACTGTCCAGCCGTGACAGGTGGGTAGAGGTCACGCAGCCAGCGCGCGGCCCGGATCCGGACATCGCCATCCTGCAGTGCGGGAATGTGCCCCAGCGCGGCAAGGGCAGCGTTCTCATCGACGGCGCCGCAGAGGATGGCGGTGGCCACGGCGCCTCCCACGGCTTCAGCGGGCAGCTGCAGATTGTGCTCATCCGAAGCACGCTTGAAGTAGGCCAGCTCGTGACCGACGAGCAGCTCTTCCGCCTGCCCAGGCACGCCGAGCAGACCCGCCAGTACCGACGCTTGCAGCGGGCCCGGCAGCTCCGGCGCGCCCGCGAATCCGAAGGGGAGGGCACGGTCCGCGGGCAAGCAGGGAAATCCGATGGCAGTCAGTGCGGCCGAATAGTCGTGCACGGCGTCCCGCACCGCGTCCGCGTGCCCGGATCGCACGTCGTCCAGCGGTGCGAGCTCCTCACTGGTATTCACCTCGGACTGCAGCCTGTCCCACCATCGATCTGCCGTGCGGGCGAGCACCAGCAGGCGAACCGGCTCCGCCGGCGGGCCGGCCTCCGCCGCGCGCATGATCCGGGCCACTTGCTCCTGACGGGTTTCGGCGTCGTCCACGACCGCGAGCAGCGGCCGCCGCCCGCTCGCCGGAAGGTGGGCGCCGGGTGCCAGGAACTCGACGTCCCACTTCCCCGTCGCGGCGAGCCGATCGGCCAGTTCGAGCGCCAGGCGGGTCTTGCCAAGCCCAGCCGACCCCGGCACCAGGTGGGTCCGCATTCCCGCGCCCGCGCACCACGCCGTGAGCCGCTCCAGCTCTGCGGCTCGCGACCGGAACCGCGCTGTCCGTGCTCGTGCCCGCAGCAGCTGACCGGGGCTTGGGACGGAAAGGTACGAGCCGCCCGGCCCTCCCGGCGCGCCTCGCGGCGGCCCAGCATCGGATCGGGCTGCCGGGGCCAGCAAATGCCGGACGATGCGCGGAAGTGCCTCGCTGATCGGGTCCCGGATGATCTCGGTGGCGATGCCGTCGTAAGGGGTGCGACCCCAGCTGACGATGACCAGTGCCGCCCCCGCGCGAACCGCGCTCGCGCACAGGGAGCCCGCCGGTTCGACGGTGAGCGTCGTGCCGACGGCGAGCAAGAGGTCACACGCCGTCACGGCCTGCTCGGCGCGGGCGAACACCTCCGGGTGCATGGTCTGCCCGAACATCGTGCTCGCGGTCTTCAGGACCCCACCACACCGCAGGCACTGCGGCACGGCCTCGCCGGCGTCCATGCGAGCCATCGCATCCACCGTCGGCGACCGGTGCCCGCACTCGACACAGATGACGTCGTGCATCGTCCCATGAAGCTCGATCACCCGGTCAGCCGGCACGCCCGCACGCTGGTGCAGGCCGTCCGTGTTTTGCGTCACGACCGTCATGTCGATGTCCGAGCTCGCCAGATCTGCCACCGCGAAATGGCCGGCGTTGGGTTCGGCCCGCCAGGCCGGGTGCTCGTATCGCGACTTCCAGTAACGGCCGCGGAGCGCGGGATCGGCGAGGAACGCCTGATAAGTGTGCTTTTTCTGCGCCCCCGGGTTCAGGGTCCAGACTCCCGACGGTCCACGGTAGTCCTGGATGCCCGAGCCGGTTGAGATTCCCGCACCGCTGAGTACCACCAAGCGGCCCACCCCGTAGGCCCACTCCGGGCGGCCGGCCGGCGTCTCGGCGGGAACGTATGGCGACATCAAAGCCTCTTCCCTGACCGGCTGCCGGAGGCCAGCCCCGGCGGCCCAGTTGCGGTGTACCGCCGCACGCTCGCGGGCGGCCGTGCGAACCTGGTGTGGCCGGACGTCGCCGTCGAGTCGTCAGTCATCAATGCGCGTCTCCCGGTTGGTGAACTGGTCCATTGCATTCACGCCGTCGCGCATGGTGATGACCAGGCGGCTGGCGAGAAACCCCACATGCGTTTTCGACAGTAGACTCCGGTGATCACCAGGATTGTCGATCACAACGAGTCTTCCGTCGATTCTCGGTCCCCAACCCACGTCCGCCCCGTCGTGCGGCGCCCGGTTACTCCTGGGAATGCTGACGGAGACGTCGGAGGAGCAGGACCGGCGTACGCCGGCGAGGATCCGCCGCCGACCAGCGCATTGCGCCTCCCACGACCTTGTGACAGGCTCAGGTCGGCCCTTCACATCGCGCTCCCTGGCGGGTTTCGGTCTGCCCGTAAGAGGGAGAGCGCGGAAGGAAGTGGTGGACAGAACGCTCCGTTCCCGTGGCGGCGACGCGCAGTCACAACGACGATGCGCGTTACTGGGTCGAGGGATTCCTCCCCTGCCGCGACACCCCGTCTGGAGGCGGTCGAATGAGACGAACGTTAGTGATACTTGCCGGGGCCATCCTTCTCGCCACGGCGACCACGGCAACTGCTGCGTCGGCGGTCGGTACGAAGACGGCGACACCCCGCGAGGGAAACGTTGAGAAGCTCCTGTGCAGTGAAGGAAGCCCGATCTGCGCCGAAACAGCCGATGCCCTCGGCTACAAGGGCGAGTACACGGGCCATGACGAGCCCTCGCTGCTCTTCTACTCTGACACGCCGGGCTCGGGCAATAACGCCCAATATCGAGTGGTCGTGCCGCAGGATCCGCCGACGCTGCCGACACAAGACGGGACGGGTGGCACGTTCAACTTCCAGGACCGGATCGCCTTCTGGTACGGCATGGACCTCTGCGACAACCAGTCGGCACCGGAGTTCACCCACGATCCGTGCACGCCAAACAGCGACACCAACATCTTCGACGGGGGCGACCCGACGCAGGCCGACTACATCGGTCGTCACCCGGGAACGGCCTTCCTGGAGCTGCAGTTCTATCCGCCGGGATGGGTCCCCTTCCAAAAGGCCATCAGCTGTGATGCCACGAAATGGTGCGCGGCCATGGCGATCTTCAGCTTCAACCGCGACCAGAACACCGGCGTCGATAACAACGCCGCGTGCCTGAACACGGTGAGCGTCGAGCCCGCGAACTTCGCGTTCATCACAAAGAGCGGCACACCGCAAGCACCGGCCGGCCCGCTCGACCTGACGCTTCAGTCGTTCACACCCGACCCCGCGCGGGATCTGTTCATGGGCTCGGGCGATGCGCTCGACATCTCAATCCACGACTCGGCCGACGGGCTCGTGACCGAGATCCGCGACCGCACGACCGGCGAGTCGGGATCGATGACGGCGAGCGTCGCGAATGGGTTCGCACAGGTTAACTACGATCCAACTGCCTCGACGTGCACGCAGACGCCCTACGCGTTCCACCCGATGTACTCCACGTCGAGCGAGCACACGCGGGTGCCGTGGGCGGCGCACTCCTACAACGTGTCCTTCTCCGATGAGATCGGTCATTTCGAGTACTGCGACCGGGCAAACGTGCGCGGGACCTGCGTTAACCCGGGCATCAACGACACGAAGAAGGATGCCGACGACCAGGGCTGCTTCAACGCCGACCAATCGCTTCGGATCTTGATCGGTGGCTGCTTCGCGACGGACAACGACTTCGATGGGGTCTCCTACCAGAAGACGTGGCCGGGATCACTGACGGATCCCGCGACAGACGCCGCTCTCAATCCGCAGTCGATCCTGTTCTCGAGTCCAACGTTCAACGGCGGGCTCAACTACGGCCGCGTCGGGTTCGAAGCGGACCTGCCTCGGATCGAGGCGGCCGATTTCGGTGGGATCTGCAACCGCGATACCGGGGCCGGATGCTCCAACCCGCCGCCGGGTTCGAACTTCTATCCGTTCTTCAGCTCGCGGAGCGACGGCTCGGTCGGCTGCGTCTGGCAGCTAGGTGGCGCCCACATCCCCGGGACGACCAACACCTTCGGTGGCAACTCGTCAGCTGAGTTCGGTCCGCTGCTGTTCCTCGACTACCCGGGACCGGGGTTCACACCGATCCACCGCACCAATGACTTCAGACAGGTCTTGCCCAGCAACCCGTGCCCGAGGTCATAGCGGTCATAGCGGATGACGACGAGAGGGCGAGGACGCACGAAGGGCATCCTCGCCCTCCGCGCTGGCCTGCTGCGGCTCGGGGCTTATGCGCAGGATGGTCGATTCACTTGATGGTCGGCCTCAGCGTGCCGTCTGGGCGTCGGTCGGCACGTGGTCCCGCCAGGAGTGCTGGGGCTCGAAGCCCAACACCTGCCTGGCGCGGTCGATGGCCAGCAGCGTGCCGAACTCACCAAGCTCACGTGTCACCGGGACACCGGGGAAAACCTCCTCGAGCAGGTGCGCCGACGGGCGGTTCATGACAGTGTCTGCGGCGGCGATGATAAAGCTCACGCTGCCCTCGACGGCGGTTGCTGGGACATCCAGCGCCAGCCTGCACGCAGCGGCCGCGTCCCGCTCATCGATGTAGCCCCACAAGTTCCATTTACGCTCCAGGGGGTCCGCCCAGAACGAAGGGAAGTCCTTGTAGTCGGCGGGCCCGAGAATGTTGGAAAAGCGCAGCGCGACAAACGGAATCCCGGACCACCGCGCGATGTGCCCGGCGACGGTCTCGCTGGCCACCTTCGACAGCGCGTAGGTCGTCGTCGGAACCGGGTAGTGGTCCTCGTCCACCGGCGCGTACCGCGGCGGCACGTCGAACGGCAGGCCCAGCGTCGTCTCGCTCGACGCCCACACCACCCGGGTCAGGGCCAGCTGGGCCGCGGCCATGAAGACGTTGAAGTTCATCGTGGTGTTCGCGTTGAACGTGACCGCGGGGGTGCAGATCTCGGGCGCTGGGATGTTCGCCAGGTGGACGACGGCCTCGGTGCCCTGCAGCGCCTCAACGGCCTGCCCGTAGTCTGCCAGGTCGGCGCGCAAGATCGCGACCCCGACCTCTCTTGACAATTTCTCCCACTTCTCGCCCTCCCGGGCAGCTGCGACGTCCGTCGCAGCTACGTCATAACCGTGCTCGAGCAGCTCCCGCACCACCGCCCGCCCGGCCCGCCCGCTGGCTCCCGTCACGCAAATCCGCTTGGCCACCGCATCAGGATGGCACAGGCGTGCGAAGCCGGGGTGGCCGAGTTCGAGGCGTGGCTCGCCGAACCGATCGAAGCCGAGCCGCACCTGCAGACGGTGCTGTTCGCCAAGGTCGTGCTGGCGCTGATGCTGGGACGCCCCGCTGGGCGCTATCTTGATGCCCAGCGCGGCGCCCACCTGCAGCGAATGCGGGAGCTGACCGAGCTCAAACGGACCGGCGACCTGGTTGACGCGCTCCTTGCCGATCATGGCCTGTTCCATCTCGAGGCCGATCTTCGGTGGATCGACCTGACCGCGGCCCGGCTTCATGCGCTGGCAGAGGTGGTGCGCCCGTGAGCGCCACCGCCCGAGGCGCGGCACCCGCTCGCCAGGGCGGCCTGATCGAGGCACGCGACGTCGTCCGGTCGTTCGGCCAGACACCCGCGCTGCGGGGCGCCAGCGTGTCGGTAGCCGCTGGGGAGATCCTGGCCGTCATGGGCCCGAGCGGCTCGGGCAAGTCGACCCTGCTGCACTGCCTGGCCGGCATCCTGATACCCGATTCTGGCGAGGTCTGGTTCGCCGGCCGCCGGGTCGACACCATAGGCGAACGCGAGCGCAGCGCGCTGCGCCGGGACAGGTTCGGGTTCGTGTTCCAACTCGGCCAGCTCGTCCCCGAGCTGACCGCCGAGGAGAACATCGCCTTGCCGCTGCTGCTTAGCGGGGCCCGCCGGGCAACGGCTTTAACGGCGGCCCGGGCGTGGTTCGGGCTGCTTGGCCTGGACGGGCTGGAGCAGCGCAGGTCGGGGGAGCTTTCCGGCGGCCAAGCCCAGCGCGTCGCGCTGGCCCGCAGCCTGGTCGCGGATCCCGAGGTGCTGTTCGCCGACGAGCCAACGGGGTCGCTCGACTCGCTCACCGGCGAGCACGTAATGAGCCTGCTGACCGCCGCCGCCCGCCAGCAGCGCACCACCGTCGTCCTGATCACCCACGAGCCCCGGGTGGCCGCCTACGCCGACCGCGAGGTCATCGTCCGCGGCGGCAAGGTGAGCTCACTCTCACCCGATCGGGTCGCCTCGTGATCCGCCTGGGCCTGCGCCTCACGCTGGGCGGCGGGAAAGAAGCTGCGGTCCGCCTGATCGTCACCGCGGCTGCCGTGGCGCTGGGAGTTGACCTGCTGCTGAGTGCGCTGGCGGGCATCAACGCAGTCAATGCTCCATAACGGCAGGCCTGGTCTCATACGCCCAGCTCTCCCGCATCCCGGCGCTCGGCCGTTGCCCGGCTGGAGCACAGGCCGCGGCGATCCCGCTGGAAAGTCGCGCTCCGGGCCCGTCCCAGGCCGCTATAGTCTGGCCCGCCGCTGCCATCGCTCTGCAGCGCCTCCAGCATCTCCCGGTCCAGTCGATCGTCGTGGGCACGGACGGATCGACGCCGACGATCGAGCGGGCGCGGACCGCCCTTGAGGTCGCCTACCCCTCCCAGGTTCTCCCCTACACCAGCGACGAGAACGACCTGAACACCCAGGGCCTCCGCGGAGAGCAGCAACTGGCAAACGTAGTGATCCTCGCAAGCCTGCCCATGGCCGGCTGCAGCCTGGCGGTCAGCGTGGCGGCCGGCCTGAGCGACCGCAAGCGCCCCTTCAGCCTGCTGCGGCTCACCGGTGCCCACCTCGGCGTCGTGCGCCGCGTAGTCGCCCTGGAAAGCGCAGTCCCGCTCCTGGTCGTCGCAGTGGTGGCGACGGGCACCGGATTCCTGGCGGCCCAGCTGTTCCTCAGCTCGCAGCTCGGCTATTCGCTCCGGCCGCCAGGAGCTGAGTACTACGTCATCGTCCTCGCCGGGCTCGCCGCCTCCCTCGGGATCATCGCCTCGACCCTTCCCCTGCTCGACCGGATCACCGGCCCCGAGACCGCCTGCAACGAGTGACCGGCCCCCGAACCTGTGTGACGCGCCCGGCCGTGCGGGTTATTCATTTTGGGTCGCGCGCTTGCGCGAGCCTCAGGCGCGACTAGGGCGGGCGCGGATATCGCCGGAGTGCCGACCGCCGAGCATGTCGAGTATTTCGTGCGCCTGCTGCCTGAGCGCCCGGGCCTCATCGTGCTGGCCGAGTGCGTCGAGTGCGTCCGCGATTGCGCAACGCGTTTCTGCTTCTCCTCGCTTGTCATGGATAGCCATGCGTTCGGCGGCAGCGGGCCGGAGGTGGTCGAGGGCTTCGTCTAGCTGGCCGAGGTCGCTGTAGGCCAGGCCGATGTTGTTCAGCGCCCAGGCCCTGCCCCATAGGTCGCCGGTCTGACGGAACAGGTCGAGGGCTTGCTGCAGGTACTCCAGCGCCTCGTCTGGGTGGCCAAGATCGCGATATACCAGGCCTATGTTGTTGAGTGCCCAGGCCCTGCCCCATAGGTCACCCGTCAGGCGGTATAGGTCGAGGGCTTGCTGCAGGTACTCCAGCGCCTCGTCTGGGTGGCCAAGATCGCGGCAGGCTAGGCCCAGGCTGGTGAGGGCCAGACTCTCGCCGCGCTGATCGGCGGCTTCCCGGCAGAGTGCCAATGCCTGCTTCATGTGGTGCCGGGCGCTCTTGAAGTCCTTGAGATCCCAGTAGGCCAGGCCGAGGCTGCCCGCAACCCACGCCTCTGCGTGACGGTCACCGCCGCGCCGGGCGGCGGTGAGGCCGATTTGCAGCATGGCGATCCATTCCGCCCACAGTTTCGTCAGGTAGAAGAATCCGAAGAGGGCAACGGGCAGTTCCCAGGCGACAGCCAGCTCACCGGTGTCCATCGCCTGGCGGACAGCCGCGATCAGGTTGGTGTGCTCGGTGATGCACCACTCCAGCGCCTGGTCGTGTGTCGCGAAGACGGGAGGCGGATGGCATGGATCGGGCGGATTCAGCTGAACATGTGGGTGGCGTGGCGCCAGTACCCGGGTCGCGGCGTCGGCTGCGTGCAGGTACCAGCTAAGCACTCTCCGCGTGGCTGCGGCGCACTCGTCCGGGCGCTCCTCAGCGACCGCGCGTTCGGCGGCATAGATACGCAAGAGGTCGTGCATGGCGAAGCGTCCCGCAGCCGCTGATTCGAGCAGATGCTGATCTGCCAGCGTTGCTAGCACATTGCGGCAGTCGGCGAGTGTGAGGTCCGCCAGCGCGGCGGCGGCGGGCACCGAGATATTCCGCGGTTGCGTGCACGCCGAGCAGCCTGAACACACGCGCCGCGTCGCCGGAGATAGCGCGGAATGACCAACAGAATGCTAAGCGCACTCCGGTGATCTCATCACCTTCCGCGCCAAGGCCATCAAGACGGCGGTGCTGGTCACTCAGGTCGTGGAGAAGTTCGCCGATCGCGCGGCTCGGCTCGGCCGCGACCCGCTCGGCCGCGACACGCAGGGCGAGCGGCAGGTACCCGCAGAGGTGGGCGAGTTCTGCCGCGGCGCCGGGTTCCGTCGTGAATCTTTCACCCCCGATCGTGGCAGACAGCAGGGCGACAGCATCACCTGGCGGCAGCACGCTGAGCGGGATACGCGAGGCGTCATCGCGTGCCGCAAGCCCAGCCAGCCGGTTGCGGCTTGTTACCACGACCAGGCAGCCATGGTGACCAGGTAGGAGCGGCCGGATCTGCTCAGGACTCGCCGCATTGTCCAGCACCACAAGTACAGACTTTCCTGCCACGACCGTTCGGAACAGCGCCGCCCGCTCGTCGATATTGACTGGTATGCGCTCGGGTTCAATGTCGAACGCCCGCAGGAACCGGCCAAGTACTTCGCCCGCGGACAACTTCGGCTGCCGAGGGTCGTACCCGCGTAGATCGACGTACAGCTGCCCGTCCGGGAACTGGCTCGCGGCGGCGTGCCCGAAATGGACGGCAAGCGCGGTCTTGCCGACGCCACCAGGGCCGGTGATCAAAACGATGTGCCTTCTCCGGCTGGTGACCCGTTTCGCGTCTGCTTTCGAGTCCGCGTTGAGCGCGTCAAGGCGCCGGAGCTCATCTCGTCTTCCCGTGAAGTGGACCTGATCGTGCGGTAGCTGCCGAGGGACCAGGGACCGCGGTTCGCGCGAGGCAACGCTTCCGCTAGGCGTGGCGTCCGCCTCCCCCCGCAAGATCTTCTGGTGGAGTTCGCGGAGGTCCGGTCCCGGCTCGATTCCTAGTTCTCCGATAAGGCGGCGCCGGGTCTGCTGGTAGTAGCCGAGGGCGTCGGCTTGTCTCCCATTCAGGTATGCGGCCAGCATGATCTGGCCAGTCACCCGCTCATCCAGCGGATGCGACTGCGCCAGCGAAGCGAGGGAGCTGAGCAGGCCGGCGTACCGCCCGCGGCGGAGCTCGATATCGTTACGCTTGAGTTCAGCCGTCAGGCGCTCGCGGCGGAGTGTCTGGCTCATCCGGTCGAGCCACGGGCTCGCCAGGTCGGCGAATGCCTCGCCGCGCCAGAGCTGCAGCCCCTCCCGGTAGTGTGCGGAAGCCTGGTCGTCATCGCGGGAGCCACGAGCAGCCGCGGCGATCTCGCGGAATCGATGCAGATCCACAGTTGCGGGGTCCACCTGCAGCAGATAACCGGCCTCTCGGCGGCTCTGCAGAACACACGCGGTCGACGCGAGGCACCGGCGAAGCCGCGAGACATATCCGTACACCAGCTCAAGCGCGGTAGCAGGGGCCTCGTCCCCCCATACCCGGCTGATCAACCGCTCGGCCGGGACATAACGGTTGGCGTCAACGAGCAACACAGCGAGCACGCATCGCTGCCGCGGGTGCCCGACGTCGAGCCGCTCTCCCCCGACGCTGACCTCCATCGGGCCGAGCAGCCAAAAGGTCATCGGGTGCGACATAGCGAATTGACCCCGCACTTGATCCAGTTCGGATTCCAGGTTCCCACCAAGGCTTCCAGCAAGGAAGGTCATACACCATGTCTGCTGGGTCTGGGTCAGCCGCTGGCCAGATGCCCGGCCGCACCGCGCGACGCGAAGGCGCGCACCAGCGAGACCCAGAAGACCCTCCAGACCAGCACACGGCCGTACGGTCGGCCGTGCGGCCGGGCGCGCGCCCGGCCGTGCCGCCGACCGCATGGTCGAAATGGACGCGGCGCGGAGACACCATCGCCGCCACGAAGGAGAACGCAATGCGACAGGCAGGGTATCGCCGGCGCGTCCGATGGAGCGTCACCACGCTGCTCGCGGCGATAGCCGCCGTTGTTGCTTTAGCTGCGCCTACACCGGCGGATGCGGCCGGCAGCTGGCTTGAGTACAGATACGACTATGCCCTCGGTTACGCGCAGCCAAGCCCCAATGCCACTTAGCCAAAGTTGATCACGCTGCGAGTGTGAGCTGGCGGAGGTTGACGAGCTTGATCGTGGCGGGGCCGGGGTGGCGGGTGCCGTGGTCGCCAGGCCGTTTGACGCGGTAGGAGTTGTGGCGGGCTCG
>WNFZ01003154.1_pt1 | contig 15498 bp, 16 predicted proteins | sample 5400081 | NCBI WGS metagenome assembly WNFZ01 (sample SAMN13153365, study PRJNA577476) | soil metagenome | isolation source: 80 cm soil or saprolite under grassland replicate 1 | place: USA:California | collected 2016-06-15 | reverse complement strand
GATCTCCTGACCGCCCGCCGGTGCTTCTCCGGGCCTGGCGAGGGGCGCTCGAGGAAGCGCAACGTCGATCGAAGGGTCTCCCGATCGCTGCAGGTGGTAAGTCACTTGGCGGACGGATGGCGTCGATGCTGGCGGCAGAAGAGAAAGAGGGCTTCGCCGCCGGCGCGTTGGTCTTCTTCGGCTATCCGCTCCACGCTCCCGGCAAGGCCGACCAGCCCCGTGACGCCCACCTCCCGCGCGTAACGGTCCCGATGTTGTTCATCCAGGGAACCGACGATGCCCTCGCTAGATTCGATCTGATCGAGGAGCTCGTTCAGCGCCTCGGTTCCCGGGCCCGGCTGCACACGATCAAAGGCGGGAATCACTCGTTCAGGGTACGAGGAGCGCGGAGGCCCGACGCGGAGACCGGTAAAGAGCTCGGGGCAGTGGCGGCCGAGTTCATCCGCGAGGTACTGGTCTGATGCCACGCAAGCATCGGGCCGCCAGGGAGCGTGCCACCCGCCTCGAGGCCGTCGAACGACCGCTCGGAGTAGCCCCAGTTTGGGCACGGATAGAAGGAGCCACGGTACGACCGGTCTCCGGCGAGAAAGGAAAGACGTACCGCTGCCCCGGCTGCCATCAAGAGATCCTCCCCGGCACGCCTCATCTGGTCGTGGTCGAGCACGACGACGTAGAGGGCCGCCGCCACTGGCACACGCCTTGCTGGCGGCAAGAGCTCCGTCGCCGCGGACTGCTCTCATAGCCGGCAACTTCCCGAGAAACGGGCCGGTTCGGGAATCCGTCTGGCATGCGTGTTCACCTTTTCGAGCTCCAAGGTTCCTATACGTACAGAGTGCAGGATGCTCTGGTGAGCGAGAGGTCCGAGGCCAGGCTGGAGGAGCTGTATCGAGCCAATGGCGATCGGTTGTGGCGCGCCCTTCTCGGGTATACCGGCGACCGCGACATCGCGAGTGATTCTGTGGCGGAGGCATTCGCCCAGGCTCTTCGTCGCGGTGAGGCCATCCAGGATCCACTCCGTTGGATCTGGCGCGCGGCCTTCCGAATCGCGGCGGGCGAACTGAAGACGCGCCGATGGACAGTGCCGGGTAGGACGAGCGTGAGCGATGAGTCGCCGGATCGACGGCTCGACCTACTGGCCGCCCTCAGCAAGCTCTCCCCCAAGCAGCGGGGGGCTGTGATCCTGCATCACTACGCCGGGTATCCGGTGAAGGAGGTCGCCGCCATGCTCGGTTCTACTTCGGCCGCAGTGAGGGTGCACCTTGTCCGGGGCCGGAAGCGGCTGCGCGAGCTCTTGGAGGAACACGATGTCTGATCTCGATGAGCGCTTGAGGCGCCTCGATCGCCTCGACGCCCCCGACCTGTGGAACGAGATCCGGACACGGGAACCGACCCGCGGTTCGGAGCCCTGGCCGAGGCACCGCCTCGCAGTGGCGATGCTGGCGCTTGCCGTGGCGGCTGCTGGTATCGCCGGCGTCACGTGGGCGTTCAGACGCAGTACCGGTCCGAAGCCAACCGCGACACCCAATCCAGCCGCGAGCCCTGGAGTCCGAGCCTTCCAGGGCACGCTCGCCTTTCAGCGCTCGGTGGATGGGGGTAGCTTCCATCTCATCGTGCTGGACCACGGCGTCGAGAGCGACCTCGGATCTGGCAGCGAGCCGGCCTGGTCGCCAGATGGCTCCCGCATCGCCTTCCTGTGGGGTTATGGCCAAGGACAGGTGAGTCTCTACATCGTGAAGCCAGATGGGAGCGGCCGGCGGCGACTGGCGACCGTTGGAGGTTTCCCTGGCATGGGACCGCCCGCGTGGTCGAGTGATGGATCGACGATCGCAATCGGAACCGGCGACCAGGGCATCGTCATCGTGAGCATGTCGGACGGTGCCACGGCCGTCGCCGTCCACCGCTCGGGCTGTCGTGAGTTCGATCCCACCCGGTCGCCGAAGGATCACCGCCTGGCCTACGTGGCGCAATGCGATTTGGGCGTGCCGGGATCGGGGGTCCGCGTCGTGGGAGAACACGATCGCGTCATCGTGCCCGACCAACCCGGGACGTCGTACCATTCGCTGGCCTGGTCGCCACTCGGCGACGTGATCGCTTTCCAGCGCTCTGTCGTGACTGCTCAGGGCCCCGCGGAGAATCACCTGTTCCTCGTCGCACCCGACGGCTCCGGGCTACGGGACATCACCCGGGATCCGACGCTTCAAGACGGCGACCCATCATGGTCCCCCGGCGGCTCGAGGCTCGCGTTTGAAAGCGCAGGGAAGCTTTACTACCAGCTCTGGGTGATGGACGCCGACGGCAGCCACCGTGTGCGGGTCACGTTCGGTGAGGGTCAGCGAATCGAGGACTCGGCTCCAGCCTGGCGCCCCGGATCTTGACGACGGTCAGAGCAGCGAGAGCTGCCCGCCAGGGGGTGGCTCCTCGTGCTCGCGCACCCGCCGGGCCTCCTTCGGCCCGGACTGACCGATGCAGTATCGCTCGGCCAGGTCGTGGACCCGGCCGGTGATCTCTTCCTGGTACGCCTTGGGCGCGTAGGCGCAACGCGCGTAGAGCCGCTCGTAGCGGGGGATCAGGTCCGGATGATTCTCCGACAGCCACTTCATGTACCACTCGCGGGCCCCGGTCCTCAGGTGCAGAACGATCGGTGCCACGTGGGTGGCCCCGGTCTGGGCGATCTGCTTCACGGTGGCGGCGAGCTGCTGGGGCGAGTCCGTCAGGAAGGGGATGATGGGCGCCATCAGCACCCCACAGGGAATGCCCGCCTCGTTCAGCTTTCGACAGACCTCCAGGCGCTTGATGGGACTTGGTGTGCCGGGCTCCAGCAGCCGCCACATCTCTTTGTCCACGAACCCGACTGACACGTTCGTGCCGACCTCGGCCACCTCTGCGCACTCCTGCAGCAGGGCGAGATCGCGCAGGATGAGCGATCCCTTCGTTAGGATGGAGAAGGGGTTGGCGAAGTCCCTGAGCGCCTCGAGGATCCCCCGCATCAGCTTGTAGCGCCCCTCGGCCCGCTGGTAGGGATCGACGTTCGTCCCCATGGCGATGTGCTCGCCGCTCCACGATTTCCTCGCCAGCTCCTTTCGAATCAATTCCGGCGCGTTCACTTTCACCACGATCTGCGAGTTGAAGTCCTCGCCATAGTCGAGATCGAGATAGGTGTGGGTATTGCGAGCGAAACAGTTGTGGCTCACGACACCATTGGCGATGAAGTCGCCTGTCCCGGTGGTGATGTCGAACATGGGCAATTCCATGCCTAGCGGTTCGATCGATACGACGCGGATCGGCTCGTCGCTCTTGAGAGCAATCCCATCGATCGTTCTCTTGCGCGTGATCGCGGGATCGATCGTATGGAAAAACCGTAGACACTCGCGAAGGCCGCCCAGCAGTCGGATGCACGCAACGGGCTTGTTCGCAGGGGTGCGGGGAGGCTCGACGGTGTAGGAGAAGCCCAACCGACGCAGGCATGACTTGATCTGATCGAGGATCGCGGGATCCGTATTCGAGATTCGAACTACGGAGCGGAAGCCTCCCTCTGCATCGAAGATGCCAGCGAGAAATCCCTTACGCCAATCGTCCGTCGGAGAGGAAGGCCAGCGGATCGTTTCCTCGATGGCTAGGGCGTTCTCTCGAGATGTGGCTCTGATTGCAGTCACTTCCTTCCTGCCGACCGATGCTCGCTGGAAGACGAACTCAGTCGTCGTGACACCGAATTCGGCCAGATACTCGCGCGTCCGTTGCAGCGCTTCGACGTCGACTCGGGCCAGACGGAACTGATGAGTGATTCTGTAACGTCCAGTGCTGTCGAAGTACGAGTAGGAGCCAAGGTATCCGTCCCCTCGGATCATCCCGGACAGATAGCCCGCCCGATATTCGGTGTTGTCCTTTGGTGGCTCGGCGAACTTTCCCGTTCCGATCAGCTTGTTGTCCGGGGTCAGAAATGGCCTGCGTTCATGGCCCTGCTCGCGGCCGGTGACGAACTTCCAGCCACGCTCGGTCAGGAATCGATGATCGCCGCTGAAGATCAGCTCCGTCTCGTCTTCGAGGGTGATTCGGAAGGCAGGTTTCACGGTCGCCCAATGTGCGAGTACCGGGGTCGCAACGTAGCGGCGATAGCGGCCCACTCGAAGGGTGCCGTAGACCACATCTCCCACTTGGAGGTCGGCCAGCTTCTTGGTGCGACCATCTGCCATCAGGACGGGCGTTTCGCCGTGTCCACAGTAGGCGCACGCATGACTGCATCCCCTGTACGGGTTGATGGTCCAGCGGAACGGCACCCGGGAAGCCTCGGGGACACGGTTGATGATCGACTTCGCCCTCACTTCGTAGAAGGTGATCCCTCGAAACTCCGGGGTGTCGAACCGGCGCACGACGGCCCCCTGCTCGAAGAGGGGAACGGTCATGGTCCCCTTGCCAGGAGGCTCCACCAGCCGAAGGTTGTCCCAGCGCATCTCGCTCGCCCAATCCTAGCTCGAACATACGTTCGAGCACAATATCCAAAGGATACGCTCGGTATCATGGCGCTCCGTGGAGATCCGGGGGTGGATGCGCCAGCGGGATGGCCGGTGGGTGGCCGGCGTCGACGGAGACCCATCGATTCGGGCGTCGGCCGCCACCCGTGACCGATGCCTGCTGGGCTTGCGCCGCGCCCTCGACCGTGCCCCGCGGGCCGGCCCCTCGAACGGGCCCCTCACCCTGATCGTGGAGGTCCTTCCCGTGCTTGCCGGCGTGGCCGAGGCCGCGGAGGTCATGGGCTGGGACAAGCGCCGCGTGATCACCTACATCGATCGAGGGCGGTTCCCCGAACCCGTCCAGGCCTTGGCTTCCGGGAGGGTGTGGCTTCGGGCCGATGTCGAGCGCTACGCGAACGCCTGGCGTTCGAGGCGTGGCGCCCGGTCACGGCGAAAGGCGGCCGGGTGAGAGCTCCTGGCGTCGGAGCGTTCAGGGGATGACTGTTCGGATACTCCTGATCCGGCACGGAACGGTCGACTTCGAGTCACAGGATTTCCGGCAGACTCTTCGAGGTCGGCAGTGGGACCCTCGGCTCAGTGAACATGGCGAAGAGCAGGCGCGGAGACTGACGGCTCGGCTGCTCATCATGGAACCACCGGCGGGCGTATACGTCTCGCCGTTCCGGCGCTGCCGCCAGACCCTCCAACCCTACCTCCAGGAAACCGGACTGTCTGCCAACGTCGAGGACGACCTCGGAGAGGTGTTCGTGGGGACGTGGGAAGGGATGCGGTTCGAGGACATCGTGTCGGGTGACGAGGAGCTGGCCCGACGATTCCGGGAGCAAGAGGCGATGTTCAGTATGGCTCCCGGTGGCGAGATCGGGGAGCGGCTGCGGGCCCGAGTGATCCCTGCCGTCGAAACAGCGATCGAGCGAGCCGGTGATGGAGCTATCGTCATCGTGACGCACGGCGGCGTCATCAACGCGTATCTCGGTCACGTGATGGGGATCGACCAGGACATGTTCTTCCTGCCGGACAACGCCTCGATCAGCACGGTCCTCGCGGGGGGAACATCGCGGCGAGTCAAGTTTCTGAACGACGTTCGCCACCTGACCGACCCTGCGGTGTTCACGCCTCCGGCCGGAACGGGCGCTCGCGCGGCAACGAAGGAGGGGCCGGCGAGAGCCGGCCCCTCGTAGACCCGGTGCCGAAGCGGCTACGCAGCCGCCGGTGGGCCTCAGGCCCCCTTCGTGCCTTCGTATGGATGCGTGATTCGTTCTCGGTCGCCTCGTCGTAGGACCGACGGGCGCAGGACGTGATGAACCCGACGACCTCGACCGGCTTGGACCCCACGAGTGGACAAGAGGTAACATCCGCAACTCATGCAACAGCAAGGGGAGGGTTCCGAACAGCAACGGGTCGGTATACTCCGCGGCGAAGCCGGGCCGGTTCGGGCTTCAGTGAGGATCCAGGGAAAGAAGGAGGACGCGAGTGGGCGTGAAGTTCCTTTCAGATGAATGGACCAAGTCGGTGCAGGATGCCCTCAACTCGAGCGACGCCTTCAAAAGCGCGGCCGGGTCACAGACGGCCAAGGTCCAACAGGTCGTGACCAGTCCCGAAGGAGAGAAGAGGTACTGGTTCAAGCTCGAAGGCGGCCAGGCGGCGCTGGGCACGGGCGATTCGCCCGACGCCGTCGACGCCACGATCACCCAGGACTACGAGACGGCCAAAGCGCTTTCGAAGAACGAGCTCTCCGGCACGGCCGCTTACATGAGTGGGAAGCTCCGGGTCTCGGGCGACCTCATGAAACTGATGCAGCTCCAGGGAGCGCTCGGCCAGATGCCGGCCGCCCTCAAGGATCTGGACGTCGAGTACTGAGCCGGTACATCGGCGACCCGTCGGTCGAGGTTCCACCTAGAAGGCACCGGGAGCGGGAAGCACGATGAACGTTCCCGAGGCTCGGGCGAGCAGACGCCCCTGCCCGTCGAGCACTTCGCTCTCACCGTAGCCCATCCGCTGTCCGAGGTGGACGGCCCGCCCCCTGCCAACCAGTCGGTTCCCTTCGCCTTTGGCCAGGAAATGGACGTTGAGCTGTGCCGTCCGGTGGGTGAGGCCGGTGCTCAGCTGAGAGCGCAGGGCCAGCCCGATCGCGGTGTCGGCCACGGCGGTGATGATGCCTCCGTGCACGATCCCCTGGGGGTTGAAGTGGTGCGGGCGAAGGTCCATGGCCAGTTCCGCCCGGCCGTCTCCCACCGAGATCAGCTCCAGGCCGGCCCATCGATGAAACGGCGACTTGCTGACCCGTTCTTTCAACCCGTCCAGGTGACGCTCGTCCAGTCCCGGTCCTTCGAGCTCCTCATCCAAGGGGACCCCCTCGCTCCGAGTGTTCCGTGGTGGAGAATACGGGGGGGTGCAGGCGGGTAGCACGCGCGAGCGGAGCGAGCGGGCAGTGCGGACCCCTGGCTCGTCGAAGGTCTGCCGTCAGGCAGATCTCCGAGGAGGAGAGCATGGAACCGAGCGAGATATTCGATCTGATCATCAAGGCCGACGACGCGCTGAAATACGCCACCGAGCAGAAGATCCCCGCGCGCGCCCGGCAGGCCCGCGAATACCTGGCGCAAGCCCTGCAGGAGGCGCAGGCCATCGGCAACCAGGGTCTGGTGGAGCAGGCCGAGCGTCGGCTGGCAGACCTCGATGCTCTCCAGGCGGGAGAGTCAGGGTCGGCGTGACGGAGGAAGGCCCGAGTCCGAGCCGGTGCCGAACAGTCGATCTCCGAAGTCCCCCAGGCCGGGCAGGATGTACCCGCGATCGTTCAGGTCTCGGTCCAGGGCTGCGGTGAACACCGGCACGTTGGGGTGCTCGCGCCGCATCTTGTCCACGCCCTGGGGTGCGGCCACCACGCATATGAACCGGATCTCGGCCGGGTGGCGCTCCTCGATCTTGGCGCACGCTCCGGCTGCCGATCCTCCGGTGGCGAGCATGGGGTCGAGCAACAGGACATGGCGCCCCTCGATCGGGGGGAGCTTCTCGTAATACGACGTGGGCAGGAGCGTGACGTCGTCCCGTTCCAGCCCGATGTAGCCCACTGAGACCTCCGGGAACAGCTCGGCCACCGCCTCGAGCATCCCGAGGCCTGCCCGAAGGATCGGAACCGCCACGATGTCGGGAAAGATAAGCCGCCCCGTGGTGCGCTCCAGGGGCGTCTGGACCTCGACCTCCACCGCGGGCAGACCTCGAACAGCCTCGAGGACGATGGCGATGGTCAGCCGCTTGGCGATCGTCCGAAACACCGGTGGCGGGGTCTGCACGTCCCGAAGCTGGGTCAGCAGATGCTGGGCCAGCGGATGACCCACCACGGTCATTGCCATGACGGCGCGTATGGTACCTGGTGCTCCGAGCGGCTGGTCCGGCACCCTCGCTCCAGATGACGCGTGCCGACATCACGACCGTCAGGAAGCGAGGCTCCGATGGTTTGACCTCGCAGAGACGAATCGACCAAAGTACGCTCGACTGCAAAGGGAGTCGGGGGCCATCCACCGGGGACGGATGACTCGTATCTTCCTGCGGTGTGTTGAGAGAACGGGAGGGGGAATGAGACGAGGATCCAAGCTGGTGGCGCTGCTTGCGGTGCTGGTTCTTGTCGCTGGCGCTTGCGGCAGCAAGAAGAAGACGCCGGCCGGAGGGACCACCAGCCCGCAGAAGAAACTGGGAGAAGGCACCGTCGTCTGCGTCGTCTCCGACGAGGCCGGCTTCGATGACAAGAGCTTCAACGAGTCGGCCAAGAATGGCGTCGAGCAAGCCGTGCAGCAGTACGGGGTGACCGCCAAGTACCTGGAGTCGAAGACCAGCCAGGACTACACGCCCAACGTCACCGCCTGCCTCGGCCAAGGTGCCAAGATGGTCGTGACCGTTGGGTACAGGCTGGACAAGGCGACGTCCGACGCGGCCAAGGCGAACACCAGCGTCAACTTCGAGATCGTCGACTTCGCCTACTCTCCGGCCATCCCGAACGTCCTCGGCCTGACGTTCAAGACCGACGACGCAGCCTTCCTGGCTGGCTATCTTGCCGCGGGCGTGAGCAAGACTGGCAAGGTGGGGACGTTCGGTGGAGTCAACATCCCGACAGTGACGATCTTCGAGAATGGATTGGCGGCCGGAGTACTGAAGTACAACCAGGACACCGGGAAGAACGTGCAGGTGCTGGGGTGGGATCCGGTCAAGCAGAACGGAACGTTCAGCGGCGACTTCACCAACCAGGCCAAGGGGAAGCAGATCGGCGAGGACCTCATCTCCGAGGGGGCGGACGTCATCCTGCCCGTGGCCGGCGACGTGGGCCTGGGGACCGCACGCGCGATTCAGGAGGCGGGGGGAAATGCTGCCCTCATCTGGGTGGACGCGGACGGCTGCGGCACAGTGCCCCAGATCTGCCCCCTGATCCTCACCACCGTCGAGAAGCACATGAAGAAGGTGGTCTTCCTAGGGATCGAAGACATGCTCAAGGGATCGTTCCCCGGGGGGACCAGCTACCTGGGGACCCTCAAGAACGACGGCGTCGGGCTGGCCCCGTTCCACGAGTGGGACAGCAAGATCCCGGCCGACCTGAAGAGCAAACTCGACGAGCTGAAGAAGGGCATCATCGACGGGACCATCTCGGTCGATCCGAAGAGTTACGCCTCCTAGGATCGCCACGGGTTGAGTGAGAGGGGGTGCCGGCGGCGGCACTCCCTCTCTTCCGTTTGTGGTAGGAAGTCGCCGTGCGTCTCGAGCTGAGGGGGATCACGAAGATCTTCCCCGGCGTGGTCGCCAATGATCACGTCGATCTCACGGTGGAGCCCGGCGAGATCCACGCGCTCCTCGGCGAGAATGGCGCCGGGAAGACCACTCTCATGAACATCCTGTACGGGCTGTATCACGCCGACGAGGGCGAGATCCTCGTCGATGAGCAACCCGTGAAATTCCCAAGCCCGGGGGACGCCATTGCGGCAGGCTTGGGGATGGTCCACCAGCACTTCATGCTGGTTCCGGTGTTCACGGTGACCGAGAACATCATGCTCGGAGTGGAGTCCACCCGCGGGCGGATCGGCTTTCTGGATCGCCGCGCGGCCGGGAGACACGTGAAGGAGATCAGCCAGAGGTTCGGACTCCACATCCCTCCCGACGCCATAGTCGAGGAGCTTCCCGTAGGAGTTCAGCAGCGCGTCGAGATCGTGAAGGCACTCTACCGAGAGGCGGAGGTCCTGATCCTCGACGAGCCCACGGCCGTGCTCACGCCCCAGGAGACTGAGGAGCTGTTTGCGATCATGCGCTCGCTGAAGGAATCGGGGAAGTCGATCATATTCATCACTCACAAGCTGAAGGAGGTCCTGGCCGTCGCGGACCGCATCACCGTCATGCGGCGAGGAAAGATGGTCGGGACGACAACGGCGGGGGAGACGACGGAGGAGAAACTCGCCTCCATGATGGTGGGCCGCACGGTGCGGCTTCGGTTGCAGAAGACGCCGGCGAAACCGGGGGAGCGCGTCCTGGACATCGAAGACCTCGTCGTCTACGACGACAGAGGGCATGTGGCAGTGAACGGGCTTTCGCTAGAGGTCCGATCGGCTGAGATCGTGTGTGTGGCCGGCGTACAGGGCAACGGCCAAACGGAGCTGGTGGAGGCCATCACCGCCCTCAGGCCAGTCGCGTCGGGAGGGATCGGGATCCTGGGGCGCGATGTCACCAGCGCCTCGGTTCATCGTGTGCTCGATTCAGGCGTCGGCCACATCCCGGAGGACCGGGTGAACGACGGTCTGGTTCTGGACTTCTCCATCGCGGACAACCTGGTGCTCGACACGTACGACAAGCCTCCCTTCGCCCGTTGGATCGTCCGGGACGAGGAGGCAATCCTCGAAACGGCAGACCAGCGAGCGAGAGACTTCGACATCCGGACGCCATCGGTGCGGCGAGCCGCGGCGACCCTCTCCGGCGGGAACCAGCAGAAGGTCATCGTGGCCCGCGAGTTCTCGCGGCCGATCCAACTCCTCGTGGCGAGCCAGCCCACCCGAGGGCTCGACGTCGGCTCGATCGAGTACATCCACGAACGCTTGGTCGAGAAACGGGATCAGGGAGTGGCGGTACTGATCGTCTCCTCGGAACTCGACGAGGTGCTTGCGTTGGGCGACCGCATCGCCGTGATGTATCGGGGTCGAATTGTCGATGTGCTCGCCGCCGAAGAAGCGACTCGCGAACTGCTCGGCCTGCTGATGGCGGGCGTGACGAGCCGGGAGGCTGCGGTTGGCTGAGGACGACCAGTCACCCGGACGGGTCCCTTCGACCGACCCGGTGGACGTCGTCGAGCCGGCTCCACCAGAGCCAGAAGAGGCTCCACCCGAGAGTGCCCCCCCGCTCGAGCCCGGTGGGCCGATCCAGGGACTGATTCCGGAGACGGGACGGTGGTCGTTCCGTCGGTCGTTGCTGGTCCCCATGTTGGCAATCGTCACCGCCTTGAGCATCGGGGCGATCATCATCATCGTCTCCAACAGCGAGGCGCTCGCTGCATGGAGCAGCTTCTTCTCGGATCCTTCGGCCGCTTTCCGTCTGTCTGGGCGCGCGGTGGCCGACGCTTACCGCGCGCTGTTCACCGGCGCGCTTGGTAATCCCCGACTGATCCTCGACGCGATCCGCGGCGGCGACCTCCACCAGGTCGCCCTGACCTTCTACCCGCTGTCGGAGACCGTCGTCACGGCGACCCCGCTGATCTTCGCCGGCCTCTCCGTTGCCTTGGGGTTCCGGGCAGGGCTGTTCAACATCGGCGCGGAAGGCCAGATCACGATGGGCGCCTTGGTCGGCGTGGTGGCGGGTTTCTCCCTCACCGGCCTGCCCGGGCCCGTCCACCTGGCGCTGATCGTCGTCGCCGGATTCGCCGGGGGAGCGGCGTGGGGAGCGATCCCGGGGATCTTGAAGGCCAGGACAGGGGCGCACGAAGTCATCACGACGATCATGCTCAACTTCGTCGCTCTCCAGCTTACCGACTACGCACTCTCCAAGCAGTTCTTTCGCCCGGCCGGGACGACCAATCCCATCTCCAGGCCTGTCACTGCGTCCTTCCCTCATCTGTTCGGATCGAGCTTGCGGATGAACGCCGGCATTCTGCTCGCCCTGGCGACGGCGTTCGCGGTCGCGTGGTTGCTCAATCGGACGACGGTAGGATTCGAGTTCAGGGCCGTTGGCGCCAACCCGCCGGCTGCGCGGGCCGCGGGGATGAGCCCGACTCGAACCTACGTCCTGGTCATGGCCCTGGCGGGAGGGCTCGCCGGCCTTGCCGCTGCAACCCAATTGGCCAGCGTCTCGCCCAGCCTGGAGCGGGGATTCTCTTCAGGGATCGGATTCGACGCGATCGCGCTGGCGCTGCTTGGCCGGGCCACACCGGGAGGTGTGGTAGCCGCTTCGTTCCTGTTCGCTGTGCTCCGGGTGGGGGCACGCTCGATGCAGGCTGCCACGGACATCCCGGTTGACCTGATCACGGTGATCCAGGCACTCGTCATCGTGTTCGTCGCCGCTCCTGCTCTGGTTCGGGCGATCTACCGGATCAGGGCTCGCCGAGTCATTGGACAAGAGGTGTTCACGAAGGGGTGGAGCGGATGAGCGCGCTCGCCGGGACCTCGGCTGCCCCTCCGATCTCCGTCCGCCGGGCGAGGGCGATGGGCATCGTGTTCCTGGGGGCCGCGCTTCTCATCGGGCTCGGATTCGGATTGGGCTCCGAGGGTGGGACCGATTCGCGCTTCGTTCTCAACCAGGTGACCAATCCCACGGCCGTGCACGTCCCGGATCTCGTGGTTCCGTCGAGGGCGACGGCCTTCGTTCTGGCGTTCGTGTGCGCGTTGCTGGCTGGCGTGCAGCTCACTCGAGGGTTCGGTTTCCGCACCAATGCAGTGCTGGGCGTCGTGGTCTTCCTGCTGGTGTTCGACTTCCTGACGTGGGCCGACCGGGGTCGCTCCCTGAACGTGCTCGGGCTGCTTCAGAGCACGGTCCTCCTGTCGGTCCCCATCGCCTTCGGGGCGCTCTCTGGCGTGCTCTGCGAGCGGTCGGGCGTGATCAACATTGGCATCGAGGGAATGCTCCTCACGGCGGCCTTCATGGCCGGCATCGTGGCCAGCGCTGCGAGCAACTTGTGGCTCGGCTTGGTCCTGGCCGCCATGGTCGGCGGATTCCTCGGCTGGATCCTGGCCATCCTCGCCATCCGATACCGAGTCGACCAGATAATCGCCGGGACCTTCATCAATCTGTTGGCGCTCGGACTGACCAACTATCTCTATGTGAGAGTCCTCGAGCCGCATCCTGACCTGAACGATCCGGGCACGTTCACGAAGATCGAGGTCCCTCTCCTGTCGAAGATCCCGGTCCTCGGACCGATCCTGTTCAACCAGAACATCTTCGTGTACCTGCTCCTCATCATCATCGTCGCAATTCATGTCGGGCTTTTCCATACGCGCTGGGGCTTGCGCGTCCGAGCGGTCGGCGAACACCCGGAAGCGGCCGACACGGTGGGGATCCGAGTGCTGTTCACCAGGTATCGCAACGTGATCCTCGGAGGCATCGTGGCCGGCATAGGCGGTGCCTTCTTCACGCTGGGAGCGATCGGACGCTTCGACCAGGACACCACGTCTGGACGGGGGTTCATAGGTCTTGCCGCCATGATCTTCGGGCGCTGGAACCCCGTGGGGGCATTCATGGCGGCACTCGTGTTCGGCTTCGCCGATTCCCTCCAGACCAAGCTCTCGATTCTGCGCGTGCCCATCCCATCGCAGTTCTTGCTGATGGCGCCGTACCTGGTCACAATCGCCGTTGTGGCTGGTCTGGTCCGGCGGGCCCGGCCGCCGGCGGCTGACGGCAAGCCATACGTGAAGGAATAGCGTCAGGCTGCTTCGCCTGTCTGCTGCCTAACCGGCTGAGCGATCGATTCCTCTAGGAGGCGACCGCAGCGTCCGCCCGACTGGCTCCGGCCTGCGGGGAGACGATCTCGACTCCGGCGCTCGTTCCGATCAGGTCCGCACCGGCCGTAAACAGGGCTTGCGCTTCCTCGAGGGTCCTGATCCCGCCCGACGCCTTAACCTTCATCCTCCCGCGGGCCAGCCGGACGAGGTCTCGGACGACCTCGCGAGAAGCCTCGCCCCGGTTCAGGCCGCTGGCGTTCTTGAGGTAGCTCACGCCGGCGTCCGCACAGAGCTCCACGGCCAGGGCTATCTCTCCCTTGCTGAGCATGGCCGTCTCCAGGACCGCCTTCACCGGTGCTCCGTCGGCAGCTCCCACCACCGCGGCAAGATGCATCCGATAGGCGATGTCCATCTCCGAGCGAAGCCAGCCCACCTTGGCCATGACGTCGATCTCCTCGGCACCGGCATGCCGGGCCTCGGCGGCCGCCCGTACGACCGTCGCCGTGGTCTCGCCACCAAGCGGAAGGTCCAGGGCGGTGCACACGCGGACGCCGGTTCCCGCCAGAGTCTTCACGGCCCGGGCCAGCCAGATCGGGCTGACCACGGCGGCGTGAAAGTCGTGCTCCACGCATTCCGCCAGCAGCCGCTCGATGTCGGCCTGGGTGGCGTCAGGCAGGACATTCGTGTGCTGGATACGGCGGGCGACATCCGCGACCGTCATGAACACCCTCCTCGTCGGGCTTCGGGGAACGAGGCGGTCTCTCTCGTTCGTCCTAGATGTATCGGCCCGTACCTCCTTCGGGCCAAGCCCTTCTCAGGAGGAGGAGACCTGGGGGTCCAGGGGGGTAGCACGCGCGAGCGAAGCGAGCGGGCAGTGCGAACCAGGAGACTAGGAGGCCAGGATGGGGGTCAATTCGGCGATGGCACAGCTTCCCCGCCACCGCTTGACCGAGTCCTGGGGCGGACCCACTCTGGACCGGCGCCTGTCCGCCAGAAGGGCGGCCGCCTGCTCCCACTCCTGGCCCTCCAGGACCCGAGCCGCCGCGTGGAATCGGCTCAGAGAAGTGTCTCGATACTTCCGCCGGGTGATGACCACCAGGTCCTGGGCCTCGGGGAGGCCGGGAACCGTCTGCTCCTGCAGGCTCGGCTCCTTCGAGGACAGCACGTAGATCTTGCCGTTCCGGTAGGCGAACCAGGCCGGGATGGTCACCTCTCGCCCCTCGTACTCGACGCCGACCCAGATGACGTCCGACTTCTTCAGCCCGTCCTCGATCTCCTTGTCGAACTTCTCCGGCGCAGCCTGGAGCACCACCTGGAACTCGGTCTGGCCCAGCACCTCGCCGTCCAGGAGGAAGGAGGCCAGGTAGATCCCCAGTTCCTCGAAGCTCGCGTCCTCGACGATGGTCTCGAAATGGGTCAGGTCCATGGAGCCGTACAGGTAGCGGGGCTGGGGGCCGATCCGGAAAACGACCCTGCCGGACGGTGCGGTCAGGTGGACCTCTTCAGGGAGATACCCGGTCGGAGCCTTCCAGTCCCGGATCACGGCGAATGGGAGGGCGCGAGCCGGCAGTGACAGCAGGTAGACGAGACCGTCTGCCATGTGACCTTCGGCCGCCCGCTGACGGATGTCCAGGACGTTCGCGAAGATCAGCTCTCCGGCTGGCATCGGGCGGCAGGATAGTGGAATCTCGCCCGGAGGGTCAGGCCATCCTCGCCAGCCACAGGCTCGGCTCCTCCAACTCCGGCATGGAGGGCAGCGACTCGGGCGATTCCCACATACGGGCCAATGTCGCCTCGTCGGTCAGCTCGGCGACCTTCGCACAGAACTGGCTGCCCAGCCGGTACTGTTCCCGTTTCATCTCCAGGCCGAGGAGTCGTTCCAGGGCTTGATCGCCGTGCCGGTCCTCCCTGTAGCGGCGTAGAGCCTCCTCGATCTGAGGGTAGGTGGAGAGCATCCTGCGGCCCAGCGCTTCCATAACGTGGTCCCCGTAGCCTTCGCCGGCAGCCATGAATGCCTGGACCCGGGCGATCCGAAGCCGTTGCTCTGGATCGGAGGCATGCCCAAGGAAATTGCCCACACCCTCGAATGCTTCCTGGAGGGCCTCAGGATTCCCCAGATCGAGACCCTCCAGGCGCCC
>WNFZ01003153.1_pt1 | contig 15499 bp, 15 predicted proteins | sample 5400081 | NCBI WGS metagenome assembly WNFZ01 (sample SAMN13153365, study PRJNA577476) | soil metagenome | isolation source: 80 cm soil or saprolite under grassland replicate 1 | place: USA:California | collected 2016-06-15 | reverse complement strand
CCATCAGCCGCGTCGGCAACGGCGGCTGGCCCGGCTTGTCGGTGTAGACTGCCCCGAACGTCTCCTCCAGAAAACGCCAATCGATCGTCCGCGCCAGCTTCACCAACGCGTGTTTTATATCGATGATCTGGTCAAGCCGGGAGCGGAACAGATCCTGCTCACTGGTCTCCCGTCGCTCGCGTGGTCGCATCGCAAATCCCCCACTCCATCAGCTCGAGCGAGAAGAATCACGCCTTGCGATTCGACGGAATCCTCAAAATCGAATTTGCAAGGAAGTAGCCCTCCAAAGGCCAAAAACCGGCAAATTCGATTACTTGAGCGCGCCCAATCATCCAGCCCATTCAATGGCTTTTAAATTCTTCACGGACGACTCACCAGGCGAAATGCAGATCGCCCACGGGCTGCTATGAGCAGGCAGCGCCTTGCGCTCCTGCCGCCTCTCAACGCACCACATTCAGCTTCCAACGCGTTTCAACGGCAAATCCGCTTTCAGCGAAAGTCATCACGTAAGCAGTATCTGGCCCCGCATATTTTGGCGACGATTTGTAAATAATATTGATGCCTTTCACCTTCTGTCCATTGCACTTGGAACGGATATTCTCTTTCGGAAAATTAGCCCGCCCGGTAGCAGGCACAAGCTCAATGGTTCCGTGTTCTGGGTATTTCAATATGCGGGCATCAAACTCGCCTTGTGTGCAATTCGAGTCGAGAGCGTGTTCAAAATAAAGGATGATGCTTTTTCCTGATATAACGTGGCGAGTAGCTTCGTGTATTTTGACTCCTTGTTTGTGCCAGTCTTCGTCGGTTTGGAGTCGCCCCAGTGTTGAGTCCTGCGCGAATGCCGGCGACACAAGGAGGATGGCAACCGCAGCGAATACGTATTTCATTGGGTAGTCCTCCTCTATGGCGTGAACGTTGTATTCCGCGGCTTCTCGGGCGGCCCTTCGCCTAAATGAAAAATAGGGGGGGCCGCCCAGGGGGCCGCAGCCCCCCGGCTGGCTTACCGCTTCTTTACTGACCGGCGACGACGGCCTCGAAAGGGCGGCTGATCCGTTGCACCGTCGAGACGTTGACGCCAAACCGTTCGGCAAGAACCCGCACGCCGGGGCGCCCAGGAGTCGCCAACGCCTCACGGATTCGTACTGCGAGCGCCGGGGCTATCGGAGGCCGGCCAAGCCGCTTCCCCTCGCTCCTGGCCCGCGCAAGCCCCGCGCGGACACGCTCCTGAATCATCGCCCGCTCGAACTCAGCAAATACGCCCATCATCTGAAACATCGCCTTGCCGGCAGGTGTCGTCGTGTCGAGCCCCTGTTGACGCAGAAATAGGTCGATCTTGAGCGCGTGAAGCTCGGACAGGAAGCCAACCAAGTCCTGCAAACTGCGGCCCAGCCGGTCCACCGACCACGCCATGACCATGTCGAACTCGCGACGGGCGGCAGCGCGGCACAGCGCATCGAATTGCGGGCGCTTATCGCGGCCCTTGGCACCGCTAATGCCGTGATCCTTGTAGACCTTGACGATCTCACAGCCCATCCGCTCGGCAATCTCACGAAGCTCGCGCTCCTGATTGGCCGTCGTCTGCTCGATGGTGCTGACGCGAAGGTAGAGAACCGCTTTGCGCATAGCTTGCCCTCCTCATTTGAGACGGCAAACCCTACCATGCCCTGTGCGCAAAAACAACTGTTTTTGATAACATTCTTTTGGCGTCTAGAAGTGCCCAGTTTTGTTGAGTTCACATCGGCGGATTTTCGAGGGGATTAATCACACATTCGGTCAGTCCCTGAATAGGGGGTAGGCGCGCGTGAACCCGCTCAATTCAGTGGCAGGCTCGGGTTCTGCCCGTACTTCCGCTTTCCACGATCAGATCGGCCGCGTTCAACGCAGGCTTACGTCGTAATGAACTGACATGTTGACGCCCGCCAAGTACCGGTACCGGTTACTTTTCCTTGCTACCCCCCCGCTTCCCTATTGGGGAGGCCTTGCAGGGCGCGCTATCCTCGGCGCACCGCTGATATCGTTGGGTAATCGGGTCGGTCACCCCGCTACCTACACGCCAGGCCACATGCTAAGCCATTGGCGTTGCGAGCTATTCCTAACTGCAACGCGTTTGGCGGGACAACGCGGCTGATGGTTGCAAAACTCGACGAGCTGCTTGAACGCCTAACACTCTGATTTTTGTCTACCGTTCCAGTTTATATATCAATGGGTTACCGAAACAACCCCCCCTTCCGCCGAGCATTGAATGCGCCCCGTATTGGGGATCGAATCCGACCAGAGTGCCGTACGGCTCCCCCAGAAGGCCCCGCTCATGGACTGAGGGTCGTGGATTCGATTTTCAGCCACGGATACTAACTCGTCTTGTGTAACCTTTCCTGACCGGGAGGCACCGCTGCGATGGCCAGTCGAAGAGATTCCGCATCCGAGCGGCTCAAAGAACACATTGAGGCCGCGAGGAATCCATTGCCACCGGAGCGGAGCCTCATCGCGTTGGGGCGCGAGTTCGGAATGATTACCGAGGCACCGCAGGTGAGGATCGATTGGAATGATCCCGCTCAGCGCGCCCTAGGTGCGCATGAAGCGTTGCTTCTCAACCTCGGCGAACTGGACGAGCCCATCCGCAAGGCGTTCGATGCGTTCGGGTATGATCCGCTCAACCCATTCCACTGGCGAAAGCTCATTTGGCATTTCGCCTATGCACATTTCCCGCCCCCTCGTAAGAAAGGCCCTCCAACGAAGTGGGACGATGTTAGATGGTGCCAGCTATTGTCTGACTTCGGGGAGGTTAAAGCGTCATCGCGTCCCGACGCTTCCGAGAACGAAGTCTGCATCAATGTCAAAAAGAGATTTCGCCAGCGCTATGCGACGGTGAAAGCGGCCACGTTACGTAAAAATTTGCAATATGCGCGTGATCCAAGTCGGAATGGCATATTGGCGCACTTTCGAGACCGGTTTGCAGTTCAGACACGCGAGTGGGCTATCACTGAACCCGGTGCCTCAAGCTTACGTAATCCAGACGTATTAGGCCAAATCGCCCTCAAATGGGCGCGGGAGTATCTTGAGAGCGCCTGGGAACGCAGCCCTGCGAAAAAGTAGACCGGTTTCGGGTTGAGCGGATAATCGTCCCCTATTTGTCGCTCAGCTTTTTGGTTGAGCGACAATTCGATCCCTCTATTCTCGCTCAATAACATGACCTATCTCGCGTGCAGTTATGCAACGAGGTAATCATGCAAGACGACAACCAACGAAATGCCGCCGTCCAGTTAAGGCTCGGATCATTGTTTGATCTGGTCGAAAACTGGCGCCGTTCGCAGGCGAAAATCCCACCCAGGTCCGAGGCAATCCGAGAGCTGGTGCGGCGCGCAATTGAAGCCGACCAGCAACACGCCGCGTCGTGATTCGCGGTCTCCCCATACACTCAAAAAATTGCCCGGCAACAGCGGGTGACACCGCTAGCCGGGCCATAGAGGTATTTCGCAATGTTGAATGTAGACCAGCGGGCGCTGCCCCGCAATAGCGAGCATCGCGAGTTCGTGCTGGCACAACTTCGGTGTGCATCACTTCGGGTCCGATTGCTCTTGATCGAAGTCGATACAGTCGGACTCGGTGTGCGCGCCGGCCTCGTTCCTCCCGAGAATGCAATCGAGATGCTGTACGACATGGGCGCGCTCGACCTCGTCGGGCTGCCTCCGATGGGGGTGGCCGAATGACAAACGCCGAGCACAAGACCAATCAGGAATTGGACAGCGCTATTCTCGACCAGGACAAGCTGGTTGATCTGGCCCAACTCTCGACGCTCGAATACGACAGGCGGCGGGAACAAGAAGCCAAGGAACTTGGCGTCCGAGTCAGCACGCTCGATAAGCTGGTGGGGTCGAAGAGAAGGCGCGCGCCGCCCGGCGACATGCAGGGCAGTGAGTTGAAACTCGCTGAGCCCGCGCTCTGGCCCGATCCTGTTGACGGAGCCCAGCTCCTTGATGAGATCGCAGCGGCGGTGCGGAATTATGTATTCATGCCGGATGCCGCCGTTCATGCGGTAACTTTGTGGGTGATACACAGCTACCTTGTGGACTGCTTCACCACTTCTCCCCGCCTTGCCGTCCACTCGCCAGAAAAGGAATGCGGCAAGACAACCCTGCTCGATATCATTCAGAAATTATCCTGGCGTCCGCTGCTGACGCCGAGCATTCAGCAAGCTGGCGTGTTTCGAGTCATCGAACGTTGGAAGCCGACGTTACTGATAGATGAGGCGGACACCTTCCTGCGCGATAATGACGGCCTACGCGGGGTGCTTAACAGCGGCCACCGCAAGGGCGAGTTCGTAATCCGAGTCGAAGGCGATGACCGTGAGCCTAGAGCGTTCTCTGTCTATGGTGCCTGCGCCATTGCCCTGATTGGAAAACTACCCGACACTTTGGAGAGCCGCTCGATTTCCATTGAGTTGCGGCGTGCAAAGCAGGGCGAGGTCCCCAAGAAATTTCGCTATGACCGCGCCACTGACCTCGATGACCTGGCCAGTAAGGTTCGCCGCTGGGCAGACGATAACAGTGATATCGTCCGACAGGCCGAGCCATCGACTGACGGCCTCTTCAATCGGGTGGCGGACAATTGGCGCCCGCTATTTGCCATCGCGGACGCCGTAGGCGAACCGTGGGCAGCCCTGGCAAGAGACGCAGCTAAATCAGCCCGGAGGGGCGCCGACGATCAATCCCTGCGCGCCTTACTACTCTCTGATGTTCGGGACGTGTTCTGGGCCAAGAATACAGACCGGCTGCGCTCCGCCGAATTGGCGGAAGCTCTGGGAGAGATCGAGGGTCGGCCGTGGGGCGAATGGAAGAACGGCAGAGCGATGACGGCCACTGCCCTCGCCCGCCAGCTTGCCCTGTTCCAGATCGGTCCCGGCACGAAGCGAATCGGGCAAATCACGTTCAAGGGGTACTTATTGTCCGACTTTGATGATGCATTCGAGCGGTATCTGACGGATCAAACCGTCACACCGTCACAACTCAACAATGACGCACATTTCTCGCAAGCTCAAACCGTCACAGCGCAAAACCATGTGACGGGTCCTACAGCGCAGAAACCCAATGACGGCGCGCATTGTGACCGTGTGACGGTTCGGCGGGAGGACATTGAAGATGTGTCGTCTCAGCCCGACAATAAGCATTTAGAAATCCCAGAAGTTCTCCGACGCGGGACTCGGCAGCTCACCCAGGCGGACCCCCGGGCGCCAGCACTCGGCCCCCCAGGCGATAGCTTGGACGACTTGCGATGACCCGCCGACCGTCCGCCTTCCGCCAGAGCGACCTGACGAGGGCCGTCAGGGCCGTGGTTGCTGCCGGGCTGCGCGTGGCTGGCGTGAAGGTCAGTGCACAAGGCGATATCGAGGTTGTGACCGGCGACGAACGAGTGCACGATTCGCCGCCGCAGAGAGGGAACGAATGGGACGGCATCTAATGCGCCGGCCGCCGAAGTACGTACACGGCTTCATCGACCGACATGGCCGGCCACGCTGGTACTTCCGGCGCGCCGGGTTCAAGCAGGTGAGCCTGCCTGGTTTGCCGTGGTCGCCGGAGTTCATGTCTGCTTATGAGGCCGTCCTCTCCGAAACGCCCCGGCTCGAGATTGGCGCAAGACGCACGAAGCCGGGCACCGTGGCGGCGGCGGTCGCCGGTTATTTCGGCTCGGCGACATTTGCCAACCTTGCCGAGAGCACCCGCCGGTCGCGGCGCCAGATTCTTGAACGTTTCCGCGCCGAGCATGGCGACAAGGGCATCGCTACGCTGGGCAAAACGCACGTCGAGCGCATGGTCAATGCCAAGGCCGCGACGCCAGGCGCCGCATTGAATTTCCTCGGTGCGTTGAGGGCGCTGATGCGCCACGCGATCACGGTCGGGCTACGCGCGGATGATCCAACAGTCGGAATCCGCGGCCCCAAGTTCAAGTCCGCCGGTTTCTACGCCTGGACGGAGGCCGACATTGCCGCCTTCGAGGCTAAGCATCCGGTAGGAACCCGATCCCGTCTCGCGCTGGCCCTGTTGCTCTACACCGCGCAGCGACGGGCGGATGTCGTCAAGATGGGCCGCCAGCATGTCCGGGACGGACTAATCCACGTCCGCCAGAGCAAGACCGGCACGACATTGGCGATCCCGCTGCACCCCGAGCTGTGCAGGGTGCTCGACGCCACGCCAGCCGAGAATATGACCTTCATGACCACCACCGGCGGCAAACCATTTCACCCCGACAGCTTCACCCATTGGTTCAAGCGCCAATGCCGCGAAGCGGGCTTGCCGGCTGAAGCCTCGGTGCACGGACTGCGAAAGGCAGCCTGCAGGCGCTTGGCCGAGCTCGGATGCAGTGCCAGCGTGATTGCCAGCATCAGCGGGCATTCGACCCTCCGTGAGGTCTCGCGCTACACGGCGGCCGCCGATCAGGTTCGTCTCGCCCGGCAGGGCATCGAGGCCCTAACCAGAACAAAAACTGGCTAACTAGCGTAGGCGGTTTGCCAATTTGGGTTCTAAGTCATTGAAATATAAAGACCGAAGTAGGCGCGCCGGAGTTGGGGCAAAACTCTGTTCCCCACAGGCCTTAACGGTTTGCTAAGGGGTCCAGTCACGCGCCGGGCAGCATCAGCTCCGCACGCAGCCCGCCGATCGGCGCGGTGCCGAGCGTCAGGCTGCCGCCATAGAGACTGGCGAGCTCCACCACGATCGAAAGCCCGAGCCCCGACCCTGGCTTCGTCTCGTCGAGACGACGACCGCGGCGGGCCACCTGTTCGCGTTGCTGCGGCGAAAGTCCCGGGCCGTCGTCATCGACCACGATGCGTATGGTGCGGCGATCGTCTCGTGGATCCGGTTTCTCCGAGAACGCCTCGACCGCCACCCGCGACTGCGCCCATTTGCAGGCATTGTCGACAAGATTGCCAACCATTTCTTCGAGATCCTGCTGCTCGCCACGGAAGCGGGCGCCCTCCGGCGCGTCGACATCGATGGCGATGCCGCGATGCTGGTAAATCTTTTCCATTGTGCGCGCGAGCGCCGTCACCACCGGACGGACCTCGGTGACGGTACCGATTGCCGCAACGCGGGCCGCCAATCGGGCGCGCTCAAGGTGACGCGTGACTTGGTCGCGCATGATCTCGGTCTGCTCGCGCACCTTCAGGGCGAGCGGGTTACTGCCGTGGCTTGTCGCCTCGTTCAACATGACCGAAATCGGAGTCTTCAACGCGTGTGCGAGATTGCCGACATGGGTGCGTGCGCGCGCAACGATCTCGCGATTGGCGTCAATGAGCGCGTTCGTTTCGCGCGCGAGCGGGGCGATCTCGACGGGGAAGGCGCCTTCGAGCCGCTCCGCGGCGCCCGAGCGGATGGCGGCCAGGCCTTCGGAGATGCGTTTGAGCGGCGCCAGGCCGAAACGGACCTGGAAAGTCGTGGTCAGCAGCAACACGATCGCCAGCACTCCAAAGGTAATGACGAGCGCGCTGTCGAAGCCGTGTATCTCCTCATCGATTTCCGCTGGATCGCCGGCAACAGCCACGAGGTAACGTCCCTCGTCTCCGAGATCGATGGTCTGTTCAACGATGCGCAACGGCTGGCCTTCGGGGCCCTCCGCGTAACCCTGGCGCGCGCCGCCCGGCGGCGATGACGCGCTCGGATCGACGAGCTGCGGCAAGGTCGCATCCCACAACGAGCGGGACGAACGCACATCGCGGGTCGGAACGTCGAGCCGCGTCACTTGCCAATACCAGCCGGAGAGCGGCAGATCGAACAGCGGCTCTCCGATCGACTGGGGAAACTTGCCCGCGTTCTCTTCCGGCGTCGCGACATCGGCGACCAAGCTACGTAGGTACACGCCCAGCCGCCGGTCGAAGGCATGCTCCACAGCCGTACGGTAGATCGACGACAGCACGACGCCGGTGACGACGAGAATCACCACCGTCCACGTGGTTGCCGAGAAGAACAGCCGAAGCGCGAGTGAATTAAGACGCATTGCTCGGTGGCGCGAGCATATAGCCAAGCCCGCGAACGGTCTGGATGACATCGACGCCGAGCTTCCTGCGCACGCGGCCGACGAATACCTCGATGGTGTTGGAATCGCGATCGAAGTCCTGGTCGTAAAGATGCTCGACGAGTTCGCTGCGCGAGACCACGCGGCCGGTATGATGCATGAGATAGGCGAGCAGACGATATTCGTGGGAGGTGAGCTTGACCGGATTGCCGTTGACCGTCACCCGCCCGGTGCGGGTATCGAGGCGCACGGTGCCGCAATTGAGCTCGCTCTTGGCGTGGCCGGCCGAACGCCGCAACAGCGCGCGGATGCGCGCGAGGACCTCCTCGAGATGAAAGGGCTTTGCGACATAGTCGTCGGCGCCGGCGTCGAAACCCTGGACCTTGTCGCTCCAGCGGTCGCGTGCGGTGAGGATGAGAACCGGCATGGAGCGGCCGGTACGGCGCCAAGCCTCGAGCACCGAGATGCCGTCCATCTTCGGCAGGCCGATATCCAGGATGACCGCGTCATACGGTTCGGTTTCGCCGAGAAAGTGGCCCTCTTCGCCGTCAAAGGCACGATCGACCACGTAGCCCGCATCGAGCAGCGCGGTCGCAAGCTGTCGATTGAGGTCCGGATCGTCCTCGATCACGAGGAGACGCAAGGCCAGTGCTCCACCGATGCGGCAGACGCCGGTTCGCTCAAGCAGAATCGGCGGTCGCACCCGTTACTTTGCCACTACATAGGAATGGGGGAAAGCTTCAGGAAGGGCGCAGGAACGCGCGCAGCCGAGCGGGCTTGGCGTGCCGTCCGGGGCCTTCGGCGCGCATCGACACTGCCTTGGCCCATTTTTTGATCTTGCGACTCGCCGCCGCAAGCCGGCCGTTTTGCTGAACGCGTTACGAACGTGCTAACACTGCGGTCGACCAGCAGGGCGGGAGCCTCGTGAGCGACGATTTCATCCTCGAGACCGAGAATCTCACCAAGGAATTTGCCGGGTTCGTTGCGGTCAACGGCGTCAACCTGCGCGTTGCCCGCGGCACGATTCACGCGCTGATCGGCCCGAACGGCGCCGGCAAGACCACCTGCTTCAATCTCCTGACCAAATTCATGAATCCGACCCGGGGACGTATCGTGTACAAGGGGCGTGACATCACGCCGCTGCCTCCTGCGGGGATCGCGCGGCTCGGGCTGGTGCGATCGTTCCAGATCTCCGCCGTGTTCCCACATCTGACGGTGCTCGAAAATGTGCGCGTCGCGCTGCAGCGACAGCGCGGATTGTCGTTCGATTTCTGGCGCTCAAAGCGCGTGCTCGACGTATTTAACGAACGGGCGATGGCGCTCATTGCCGACGTCGGCTTGTCGTCCTTCGCCCATTGGACCGCGGTGGAATTGCCCTACGGCCGCAAGCGTGCTCTGGAGATCGCAACCACTCTGGCGCTCGACCCGGAAATGCTGCTGCTCGACGAGCCCATGGCTGGCATGGGCCACGAAGACATCGATCGCATCAGCGCACTCATCAAGTCCGTCGCTGCAGAGCGGACGGTGCTGATGGTCGAGCATAATCTCAGCGTGGTCGCCAACCTGTCCAATCGCATCACCGTACTCACGCGCGGCCGAGTGCTCGCCGAGGGCGACTACAAGACAGTTTCCGCCGACCCGCTGGTGCGAGAGGCCTATCTCGGAGTTGGCCATGCTTAGTCCAGCCGCCGCGCCTTTGCTGGCCGTCGAGCGGCTGCAAGCCTGGTACGGCGAATCCCATGTGCTTCACGGCGCCACGTTCGAGGTGTTCGCCGGCGAGGTGGCGACGCTGCTTGGCCGCAATGGCGCCGGCAAAACCACCACGCTCAAATCGATCATGGGCATCGTCGGTCAGCGCACCGGGTCGGTGCGCTACGAGGGCAGAGAACTCATCGGACTGACCAGCGACCGGATTGCGCGACTGGGCATTGCGTTCTGTCCCGAGGAGCGTGGAATTTTTGCCAGTCTCAGCGTCGAGGAAAACCTTTTGTTGCCGCCTAAGGTGCGCCCCGGCGGGCTCGAACTGCCGCGGATTTTCGAGTTGTTCCCCAATCTCCAGGAGCGGCTATCGAGTCAAGGCACGAAGCTTTCCGGCGGCGAGCAGCAGATGCTCGCGATCGGCCGCATCCTGCGCACCGGCGCCCGCCTACTCCTCCTCGACGAGCCGACGGAGGGTCTCGCCCCGGTCATCATCGAGCAGATCGGCAAGACCATCGGCATGCTCAAGCAGCAGGGTTTCACAATCTTGCTGGTGGAGCAGAATTTTCGCTTCGCTTCGACGGTTGCGGATCGCCACTACGTCATGGAGAATGGCCGCATCATCGACCGGTTCGCCAATGCCGAGCTCGAAGCCAATCTCGACAAGCTGCACGAGTATCTAGGTGTGTGAATCGGAATGCCGGGGTGCAAAGTCGTCAACAGGAGGAATGCCATATGAAACGGCTGATCAGTCTCGCGGCGCTCGCGATCGCATTCGCGTGCGGCTCGGCGCAGGCGCAATATACCGATGGAACCATCAAGATCGGGGTGATGAACGACATGTCGGGGCTTTACGCGGACCTGACAGGCCCCGGCTCGGTGGTCGCTGCTCGTATGGCGGTTGAGGATTTCGGCGCCGCGGCCAAAGGTCTCAAGGTCGAAATCGTCGGCGCCGACCATCAGAACAAGCCCGACGTCGGTTCCAACATCGTGCGCACCTGGATCGATGTCGACAAAGTCGACGTAATCGTCGACGTGCCGACATCCTCCGTTGCCCTAGCGGTCAGCGAGATCGTGAAGGACAAGAACAAAGTCTTTCTGGTCTCCGGCGCGGCGGCCTCCGATCTGACCGGCCCCAAATGCACCCCGAACACGATCCATTGGACCTATGATACCTGGGCGCTCGCCAACGGAACCGGAAAAGCGATCGTTCAGACCGGCGGCGACACCTGGTTCTTCCTGACCGCCGACTACGCCTTCGGGCATGCGCTCGAGCGCGACACTGCGGCGGTCGTCGAGAAGAACGGCGGCAAGGTCTTGGGCAAGGTTCGCCACCCGTTCCCCGGCACCGATTTCTCCTCCTTCCTGCTGCAGGCGCAGGCCTCCAAAGCCAAGATCATCGGGCTCGCCAACGCCGGCGGCGATACCATCAACTCGATCAAGCAGGCGTCCGAGTTCGGCATCGTCAAGGGTGGGCAGAAGCTTGCCGGGCTGCTCGTGTTCATCAGCGACGTCAAGGCGCTGGGCCTGCCGACCGCTCAAGGCCTGATCTTCACCGAGGCGTGGTATTGGGACACGAACGATGTCAACCGCGAGTTCGCCAAGAAATTTGCGGCGCAGAACAAGGGTATCTATCCGAGCATGATCCACGCCGGCGTCTATTCGGCGGTGACGCACTATCTTAAGGCGGTCTCCGAGCTCAAGAGCGACGGCGATGGCAAGGCCGTCGTCGCAAAGATGAAGCAGACGCCGACCGACGACAAACTGTTCGGCAAGGGCACGGTGCGGGCTGACGGCCGCAAGATCCACGACATGTATCTGTTCGAGGTGAAGAAGCCGGAAGAGTCGAAAGAGCCGTGGGACCTCTACAAACTGCGCGCCACTATTCCTGCGGCCGAGGCATTCCGTCCGCTCAAGGAAGGCGGCTGCCCGCTGGTGACCGGCTAAAGCGAGCGTCCTCGACACTCGCCTCGTTCGAAGGAGCGCGCGAACCGCGCGTTTCGACAGGATGAGGCGAGTGGATTAGGTCCTCCGAGTACGAATGGAAAGCGATGTTCGAACTGTTCGGCATCAGCTCGCAGGCCTTGTTCGGCCAACTGCTCATCGGACTCATCAACGGCTCGTTTTACGCGCTGCTGAGCCTCGGGCTTGCCGTCATCTTCGGCATGCTCAACATCATCAACTTCGCCCATGGCGCCCAGTACATGCTGGGCGCCTTCACCGCGTACTTTCTCCTGCAATATGCCGGACTTGGCTACTGGCGGGCGATCGTGCTTGCGCCGCTCCTCGTGGGGATAACAGGCATCGTCATCGAGCGGCTGTTTCTGCAATGGCTCTACAAGCTCGACCACCTTTATGGCTTGCTGCTCACGTTCGGCCTCGCGCTCATCCTCGAGGGGACCTTCCGCAATTTCTTCGGTTCCTCGGGTCAGCCCTACTCCGTGCCACCAGCCCTGCAAGGCGGGCAGAATCTCGGATTCATGTTCCTGCCGAACTACCGCGCGTGGGTGGTGGTGTTCTCCCTCGCCGTCTGTCTGACCACCTGGTTCGTGATCGAGCGCACGAAGCTCGGCTCCTACCTGCGCGCCGCGACCGAGAACCCGGCCCTCGTTCGCGCCTTCGGCATCAACGTGCCGCGCATGATTACGCTCACCTATGGCTTCGGCGTTGCGCTGGCGGCGCTTGCGGGCGTGATGGCGGCGCCGGTCTACAACGTGAGCCCGCAAATGGGTGCGAACCTCATCATCGTGGTGTTCGCGGTGGTCGTGATCGGCGGCATGGGCTCGATCATGGGCGCGGTCCTGACCGGATTCGGCTTGGGTCTCATCGAGGGACTGACGAAGGTCTTCTTTCCCGAAGCCTCCAACACCGTGATCTTCATCATCATGGCAATCGTTCTTTTGATCCGGCCGGCCGGCCTGTTCGGAAGGGGCGCGTAGCGTGCAGCGCGTTGCGGAGCTAAGCAAAGAACACGCGCTGCGCGCCCACAGCGAGGCGATCGCATTCGTGATCATGGCCTGCGTGCTCATTGTCGCGCCGGTGTTTGCCTATCCGGTGTTCCTGATGAAGGCGCTGTGTTTTGCGCTGTTCGCGTGCGCCTTCAACCTGCTGATCGGCTATGTCGGGCTGCTCTCTTTCGGCCATGCGCTGTTCTTCGGCTGGGCGAGCTATATCAGCGCACATGCCGCCAAGGTCTGGGGCTTCCCGCCGGAGCTCGCGATCCTCTCGGGAGCCGTGGCCGCCGCCGGGCTCGGCACGATCGTCGGCGCGCTCGCGATTCGCCGGCAAGGCATCTATTTTGCCATGATCACGCTGGCGTTGGCGCAGATGATGTACTTCTTCGCCGTCCAGACCCCGTTCACTCACGGCGAAGACGGCATCCAGGCGGTGCCGCGCGGAAAGCTGTTCGGCCTTATCGACCTTGCCGACCAAACCAACATGTACGTGACCGTGCTGGTTATCTTCCTCGGCTGCTTCCTGCTGATCTATCGCATCATTAACTCGCCCTTCGGCGAAGTGCTCAAGGCGATACGGGAGAACGAGCCCCGGGCGATTTCGCTCGGCTACAGGAGCGAGCGATACAAGCTGGTTGCGTTCGTATTGTCGGCGACGTTTGCCGGCGTAGCAGGGGCAACGAAAGCGCTCGTGTTTCAGCTTGCCTCCTTGACCGACGTGGACTGGCCGATGTCCGGTGAAGTCATTCTCATGACGTTGGTGGGCGGGCTGGGCACCCTGTTCGGGCCGGTCGTGGGTGCCTTTTTCATGGTCACGCTCGAAAACTACCTGACCACGATCGGCCAATGGGTCTTCGTCGTCCAAGGCGTCATCTTCGTCATTTGCGTGCTGTTGTTCCGCCGCGGCATCATCGGCGAGCTGGCGCATGTCCTGCGCGTCAAGCTCTGAGTTCCCAAAGCCGCGGTTGCGCCGTCGCGCGCGCCTTGCTAGTCGTCAGCCGTCAACCAAGCGACCGGCAACTACCTGCGCCGAGGCTGCCTGCGACAAAAAAGCTGGTTGCTCTGCCCCGACGCGGTTGCGTACCGGTCGGCAGACCCAAGGGCGCGCTTAAGAGGGTCATCATGCAAACTGAGTCGCTCCTGACACGCTGCGCCTATGCAGCGATGACGTCGATCATGCTGCTTGGGCTGGGCACCGCGGCAAACGCTCAAGCCCTGCCCTCGTACATGGCACCGATTGAGGGTCGCACGCTCTCTAGTCCCGCCGACACGGCGACGAAGAACGTGCTGGCGCTCAATAGCATGATGTTCGAACTCTACGATGATGCGGCCAGGGTCTTTCAAGCGAACATTCTGAACAAGCATCCGGTCATCCTGGGGCTATTCTCCGGCGCGGGCGGCCGCTTCATCCTCTATCGGCCGGGCATGGCTCCGCTCGAGGCCCCCTCAGTGCCCATCGTTTATCAACTGCTCAAATCGGTCGGCCACAGCACAATGGCGCTGACCGAGATCGTGACTCCTTATCTCGACAATGCGGCCAACCAATCCTGGCGCAGCTCGATGGCCGCTTATCGCGCCCGCATGAAGTCCGCGCTCGACGGCCTCGACGCCACTCCGATGCCGGCCGATTGGCGAAACAACAGTCGGGTCATCCTCGAGAACAACCTCGCGTTCATGGACGACTGCCTGGCGAAAGGCTCGATCTCGCTCGCGGCGCTGCAAGAATTCGCGAAAAAGCAGAGCCCCTTGCTCAAGGGGAATATTGCCTGGGCGGCGCAGACCCAAGTCGGCCACTGGATGAACGTGATCGGCGAATGGAAGACGATGCTCGGCAATGATTGGGCCAAGACCTACGCCGCTAGCAACACCATCTATGTGGCGCGGCAGAACAACATCTTGTTCAGTGTGCTCGCGCAATATTTCGGGCCGGAGGCGATCAACGAGCGGCTCATGCTGATCGAGACGATCTCATTCACGACGACGCCGGACGACATGCTCACCTCGCTTACTCGCATCATCGCCGATCGGTCGGTGGGCGCCCTGTTCTTCGGCAATTATTACTTGATGGATTACGAGCTGATGGGCGGCGACGCGCGCGCGGCGGTCATCGCCGAAGCCGAGAAGCGCGGCATGAAGCCGTTTCTTCCGCCAGCCGTGCCGTTCGGCTCGAAACAGTGGCCGACCCTGATCACGCCGGGATCCGGGCCGACATCACTGGCCGATCTTCCATGAGCCAGGCGGACAGAGCGATCCGGTCGACGGTGCACCGGAGCGAGAGCCCGAGCCTTGACGAGCATTGAGAGCGTTGTCGAAGTAGCCGGGGGGCGTGCTAGTCACGCCGCTTCCGCGTAACTGAAGCTGTCATTAGTGAGGGCCGTCTCTCGCCGATGACACCACCAAGAGGGATAGCATGCAGCCATCTCGACGCGACTTCGTCAAATGGGTGACGGCGAGCGGCATTGCGCTTAGCCTATCCCGTTTGGCATCGGCTCAGGAGCCGGACTTCGCAGCGCGCGAGACGCTCCCCGGAAGGCAAGCCTGGAATCCCGCTGCAACGGGCGTGGGCCGCATTGACGGCGTCGCCAAGGTCACCGGGGCGAAGTTGTATGCGTCCGATTTTCGCGCCGCCGATCTCCCCGGCTGGCCCGCGAAAACATCGCACGCCATGCTCCTTCGAGCAGCGGACGCCACGCACGTTTACGATGGCCTCGACCTTTCGCGCCTGAGCGGTGCGTTGAAGCCTGCGGTGGTGGTGACCGCCGCCGACCTCGCGCGAACCGGCATGCGCGTTCCCGAATTCTATGCCGGCGACCTCCTTTGCCCGGTGGGCAAGACGCCGCTGT
>WNFZ01003347.1_pt1 | contig 15504 bp, 19 predicted proteins | sample 5400081 | NCBI WGS metagenome assembly WNFZ01 (sample SAMN13153365, study PRJNA577476) | soil metagenome | isolation source: 80 cm soil or saprolite under grassland replicate 1 | place: USA:California | collected 2016-06-15 | reverse complement strand
CGCGTCGTACGGACCCGATGGTGCGTGTTGACGAACCGTGCGTGATAGCTTACCGTTCATGTCGACTAACGATACCACGAGGGAAACGGGCTTGAAAGGAGTGGCCGAACTGACAGGAGGCTACGGAGCCGCCCGCCCTCGAGCGGGGCGGCGGCGACAGGACGGGAGGTGGAGGCAGTGGGAGCTCCGGTCACGTGGTTTGAGGTCAACAGCAGCGACGCGCAGGCCGTGCGTGAGTTCTACGCCGAGCTGTTCGGATGGAAGCTGCAGGTCCTCGAGGAGGCCAACTACGCCCTGGTCGACACCGGGGTGGAGGGCGCCATCGGAGGCGGCGTCGGTGAGGCCCAGGGCCCCAACCAGGTCATCTTCTACATCCAGGTCGACGACCCGCAGGCCTACCTGGACCGGATCGAGAAGGCGGGCGGCAGGACCGTGGTGCCGGTTACCGAGATCCCGAACATGGTGACCTTCGCCCAGTTCTCGGACCCGCAGGGCAACGTGGTGGGGCTGGTGAAGAGCACGTAGGGCGAGGGAATGGCCGGGCCCAACGGGTCGCGCGCCTGGGCGCTGGCTCGGCTCTGGGAAGGCGCGCTGGCGCGCTTCAAGAGGCAGGCCGAGCCGAGACCCGCGCGGGCCCTGCGGCCCGGCCATCCCCACAGGACCTCATCCTTCCCGGCCCAGCCCCGGCAAAAAGAGCAGTCTGTGCGGAGCGGAGGGTTGCACATGACCGAGCACAAGGGCCTGTCCCGGCGGCTGTACGAAGAGGTCTTCGGTCTGGGCCGTCTCGAGGCCGCCGACGAGATCCTCTCTCCCGACTGCGTGAGCCATGGCCCCGGCACCCCGCCCACGATCGGAACCGACGCCATCAAGCGTCAGGCGACCATCCTGCGGACGGCCTTCCCCGACCTGCGGGTGACCCTCGAAGACCAACTCGCCGAGGGCGACCACGTCGCCAGCCGGTGGACCAGCAGCGGCACCCACAGCGGACCGCTCACCCTTCCGGCGCGACCGCTGCCCCCGACCGGAGCCCAGATCGCCTTCGCAGAGATCCGCATCGACCGCTTCGCGGACGGGCGCATCGTCGAGTCGTGGTTCCTGCCCGACCGCTTCACCCTGTGGCAACAGCTGGGGCTCCTGGCCGCGACCCCGCCGCCCCGCACCAAGCGGTAACCACCTCGATGCGAGGTAGCGCACACGCGATGTCCGGTTCGCCTTCCCATCCAGCAGCTCACGACCAGGCTGGTCCGCGGGCTGCTCGCCGGCATCGAGCCGCACCCCGGCGAGCAGCACAAACCCCGACGTCGGTGAGATCGTCTTTACAAAGGTCCTGATGAGAGCGAATCTCCCGAAGTGGCGGGGCTCCCGCCACGCCAAGCGGCTCGGAAACATTCTCACCAGCACGTTCGCCTCGCCGCCTGGTCCTCACCGGCGGCTTCAGGGTCGACGGCCGCCACCGCCACCTCGACCACGACCGCCGGGTGCAGCGCCGGGTTTCTCGGCGGGGCCATGGTGTCGGCGCGGCGGTGCGCCGTCCAGGGGTCTGGTCGCCCCACCTGATCCAGGCTCACCGCGCTGATCGGCCCCTCGACGGTGAACTCGAAGGGGGATCCTTGCGCTGCCCGAGCGCGGGTGTCAGCCGGGGTGGCGGTTGTCTCGCGGCCTGCCGGAACACGACGCCGGCGGCACCGGCGCTGGCACGAGACGGGCCGCGCCGGCATGCCGTTGGAGGCGGCCAATGACCCACATCTCGTCATGCCGTGGCAGCGCAGCACCGCAACAGAAGGTTCGCTCGGCCCGGCCCGACGGCGGGCCTCTACAATCGGCCTGCGTACAGGTCTCCTGGTGGGGTGGGTGCTGATGGGTGAACCGCCCGCGCCAAGCTCGCCCGGGGTGGCGCGGGAGCGCTGGACGTGCTGCTGGCGACCAAGCTGCACGTCCCGCGCACCCGTCGCGGCCTGGTGGCCCGCCCACGGCTGGTCGAGCGGCTCACCCAGGGGCTGGAGGGGGAGCTGACCGTGGTCGCGGAACCACTCTCGGCGATCATCTCGTGCTGTCAACCACGCGCTGTCGACCCCCGCCCCTATCGCAAGGCATGGCCGCCGGATCATCTTGCGGGCCGCGGCGTCGCGGCAAGGCGCATCGTGCGGCGACCCAAGTATCCATCCCGGTTGACTTTGGCGTGGTGGCCGGGCAGCCGGATCGTTCGGCCCCCGACCTCATGGGAGCGGCGTTGCCGATGGCTGGGTGTTCGGATTGATGGCAAGTTGCGTGCACGACTCGTACATTGTCCGAACACCCGGTCGGTTGCTGGGATTGGCCTTCTGGCTCTCGGACGCCGTCCGGCGCGTCGGTGAGGGCGGGTCGGTGCTCGACCCATCGGTCGTCTCCCAGCTCGTCGGACGGCGCCGTTAGGGACACGACCCGATCGATGACCTGACAGACCGCGAGCGGCAGCGCCGCCTCCAGGTCGGGCTGGTGCCCGCCGGGGTGCGGTTTCCCTTTGTCCGGCAGGTGTTCGTGCTGCAGCGCCACACCACCGATCTTGCCATGCCGGCCCGGTCCGGACGCCAGCATCACGGGCACGATCACGTCGAGACCCTGCATGGGGACCCGTTCCACGCTTGGAGGCGGGAGTAGCGCTGCGTGGCACAGGATCAGCGCCGCCTGCAGCGGGTCGCAGGCACCGAAGGGTAGAAGGCATCCTCGACGCAGTCCTGCCCGCTCACCCAGTGGGGCATGCCGCCGACCACGTGGGTGCCGGCCTCCATGGCGCGCGCATCAGCTCCGCGGTCTCCGGGGTACGGACGATCCCCTCTTGCGGGAACGCCACGATCTCGACATCGCACAGATCAGCATGCTCTCGTGCCGCCAGTTTGGACGCCGAGCAAGCGAGATCGCCTCCGCCAATGTTCGGAGCGGTTCGGGTCGGGCAGCGACGCCACCCTACCTTGTCCAGGTGCAGGTGCGGCTGCACGAAGGCCGGGCTGGCGATCCGTCGGCCGGCGTCGAGCTCCTGCGTGGCCTCGATGGCCAGGTCGGGTCCCAGATCGAGGATCCGCTCACCGGCGATCGCGACGTCGACCGTCCCCTCGATCGCTTCGACCCGGCACCGCCGCAGCACCTACCCGTTCGATCGGCGAGGCGATGTGACGGCGGCCCACCGCTCGGCGATTCTGTTGCCCTCGAATTGCCACTCGACGAAACCCCGGAACTCCATAGGCACATCGGTCTCCGGTCGGACCAGCGCCAGACGTTACGGCAGACAACCTTGTCGCCTTCAGCAACCATGGCTCGCTCGGGCTCCGGCCCGGCAGGACATCCAGGAGCAGGCCGAGGTCGTCGGCGCTGAGGGCCAGGGTCCGAAGACGTTGAGGTCGGCGTCGGCGGTGCCACCGCCGACATGGTCAAGGTAGCCACGCTAGGGCACCACCCGTAGCTCGGCTTGAGCCCGAAGACCCCGCAGCAGTGTGCGGGCACGCGCACCGAGCCGCCGAGGTCGCTGCCCAGCTCGAGGGCCGTGAAGCCGCAGCACGCCGCCACCGCCGATCCGCCGGACGATCCCCCGGGGACCCGGTCCAGGGCCCACGGGTTGCTGGTGGTGCCGAACAGCTCGTTGTAGGTCTGCATGTCGCCCACCAGCGCGGAGCGTTGGTCTTGCCGACCACCACCGCGCCGGCGGCCTTGACCCGCGCGACCGCGGGGGCGTCGGCGCGGGGCAGGTGGTGTGCCAGTTCGCCGGCCCCGCTGGTTGACCGCACGCCGGCCACTTCGATGGCGTCCTTGATGGTGACGGGCAGGCCGTGCAGAGGCCCCATCCATTCGCCGCGGGCAGCCACCGCATCGGCGGCCCTCGCCGCCGCTCGGGCGCCATCGATGTCCAGGGTCACCACGGCGTTGACCGGGGATTGAGGCGCTCGACGCGGTCCAGGTAGCACTCGAGCAGCTCTCGGCTGGAAAGCTCTCGTGACCGGAGGGCCTCGGCGAGGCGGCCAGCCGTCCAGGTGGCGGGAGTGTCGGTCATGTGACGCCCTCCGTTGTCGTTATGCTCCACGACGCCCTCCATGTCACGCCCACACCTAGCGTGCCGTTATCGCGAAGACCGGCTCGGCTTTCCCGGTCTCCGCGTACGCCTTCAACGCCCCCAGGATCAGTGCCCAGGTGTAGGCGGTAGCGGCCAGCTCAGTCTGGGGGAGCTCGGCCGGCCAGCTGCCGTGCTGGAACAGCACCCCGCCGTTCTCCTTCCTGCTCAACTCCCAGGTCACCGTCGTCCCCTCCCAGTACCGTGTCATCGGGAACTCGGTCAGGCAGGTCCACGCGATCCGGCGGCCCGGGTCCAGCTGGTCGACCCGCATCTGCAGCTTCGGGCCGCCGAAGCCGAAGCGGGCGACCGAGCCGACGCTGGGCTCGGCCGTGCTGTCGGTCGTCCAGAACGACGCCAACCCGGTGGTCGTCGAAATCGCGTCGAAGATCGTCTCTGCGGGAGCGCTGATGCCGACGGCGAGCACGATCGGAGCGGCCATAGCAGATTCCTCCTGTACTGTCGGCTTGACCTAATACCGTGGATGGCTCAGGTGGCGCGGGCGGCTGTCACCGGCTCCTGGGGTTGCGCGGCCGCCTCGAGCCGCCGGTTGCCGCCGACGGCCAGCGCGCTGACCACGCCGAGCAGGGAGAAGCCCGCGGCAAGGGTCAGCGCGGGTCGGAACCCCGCCGTGAAGCTCGCCGGCGCTCCCAGCCGTCCGTTGGCGGCAAACACCGCCGAGGCGACGGCGACGCCGAAGGCACCGCCAAAGCGCTGCAGGCTGGCGTTGGCCCCGGACGCCTTGCCCAGGTCGGCCGGGGCGACCGCGCTGAGCGCGGCGGTCGGGGTGGTCGGCAGCGCCATCGAGATGCCGACGCCGGCGACGACCAGCGGGGCGACCAGGTGACTGTAGCCAACGCTGGTGGTGGCGAGCAGCGCGACCCAGCCAAGGCCCACGCCCTGCAGGAGCATGCCGGCGGCCATCACCGGCCGCCGGCCGATCCGGTCGGACAGCGCGCCCGCGGCCGGCGACACCAGCAGCGGCGTCCCCGTCCAGGGCAGCACGCGCAGTCCCGTGCCCAGCGGCGAGACGCCGCGGGCGACCTGGAAGTACTGGGAGACCAGGAACGCGGCCGCGGTCAGCGCCGCGATCATCAGGAAGGCGGTGGTGTTGGCGGCGGTGAAGCTGCGGCTGCGGAACAGCCGCAGCGGCAGCATCGGCGCAGGAGCGCGGCGCTCCCAGGCCACAAACCCGGCGATGAGCCCGATGCCCAGGGTCAAGGTGGCGATGATCTCCGGGCTGCCCCAACCGACCTGGTTGGCGCGCACCAGCGCCCACAGGATGCCGGCCGCGCCGCCGGAGACCAGCCCGACCGCGGGCAGGTCCAGGCGCGTGGCGGGACCGTAGCTCTCGGCAAGCCGCAGCACCGACAGGACGGTGGCGGCCAGCCCGATCGGCACGTTCACCCAGAAGACCCAGTGCCAGTCCAGGCCCTGGGTCACCGCCCCGCCGACCAGCGGCCCGCTGGCCACAGCGATGCCCGCGATGCCCCCCCAGATCCCCACGATGGCGCCGCGGCGCTGCGCCGGGAACGCTCCGGTCAGGATCGTCAGGCTCAGCGGCATGACGGCCGCGGCGCCCAGCCCCTGGACCGCCCGCGCCGCGACCAGCAGGGTGGCGCTGGGGGCCAGGGCGCAGGCGGCCGACGCGGCGGTGAACAGCGCCAGCCCGGCGGCGTAGACGCGGCGACGTCCGAGCCGGTCGCCGAGGGCGGCCGCGGTGATGATGCCGGCCGCAAAGGTCAGGGTGTAGGCGTTGACCGTCCACTCCAGGGTGGCCATGCCGCCACCGAGGTCACGGCCGATGGCCGGCAGCGCGGTGATCACCACCAGCGCGTCCAGCGCCACCATGAAGAACGCGACCGACGTCAGCGCCAGCGCCCAGCCACGCCGCGGCCCGTGCGACCGGGCAGGTGCCTGGCGGTCTCCCACGGACTCGATGTGCCCCATGTCCACACCTCCGGGATCAGGCGGCGGCACCTGCGCGGCGCCTAGCAACCGCCCGACTCACCGTTCCAATGCGCGGGAGACCCCGAAATCGACAGCTACGGGGAATCTTCTTCGCCGCCGGCCGCGTCGCCGCCGGACCGGTCGGCGACCCGGCGCTGCAACGCGGCGCGGAGCGCCGGGTTGTCGGTGGCCTGGATGGCGCGTGCCCAGGCGGCCGCCGCCGCGGCCGGGTCGCCGGCGCGGTCCAGCAGGTCGGCGTGCGCGGCGTGCAACGGGGTGTAGTCGCCCAGCGCCCCCGAGGCCAGGATCGGCTCCAGGACCGCCAGTCCCGCACGAGGGCCGTCGGCCATCCCGACCGCCACGGCACGGTTGACCTCCACCACCGGCGAGGGCGCCCAGCGGGCAAGCTCGCCGTACAGCAGCGCGATCTGGGTCCAGTCGGTCGCCTCGACGCTCGGCGCCTGGGCGTGGACCGCCGCGATCGCGGCCTGCAACTGGTACGGCCCGGGCGAGCGCCGCGCCATGGCGGCGTCCAGCAGCGCGACCCCCTCCACGATCAGCTCCTGGTCCCAGCGCCCGCGGTCCTGCTCGGCCAGCGGCACCGGCCGGCCCGCCCGGTCCTGGCGAGCAGGTGCACGCGCCTGGTGCAGCAGCATCAGCGCGAGCAACCCGGCGGTCTCGGCGTCCTGCGGCACCAGCCGGTGCAGCAGCCGCCCCAGCCAGATCGCCTCGTCGCACAGCTCCACCCGGACAAGCTGCTCCCCGCCACTGGCCACATACCCCTCGTTGAACACCAGGTAGACCACGCCCTGGACCCCGGCCAGCCGCTCCGCACGAGCCTCGAGGCCGGGGACCTCGAAGCTGATGCCCGCCTGGCGGATCTTGCGTTTGGCGCGCACCAGCCGCTGCGCCATGGTCGGCTCGGGCACCAGGAAGCCGTTGGCGATCTCCCGGGTGGTGAGCCCGGCCGCGTAGCGCAGCGTCAGCGCGACCCGCACCTCCAGCGCCAGCGCCGGGTGGCAGCAGGCAAAGATCAGCCGGAGCCGGTCGTCTTCCATGCCCGGCGTCTGCTCCTCTCCCTCGACGTCCTCGCCCGCCGGGGTCGGCTGCTGCAGGTCCATGACCCGCTCGGCCACGCGCTCGACGAACAGCCGGTCGTGCCGAAGCTGGCCGAGCGCCTTGCGCCAGGCCGTGACCGTCAGCCAGGCGCCGGGCTTGGGTGGCACGCCGTCGCGCGGCCACGCCAGCGCCGCCGCGGCGAACGCCTCCTGCGTGGCGTCCTCGGCGGCCTGCAAGTCGCCGAGGCGGCGGGCGAGGGTGGCCACCACCGCCGTCCACTCCTCCCGGAAGGCGCGCTCCAGCGGGGCGTCGCTCATTCCGCCAGGACGGCCTGCCACGCCATGCCGACCTGAACCGGCCGGACCTCCACCGTGCCGCGGCGGATGTGCGGCATCTGCGCCGCCCAGTCGATCGCCGCGTCCAGGTCGGCCACGTCGACCAGGTAGAAGCCGAGCAGGTGCTCCTTGGTCTCGATGTACGGACCGTCGGTCAGCAGCCGCTCGCCCGCGCGCAGCCGGACGCTGGTGGCCGTATCGGCCACCTGGAGCCGCTCGGCGCCGACCAGCACCCCGGCGCGCTTCAGCGCCCGGGTGTAGGCAACCCAGTCATCGAACACGCCGTCGCCGGACGGGCCCCCCGCCTCGGCGGGGCGCTCCTCGGCGAGCGCCCCGGGCGCGGCTGCCCCGGACACCCCGTAGATCAGCAGCGCATACCTCATGCCATCCTCCAAGACTCAGGGCGGTATCGCCCATGATCGACCAGTTCACCTCTCCAACACTCGGGACCCGCCCAAATCGACAGCCCCATCAAGACCACTGTGCAAGATCTACCGACGCGATGCTCGAGATCGCCCGGAGCCGCCGGGCGGACTCCTGTTGAAAGACGTCCCACCCGAGGATCTGGTTCGTGCGATGCGGGTCACCGCCGAGGGGAGGCACTGCTCGCCCCGAGCATCACGCGCCGACTGGTCGAGGAGTTCGCCACGCGTCGCCGCCCGGCGAAGGCCTCTGGACACAGGCTCGACCTGCTCACCGAACGCGAGACCCAGGTCTTCAGGTTGATCGCACGGGGTCTCTCGAATGCTGAGATCGCGGGGACGCTGTTTCTGGGCGAGAGCACGGTGAAGACGTACATCGGGCACATCCTGGACAAGCTGGGGCTCCGCGACAGAGTCCAGGCCGTGATCGTCGCGTACGAGGCCGGCCTGGTGCAGCCTGGCGATCGGGGGGAACGCCATGGGGCCCGGCCGTACTCTGTCGTCGTTTTGGTGTCCATTGGGCGTTCACCGTTCGTCTGAGAAGCAGACCGGTTCGCGAAGGAGGCGCCATGCGATACGCACTGTTGATCTGCAACGATGAGACCGCCGTGATCAGCCCCGAGGAGCGATCGGTGAGGTTCGCGGCGTTCACCGCGTTCGCCGAACAGATGCGCGCCCGCGGCGTGCTGTTGGGCGGCGAGCCACTGCGACCCACGACCACGGCCACCACCGTGCGGGTCCGCGACGGCGACCTGGTGATCGCCGACGGCCCGTTCGCCGAGACCAAGGAGCAGATCGGCGTCTCGCTCCCCGACGTGCCCGCCGGCGCGTCGCAGCGCGAGATGACGCGAGTCGTCGACCACCGAGCGGATGGCGCCCGGTACAACTTCGACAAGGAGCCGTTCGCCCCGGAGATGCCGGGTCTGAGCGCGTTCGCTCTGGAGGACGGCGTCGTCTACAGCACCTACTCGTGCTACGCCCGCGGCCTCGACGCGTTCAACAGCGCATACCAGCTGCTCGACCGCGCGCCCAACGGACGGGACGAGGACGACCTGGTGATGCCGTTCGCCTGGGTTCGCCGCCGCGACGAGTACGAACCCCGTAGGGTGGGGAAAGTCCGGCACAGCCTGTGAGCTGCGGGTTCGCATCACGGTTCGGGTATCGTGCGCCTGTCCTCAACGCCGCGGCAGAGGCCATCCCGCGTGCTGTCGAGACTCGCCTACCTGACCCTGTGCGCTTGTGGGTGCGTCAATGCGTTCACGCAGCTCACGGTTTGTTCATCGAGAGAAGAGACCGATCGCGCCGATACACCTCCCACCCGAAGCGCCGCCCAGGGTTCCACGGCCCACACGGCAATCATCGTCGCCAGCCGCACCGCCACGCCGTGACCGGTCCCGACCCGCCATGCCCTACTCGGGCGTTGCCTATGCGTATGGTCCACCCTCACCCCCCGCCGCCGCCCCGCCAGCGGCACGGCTATCGCAGGTGACATCAGCTGGGCGGATCTCCCGGAGGTGTAGGGCTCCCGGCACGCCGAGCGCGTGGGAAACACCACCACTAGCCCATTTGCCCCGCCGCGAGGAGCTAGGATTGCGGCGAAGCGGCGCCCGCGCCGCGCTGTGAGGAGGTGCGAGCGTGATCGTGGTGGTCGTCCCGGCCTTCAATGAGGCTGACAGACTCCGTACCCTTCTCCCAGGTATCCCGGCCCGCCTGTTCGGCGTGCCTGTTCAGGTCATCGTGGTGAACGACGGCTCGACCGACGGGACGGAGGCAATCGCGCTCGACCGCGGAGCCGTCCTGGTCCACCTCCCGAACCGCCGGGGCAAAGGGGCTGCCCTGCGGGCTGGCTTCGACCGGGCCATGGAACTGGATCCGTCCCATCTGGTCACGATGGACGCTGACGGCCAGCACGACCCAGCCGACCTGGAGCGACTGGTCTGGCCGGTGATGGTCGGAGAGTGCGCGCTGGCGACCGGCAGCCGGTTTCTGGCGGACCCGTCCCGGGGCCCCACACCGCTCAACCGGTATCTGGTGCGGAAGGCCCTCATCGCGGTGTTGCGGGCGACCCTCGGGCGCACCTACACCGATCCGTGCTGCGGCTACCGGTGCTTCTCCTCCCAGGCGCTCCAAGGCATCCAGCTGGAGGGGGACCACTACCAGAGCGAGCTGGAGGCGCTATTCGAAGCGACCATCCACGGCCTGAGGGTGGTGGAGGTCCCCGTGCGGGGAGCGTACCCCCCTGGCTGGTCCAAGATGGGCGCCCCCTTCGGCCGCCTGGCGGGTCGGGCCTGGGTGATCACCCAATATGTGTCGACAATCGCCAGAAAGACCCGGGAGCTCCGGCGGGCTCGCGCCATGGCTCGACCATCGGCGGGCACCTCGGCCTTGAGCCGGACAGGATGGGGAGACGCATGAGCTGGAACGCCGAGACGGAACTCCTCGCGGAGTTCGAAGAACTGGTCAGGACCGACCGCCTACCGGAGCAAGGGTCCCAGTTCTTCGGCAGTGTCTCGAAGTTGGTCGACGACTTCTTGAGCACCGGTCGATTCGAGGTTCCCCCCGACCCGTTCCGAGGGCGGGACCGCGAGATGGCCCTGGAGTCCGATCTGTACTACGTCATGTTCTGGCGGATGTTCGACCGGACACCCGCCGCCATGCTGCAGGACTTCGCCATCAAGCTCCGCCGCATCCTGGCCAAGCGTGTCTTCAAAAGCTGTGGGGAGGATGTGGTTATCCACCACAACGTCCTGTTCAACTCCGGCCGCAACATCGAGCTGGGCGACGGCGTGTTCCTGAACCGAGACGTGATGCTGGACGACCGGGCGGCGCTCACCATCGGCGATCACGCGATGGTCGCAGCCGGCGTGGTCATCGAGACTCACAGCCACGTCTATGACGATTTCTCCGTGCCGTTCCCGCACAGCGGGCGGATTTCCGCCCCAGTCCACATCGGGTCGAACACCCTCATCGGGTACAAGGTCGCCGTGATGGCAGGCGTCAACATCGGGAACCGCTGTGTCGTGGCGGCCAACTCGGTCGTGACCAAGGACGTGCCCCACCAGACCATTGTGGGAGGCGTGCCGGCCAGGGTCATCAAGACGATCGGGCCCCGTCCGGAGGACCCTGGGCCGGGTAGGTCGTCCTGAGCTGCAGTGCCCCCCGCCGATCCGCGGACACCCTCAAGCCGCCACCCTGTGGGTGCCAGATATTCGGTTCACGTCATGCGACCTGCGCATACTCATGGATCAGCCCACCGAGTCGATCTCGCCGCACGACCCTCCCAGGCGGCACCAAGACAACTGGCTCGCCGGGCGCGAGTGGTGGCGCCTGCCCCAAGGCGCGGTGCGGACGGTGGAGGTTGTAATGGTTGGCGTAGTCGGCCAGCACCCACCGCAGCTGCCGGCATCCCAGATCAGCATCCGATCCAGCACCTCCCGCCGGACCGTGCCGACCCACCGCTCCGCGTAGGCGTTCGCCCGCGGCGCCCGCACGGGCGTGCGTAGCACCCTGATCCCCTCGGCGCCAAAGACCGTGTCGAACGCGCCGGTGAACTTGGTGTCCCGATCCCGGATCAGGAAGCGGAAGCCGGAGCCGACATGGTCTGCAAGCTCCATCAACAGGTTTCGGGCTTACTGTGTCACCCAGGCCCCAACTGGATGCGGCGTGACACCGAGCACGTGGACCCGGCGGCTGGCCACCTCGAGCACGAACAGGACATACAGCCACTGCAGCAACACCGTGTCCACGGTGAAGAAGTCCACCGCCAGCACGCCCTTGGCCTGTGCGCGGAGGAACTGCCGCCACGAGACGGCCGACCGCTTGGGTGCCGGAGCGACACCGGCCCGCTGGAGGATGGTCCATACAGCCAGCTCCGCGGCCCGATCCAGCAGCCAGGCGGCCAGCTGGTTGGTGTAGGCATTGTCGTCGACGCCCTCGTGGTACTCGTCCGGGCCGATCACCCCACGGACGTGCCAGCGGCCGTCCGAGCCCTGCTCGGCTCGCGACGCCCAGAACCGGGCCAGCTCGAACAGGATCTCCGCGCCCTCCCCCAGCAGGTAGTCCTCGTCGCCGGTGGCCTGCCAGTACTGCCAGACGGCAACGCCGATGTCGGCGTTGAGGTGATGCTCCTGCTCGCCGGTGCGCGTGTCCTTGCGCTCACCCGATGCCGTGAAGTAGTAGGCCGGGGTGACGTCCTGCCCGCTATCGGCCGACTCCCAGGCGTAGGCGGCGCCGCGCCAGCCGCGGCTGCGAGCGTTCTGCCGGGCAGCCGGCAGCGTGTGATACCGGTAGCCCAGCACGGCCCTGGCCAATCGCAGATCGGTGTGAACCAGGAATGGGACCACGAACAGCTCGTTGTCCCAGAACACATGGCCCTTGTAGCGCTCGCCGGTCAGCAACCGCGCCCCCGGCGCAGTGCGCCGGTCGGCGGGATCGGCGCAACCGATCAAGTGGTAGAGCGCGAACCGGACGCGACGCTGCAACTCGTCGTCGCCGGTCACCTCGATCTTCGCCGCCCTCGCGCTCCCCGCTCGAGGTGATCGTTGTCCTCCAGAGGACCCAGCGGTTCGTGAACCGGCTCATTCAAGCACGCGTCACCTTCGCTTTGGCTCCTGCAAGCAGCGTGGCATGGTAGGAGGTCGTTGGTTGGAGTCCGTCGGAGGGAGGAGCCGATGAGCGTGCGGCGTCTGGAGCACATCCCGGGGTTCAACATCGATCGCGTCGCCGCGGCGGCCGGCGACGACCCCGAGGTGCTGCGTCTGGAGAACCTGGACACCGACATCCCGCCGCCCGACGCCGCGCTGCAGGCCACCCGGGCGGCCATCGGACAGGACGACGCGAACAGCTGGCTGCCGTTCACCGGCCGCGACGACCTCAAAGACGCGGTGGCGGCCTACGTCGAGCGTCGCGGCGGCCCGCGTTACGACGGGCGCCGGGAGATCGTGATCACCAGCGGCGAGGGGGACGCGATGCTCGACGCGCTGTTCTGCCTGACCGATCCCGGGGACGAGGTCATCCTCACCGACCCGACCTACGCGGGCATGCTCAACCGGGTGCGGCTGGTCGCGGCGGTGCCACGGCTGGTCCCGCTGCACGTCGCCGACGGGCAGTGGCGCCTGGATCTGGATGCGCTGCCGGCGGCGGTCACCCAGCGCACCCGCGTGGTCTTCCTGAACAACGCGTCGTTCCCGTCCGGCTGGGTGGCCAGCGACCAAGAGTGGCAGGCGGTCGCCTCGATCTGCCAGGAGCGGGACCTGTGGCTGCTCTACTGGGCGGGGTACGAAGCCGTGCTGTTCGACGGCCGCCCGCTCCGGCATCCCGCTGCGCTTGCCGGCATGCGCGATCGGACGGTCATCGTGGGTGCGCCGTCGTTCGAGCAGCGCATGATCGCCTGGCGGGTCGGCTGGGTGGTCGCGCCGGGCGGCCTCGCAAGCGACCTCTCGCGGGTCCAGATCTACAACGGGCTGGTGCCGAGCGGGTTCGCCCAGATCGGCACGAGCGTCGCGCTGGGCCTGCCCGACGACCACCTGGAGGCCGCCAACACCGAGTATCAGCGGCGCCGCGACGAGACGCTCCGCCAGCTCGACGGGCTGCCCGTGGTGCGCCCGGCGGGCGCCTGGTCGCTGCTGCTGGACGTCGCCGCGCTCGGACTCGACGGTGTGAAGGTCTCCGATCGCCTGCTCGAGCAGAAGGTCGCCGCCACCCCGATGCGCGGCTGGGGCGGCGCCATCGCGGATCGTCACGTCCGCTTCGTCTTCAGCAACGAGCCCGTTGACCGGCTCGCGCTGCTCGGGCCGCGGGTGCACGCGGCTCTTGAGGCCGCCGGCAACCGAACCTGACCACAAAGTGGCAGGTGCCAACGCTCGCGGACGTGCTGTAGGTCTAGCTCCCAATAGCTCAGTTGTATCGCTGGCCGTCCAGCTTGATCCAGCCGCCCTCGTGGGCGCCGGTGGCGTGATGGGTGTAATGGATGACCGGATGGCCGGGGTCGGGTTCGAACTGGCCGTGGACGATCACCATGGTGCCAACCACGACCGGCGCCCGGGGCGCCAAGGTGAGGTTGTGGTCCACCTCCACGATCTGTCCGGCGACCTGGAGGCGGAAGCGCTGGTGGCGGCCCTGGGGGCCCTCGTCGTCGGGAAGCACCTGGACGACACGGCCTTGGACGGTGACCTCAGCGGGCCGGCCGGCGGCGACCGCAGCGACCAAGGCGTGGTTGTCGGGCTGTGAGTCGCCGCACCCGGCGAGCATCCATGCCAGCAACAGCAGGCCGAGCGCGGCCACGCGGCAGCCGGGTGGGGTCTGGATGCCACGATCGTGCGGCCCGTGGGTGCCTACTGCGTTCACGCAGCTCACGGTACCCGACAGAGGAGATCACCGAGCCGGTCACTCGATGCACCCCGTCCACTCGTCCCGACCGCCGAGCCTCCACGCCCTCCCGCAGAATCGGCGCGACCGGTCCCACCATGACGCCAACACCAGCTCCGACCCGCCGCCCCGTGCCCCTGGGGCCTGCTGTTGCCGGTGCGTAGGGCTCGTCCGCACCAGTGCGATCAGTAGCAGGAGGCACTGGTGAGAGCGGATCCTCGGGGAGTGGTGGACGCCGGCCGCCACAGGGGTTGGGTCTGATCACGTGCTGGAGCTGCATCGCCGCTGTCAACTTCAGCTACGCCCTCAGCCGGCCGCGCGGGCGCCAGCGCCCGCATACCTCAGCTGGAAGGCAGGCTGCGCTGTGCGATCTGGAGGCTGTTGGGCTGGCCCGCCGGCAGGGCGACGACGACGAGGACGAGGGCCCGATAGTGCCTCCTCCCGCCGGTTGGGTGCAGGGCACTCCGACTTGCTCGGAGGGCCAGCACATCCAGAAGACGCTGGAGGACGCCGGCATCAAGCTCGACTCGGTCGCCGCTGATGTGCTGGGCGCCTCGGGTCGGGCGATGCTGGCGGCCCTGGTCGCTGGCGAGCGCGACCCCGGGGTGCTCGCCGAGCTGGCCAAGGGGCGGCTGCGCGCCAAGCTCCCCCAGCTGCGCCAGGCGCTGCGGGGCCGGTTGCCACCACGCGCTCCTGGTCCGCCTGGCCTTGGCGCACCTGGAGCAGCTGGAGGGGTCGATCGCCCAGCTCGACGCGCAGGTCGACCGCGTGCTCGTCCCGTTCGCCCAGGCGCGGGACCGGCTGGACACCATCACCGGCGGCAAGCGCCACTCGGGCACGACGACCAAGGGCAACCGCTGGCTGGGTGAGGTGCTCATCGAGTGCGCCTGGGCGGCGGCGCGCAGTCGTGACACCTACCTGGCGGCCCAGTACTGGCGGCTGGCCCGCCGCATCGGGAAGAAGAGGGCAGCCATCGCCGTGGGGCACTCCATCTCGTGATCGCCTGGCACCTGCTCGCCGACAACTGCGACTACCAGGACCTGGGTGGTGACTACTTCGTCCGGCGCGACACCGATCGTCAGCGTCTACGGGCCGTTGCTCAGCTCCAAGCCCTCGGCTACCGCGTCGTCCTCGAACCCATGGCGGCGTAACACCCCAGGGATTCACGTTTCAGGATGAGGTCTTACCTGGACCGCCTCACTGTAGGGTCCGGTCGAAATTGCCACTTCGCCTGCGGTGATAGGCCGCATCCGCGCTTTGTGTCCACTCGGCGTCCGCGGATACCTGTCCAATC
>WNFZ01005752.1_pt1 | contig 15507 bp, 10 predicted proteins | sample 5400081 | NCBI WGS metagenome assembly WNFZ01 (sample SAMN13153365, study PRJNA577476) | soil metagenome | isolation source: 80 cm soil or saprolite under grassland replicate 1 | place: USA:California | collected 2016-06-15 | reverse complement strand
GAAAAGCCAGCTGGAAATTCACTTCCGCAAGACCGGCCAGCCGTTCGCCAAAGACGATTGCGTTGAAGCAGAACACGATGATGATCCCAAACCAAAACAGCATGAAAAATGAGATGATATATTTCGACCACCAATGGGGGTCTTCCCGTATTCCGTAGGTATGGCTGAGAGCGCGTGAGGTCGTCGCAACAAAAACAGTTCCAAAATAAATCCCGAGAACGATTCCCGCGTTCGCGAGCAGGCCGCTCGAGCCTGTCACGACCACATTCGCCATCGTAGAATCCAGAATGTCCTGCACTTTCGGGTCCGGCGGCATGAAGCTTTTCAAGAGAAGGAACATCCGATGCAATTTAGTCGGATCGGTGCCGAACAAGCCGAGTAGATGCCAGAGAAACAGCGAGCCGGGGGCCAGCGCGAAAAGAAGCAGATACGCCATCTGTGCCGCCAGCCCGGTCGTGGTATCAGTTGCCGTTTCCCAAACCAGCTGACGCAAAACGCGCCAGAGGAATCCGAGATATTTCATCTGCACGGAGAGTTTACTTTGCCCGACATAAATATCCATTAAACTCCGAATGCTTCCGTCCTCTTTACCTCATGAGGCGAGTTTCCCATAGTCATTACGATGGCCTGACAAACTGTGAAAAAACGAATATTGATCCTCACGGCGAGTTTCGGGGAAGGTCACAACAGCGCCGCGCGCGGAATTCGCGATGGACTGGCCCGCGTTGCCCCGGAAGGAACCGAGGTAGAATTGCGCGATTTGTTTGCCGAAGCCTACGGGCCGGTTAATGAGTTGGTGCGAAAAAGCTATCTGGCGCTCGTTAATTTTGCGCCGAGTGCGTGGGGTGCCGTTTATCGTTGGCTCGAACGCAAGAAGGACTTCGATGCAGAATTCGCGCGCTTCTCGGGGCTGGAGGATCATTTCGCCGCATTACTTGAGCGTTTTCAACCGGACGTGATGACTTGCACGTTCCCCGCTTATCCGAATGTGCTCAGGCAAATTCAGAGACGAAACGCCGAACGCTCTCGGCCCTGCAAGATCGTTGTTGTGATCACCGATTCGATTACCATCAACGCAGTCTGGTATCGGTGCGCCGCCGATTATTTTCTTGTTGCAAACGAGCAGAGTGCCTCCGTCTTGCGAGCAGCCGGAGTCGCCGCGGAAAAAATCAAAGTGTTTGGTTTTCCTGTAAGTCCAAAATTTGCCGATTCCGCGGAGTCGAATCGCGTGCTGCCCGCAGTCAACTCTGAGCGCCGCGTTTTGTATATGATTCATGCAGCAACCCGCGGCGCACCGGAATTGGCACAGCGACTTGCCGATTTGGGTGTCGATCTCACCGTGACCATCGGCCGCGCCGACAGGCTCTTGCCGGAGATCGAAGCCGCGGTCGGAGATAAGGCAAGAGTCATTGGCTGGACTGACGACCTTCCGCGCATGCTTCACGAGAGCCATTTGCTTATCGGAAAAGCCGGAGGCGCGACGGTACAGGAAACGATCGCTGCTGGCTGTCCAATGATCATCAATTACGTCGTCGCCGGACAGGAGGAAGGGAATGCCAGGTTGATCGTCGAGACGAATTCGGGCGTGGTCGCAAATTCGCCGCGAGACGTGATCGCGCAGGTGCAACGCGCGTTTGCTGACGACGCAAAACAATGGCGCGAATGGTCTGCGAATATTAACAAGCTCAGTAGGCCGCGTGCGGCGCTCGATATCGCGGAATTCTTATTGTCGTTGTAGTTCTGCTAAACCACGAAAAGACACATAATTAGTGTTCATTCGTGGTTAGAGAACCAGATTTCCTCGCCACCGACGAGCGTTCGCACGACCTTCAGTTCGGGCGAAAGAACAACCAAATCTGCATCTGCGCCCATCTCGAGGCGCCCTTTGGCTTCAAGGCCGATAACACGCGCCGGATTTTCCGTGGCCATCGTGATCGCTTCGTGCAGCGGAACGTTTACTTTTATGACCATCACGCGCACAAGGTCGATCATGCGCGAAGCGCTACCGGCAAGCGCCGAGCGGTCTGCAAGCAAAGAAACACCATCTTCCACGATGCAATCCCTCCCAAAAAGCGAGAACTGCGATCCGTCTGGCAATCCAGCGCCGGCGATTGCATCGGTTACAAGACAAATCCCACGCGGTCCTTTTGCGCGATACAACATTTTCATCAGCGTCACGGCAACGTGGTGACCATCGGCGATAAGTTCGCAACTGATCTGCGGCTCGCTTAACGCAACTTCCAGTAAACCGCCAACACGATAAATGCCGCGGCGACGTGCAGTCGACATGCAGTTGAAAGTGTGGGTGACGCTGCGCATGCCACGCGCGAAACCTTCTCGCGCTTCCTCGTCCCATGCATCGCTGTGGCCTCCGCTGACGCTAATCCCGTGTGAATGAAAATTCTCGATCGCCTCGAGCGCTCCCGGTAGCTCGGGCGCGATCGTGATTCGTTTGACTACGTCTGCGTAGTCGAGCAGTTGCTGGACTGAAGCTCGCGACGGGCTTTGAATGAATTCAGTACGTTGCGCACCGCATTTGGCCTTCGAAATAAATGGGCCTTCGACATGAACGCCAGCGATCTGATTGATGGTAGGGCGCGACCACAGCCTGCCCGCCGTGGCGGGGGCCCGCCGCTGCACGTAATCACGGACAGTGTTTAAAACATCGGCAATGCGATCGAGCGGCGCGGTCGCCGTTGTCAGCAATAGCGAAGTTGTGCCGCCGCTGGCATGATAATCGCAGATGGCTTGAAACGCTTCCGCAAAGGCTTCCATCGTGTCGCGGCCCAGCGCGCCGTGGACGTGAAGATCAATGAAGCCGGGCGCGAGATAATTTCCGCGAAGATCAAGAACCTCGTTTGCACGGGCATGGGTCTGCTCCCGGATCGCAGCGATTTTTCCGTTTTCAACAACGACCTCAAGACCATCACGAATTCCATCGGGAAAAATCAAACGCGCGTTTGTAAAGATCATGTTCCGTGAGAAGGCAAGCGCAAGGGCACGAGCAGGAATAAGAATCGAGGAGAAGATTGACGCACGCGACTTACGGACTCAGCAATCCCGCGTACCAACGCAGAAAAGTATCGCCGAAAAACATCCAACTTAGCGCACCAAACGCCAGGTAAGGTCCAAACGGCAGCTTCGCTGACCAGACCCTTTTTCCGACGACCAGCGTGATCAGGCCAACAATCGAACCGAGGAGCGAGCCGGCGAAAAGACTAAATAACACCGCGCGCCATCCCAGAAACGCGCCAATCGCAGCGAGAAACTTCAAGTCACCGCGGCCCATCGCTTCGCGGGGAATCACCAGTTCGCGCGCTACACCGGAAATCTGCGCGATATCATCGAGCATCGTCACGTGGCCTTCGGTCGTGACGCGATCGTAGCGAAAGTCCAGGGTCACGTCCGAATATGTGTGGTGGTCGATTCTGGCCTCGTCGCACTGAAGCAATAATCGGTCTTTTTCCCGGGCAAAATAGTCGCTCCACAAACTTTCTTCGGTTCCTACCACAAGATCGGCGTCATCTCCGCGTTTTGTCCAGGTAAACGGTGTGGGAGCGTCGAATTCAATTCGTTTTCTTCCAAAAGCGATTTTGCCAGCTTCGAGAACAATCAACAGGATTACGTAGCCGAGAGCTGCGGCCAGCAGAGAACGAACGCATGCGGCAAGCCGTGAATCCGCTTGCATCAAAGCCGGCACCGCCACACCGCAAGCGACCCCTGCAACAATTCCGCCAATCGTAATGCGGTCTGGAATGATGAAATGTTCGAGATCGATAAATGTTCCAACGATCAGGAGCGAAACAAAAATCCAGTACGCAATCGCCAGTTGCCAAGCAAAGCTCTGCCAAATCGCCAGGAATAGCAGCGCCGTGATCATTTCCACTGCGAAATAGCGGAAGGCGATTTTCGCGCCGCAATTTGCGCAGCGACCGCCGAGCAAAATCCAGCTGACCAACGGCAGATTCTGATGCCACGGGATCGGCTGTTTGCAGACCGGGCAAAAAGACCGACGCGGCTTGTTGATCGAAAGATCGACAGGCCAGCGATAAATGCAGACGTTCAAAAACGATCCGACCGCTGCGCCGAGAACAAAAGCAAACGCGCGGAAGAGAGACTCGTAAACGGGATGGTCCACGCGCGATCAGACATTACCGCTCGTCTCGGAATTGCAACTCCGAACGCTCGCCTTCGCCGACACTAAGGCGCGTACAAGCCAAGGAAGGACGAGGAGAGACACTATGATGTCGCTTAAATGTACCCCGGCGGCAGTGGCCGTATTTTCGACTGATGTGTTGGCGAGGAGTGCTCCGGCGCCAATGGCCGCATTAAAATTGCCGCCTGTGTTTCTCGAGAGGGAAAACAAGCCAATCGCTGTGTTGTAACTGCTCACCGTAAGGCTCAAGAGGGCGGTGTGCCCTTCCGCCGTGTTGCGACCGACATAGCCATCGTCGGGTGCCAGGACAATCGCTTGCGCCCTTTGGGGAAGGCCAAAAGAGAGACAGAACAAAATCATAGCGTATACAATATTTCGATTTTTCATGCGCTGGTTTCGTTTCATTGTCTTGGGCCTTCGCTGATTTGGGTCTTCACTTAGGTACTGCAGGAAATCTGGCGCGATATAACGCGAAAAGTTTTCTTAAGAAGCCCGCCCTTAGTTCACCTCGACGACATTCGTGGCAGGCCGCGGATTACCCGGATGTCGCGACTAGAGAGCCAAAGTTTTACAGCGAATCATAGAGAGGGGTCCCTGAAGGGTCCCTGAACATGGGAAAGCCGTGAATGATTTTCTACGGAATGCGGACCGGGATGTTCGCTTTGGCTTCAGGTCCTGTTGCCTGAAAGGCGGAAACGGGTGCTGTTAGGCTTTCGCTGGAATTCTTTCTACTCGGCTCACTTCGCGTGATTGGCACGCTTTAGATTCGCCCGACGGCCGCGAAAACCGTCGCTCTTTTGGCCGACGTCCTTCTCAGTTATTCACCTTAACTTTAACAAATAGGTCGACTTGGTCGTGCTATCTCCGGCGTTTTGTCCGCAAGCGTTTGAAAACCCGGATCGCCGTTCACCAAATCGAACATGGAATCGACTCGAATCGACGGAGCGTCGATATTGTCCTGATCAAGGCACTCGCGCTTAAGGTAATCGATCGCCTTCGCTTTGTCGCCTAATCCAGCGTAGATCAAGGCAAATAAATAACCGCGGATGAATTCCTGCCGGCCCCGCGCTTCAAGCTGCCGACCGACGTCAGGGACTTTGTCCGACGAGATGTCCGCGGTTCGTTTTATTCCCTCCGGCGTCAGCTCAAATATCCAGGCGAGAACCAGCGCGATTGGTAAGCCGATGATGATGATGAGCAGAACAATCAAGCGAATCGCCCAGTTCGGAACATCGAACACTGGAAAAACTTGCGCGATGCCCTGCGAGAATGCCCAGCCGGCGACCATGTAAGCGATCGCCACCTTGTAAACATCGCGCCGCTTCAATTCGGCGAAGAAACTACCCCACTTCATTCGTGAAGCAGTCGCTGATTTGAATTCTGAAGCCGGAACAGTTCGCGCGTTACTGCCGTTGGCGTCTGCGTACTGTTCGCCGAAGTAACGGTGTCCCAACCCATCGAGTACCGAGAGCACGTCGTTCCCGAGATTGGCGCCATCAAGGTCGAATGGAACGCCAGCTACTTCCAGGTTGCTGGGATCGGCAGAGACCATCACAGTTCCGATGTTGTGGCCAGGTTGGCCGATGAATTCATGGATGCCGTCGGCGGTGCGCCCAGATTGAATATGTAAACCCCGCGTCCATAGGTAGAAGCCGCAAGCTGACGGCTCATAGCATTGAAGGAGAGCGCGCTAGCCACCATTCCTGTCGGTATGCCGTCGCTCATGTCTCCCCATGTGATGCCACCGTCGGTGCTGGCAAAAACCCCTGCAAGAGAAGCTGCAAAGATATGTTGGGGATTCGCTGGATCGATAGCTACATCGCGATAGATCAGGTTAGGGATTCCCTGTTGAGTCCAGGTCGTTCCCATGTTGGTGGTCTTATACACACCTGAATCGCACGCGAGATACGCCGTTTGCGGGTCAGTGGGATGGACGGTGATGGCCCAGACTCCCCCCGGTAAGTTTTGGGTGACGTCGCTCCAGATCGCCGCAGGCCCGCTGTTTGCATTCGTGGTCACCCAAACTTTCCCGTGGAGGGCGACAGCGTAAATGACGTTAGAATTATTCGGTGCTTCGTAGACTGCAGTAACAGAGTTGTACCACGCATCTGGAGGTTTGGTAGGATCCGCAAGCGACTGCCCGATCGTCGTCCAGCCCCCAGGCGTCACCGTCGGGCCGTCAAGGGTTCGGACCACGTGTTGGCAAGCGGCGATGATATGAGTTGGAGAGGATGGATTCATGCTAAACGTCGGAAAGAAGTTGCAGCCAGGATCGCCATCAAATTGAGACGGGCGAATATCGACCGAGTTGTGCGGCGTTGCCGTGTTGAATCTCCTAAAGACATAATCCCGATACATCGTGAAGTACCCAACCGTCCCATTGACCGGATCGATCAAATTGTGCGCGGAATCGCCACCAAAGATCATATCCCATGGCGCGCCCACGCTGCTGAACACGACGCCGTTATCCTGGGTTCCCGCGATCATGCTACCGTGTGCGCTCAAGGCCACGCCGTAGAGCAGCGCACCTGGAAGGTTTTGATTGAGGTTCGTCCACTGCAGCCCGGCGTCCGTCGATCTTACAACACCTCCATCATTGCCGTCGTACACCACGCCAACAGCTGTCCGCGAGAAGGCGATCGCTCTTTGGTCGGTATGGATGGTAGGACCCCACCAGTGCCCTATTTCAGTCCAGGTGAGGCCGCCGTTGTCGGTACGGTAAAGGGCCTGGTTTCCTCCGAGGATGACGTTTGGATTAAAGGGATCCACGGCGAACACCCCGAAGCCGATATTGTTAGCGTTTGCGCAGCTGTCAGCTCCGGTAAAGCATCTCGTTGCGATTTGAATCCAAGTCGCTCCGCCGTCCATGGACTTATAGAGATTATGGTCCGGGTCACCGGGCCCCAGAAGGTAAAGCGTGGAGTTGACCACACTCAATCGGTTTTGCGAACCTGCGAGGACACCATGTATGAGAGTCCAGGACTGGCCAGAGTCAGTGCTCTTGAAGGCACCGTTGTCATCGGTGATGTAAAGAGCCGAGGGTTGTGTCGATGGATCAATGGCTAGGTCGTGGATTCCGTCATATTCCTCCCTCGAGCCCGGTTGGCCCGCCTGGCGCAATCGGGTCCAAGTCACGCCGCTATCGGACGAACGCCACAATCCAGAATGGTGCGAAAGTCCATTCGCCACGTACACTATCGAGCCCTTGCGGGTCCGAGCACCGATGGCGATCGCCCTGATAACCGTTCCCCCAAATTGGGTTGCGCCAAGATTGGACCAAGTCGTCCCTCGATCCAAGGAGCGGTACAGACCGACGCCGAAATGGGGATCGGCACCGGTGCCGACATAAACATGGTTAGACGCGGCAGGATTGATAGCGATCGAACTGACACTCTGCGAAGCCCACGCGTCGGACAAATATCGCCACGTGAGACCGCCGTCGGTTGTTTTGGCAAGCCCGCCTGAGCTTCCTGTATAAAGGACGTTGGCGTTGATCGGATCGATAGCCAAAGTATGGACCCTTGCGCTTGCGTTTCCGCCGTAGCTGTGCTGAATGGGAGGCGCTATCGGAAAAGTCCATGGTGGCACGACCTCAAGCGTTTCGGGCGAGATGAACTTCCGGCCTTGCAAAAGCGGGCTTAGAGGCAACGCGCGCGCCGCGACTAGGGCGCTTTCGTAGGCGCCGGGGGACACGCCTCCTGGTCCGGTGCCGAAGAATTGGTTCAAAAATTCAGTACGCTTTTCGACATACTCGGGATCGTTATCGTTTTCTTCGGCCGAAAGGTCAGCCTCACTGCTTGCGTCCTGCATACCATCGCGAAGCGCGTTCGCGACAGCGCTGTAACCGGTCAGTAACGCGGCTACCAGCATCAACGAGACTGAGGCAAGGTATCTGGTTCGGGGGAGTAGAGTAACTAAAACGCGCCGGGATAATACACGGAATAAAGAATCTGATTTTGTTTTCATTTTGTCCTCCTGCATTTTTTGTTTTCACCGAGGTACTGCAGGAATTCCGGCGCGATATAACGCGGAACGTTTGGACTTTTTTGAAGAAGCCGGGGCCGTCGCCGAGGCTGCGGAGAGCCCAGCTGCGGATTACTGGCCCTTGCCTAGCGAGCTACCCCGAACGAGTTCGCGAGCCGGCGACGTGACAGTCGCGGACGTAGCGCACCAGCGTAAACCACCAAGGCAGAAGGGAAGCGAGAAAAGCTCTAAACAGAAGAAGATAACTCCGAAGACTTTCGCGAGCAGGCGATGGAAACAAAGATCGAGTTTTGCTCAATCTGAACTGCTTCGTTATCTTCGTTGCCTTTTGTTAAAGCCGCGCCGAAGCAGTTTATTCGGACGCGAGGAAAGTTGAATTGAAAAACCTGTCTACCTTGGAAAACTGCGGCTTTCTAACTCGTTGAAAAAGCTGTGGACGTTCAACGCTGCCTTTTCTCGCAAAGCTTTTGGAAACGCGGATCTCCACGTAACGCGTCGAACATTGGATCGAGCCGAAGCAATGCAGGAGTGAGCGGCACGTTCTCAGGCAGTGGGCCTGCACACGGTATCGAGAGCAGTTTCTGTATAGCGGTGATGGCACGGTCCGGTTCGCCCGTTTGAGCCGCCACTCGAGCAAGGATCTGGATCGGAACGGCACCGACTAACGCGTCTATCTCGATCCGGAGCGTAGTCATGGCCCGTTCCGACAGATCCAACGCCGCGGCTTTGTCACCGAGGCCTGCGTTGGTTAGCGCGAGAATTTCGACGAGACTATAATTTTCTGACTGTTCTTTGAGCAAAGGTTCCAGTTCACTGCGTGTTTGTCGCCAAGTTTCCCGCGCGGTGGCATGGTCGCCGGCAACTTCTTGGGCCCAGCCTAACCAAAAGCGCAGTCGGCCATTTATGTAACCCAACGCTGGATCAGGCTTGGCCAATATCTCCTTTAGGCGAGGAATCATCTGTGCAGGGCGGCGCTCCAGGATTTCCTGGTAAACTTGTGCTTCCAAGGCCTGGGTGTCGTCGGCGGCTGGGCGGAGCGGAGCGAGAAGCGCCGCAGCACGTGGCAGATCGCCTTGGGCTTGCGCGATCGCCGCCTTCGTCGCGAGCGTATCCACATCATCCGGTGTGATATCCAGAACCTGATCAAGCTTTCGCAGAGCTTCGGGGAAACTACGAAGAGCAATATAGGAAATCGCGTGCTGGGTGATCAGGGAAACGCTGCGCGGATCGAGCCGCTCGGCTTCGTTGAAGTATGCCTCGCTCAGGTCCCACTGGCCTCGCCTCCGCGCGACATAAGCGAGCGACTGAGGAATCCTGCTGCTATTAGGTAGAAGTTGACGTGCTTGCTCAAAGTAACGCACGGCGGTGTCGTACTCCTTGAGACAGGCGTAGTGGTATTGCCCTTTGGCCAGCACGGCCTCGCCAAGGTTGGGCTGAAGAGTCAGCGCGGTTTCGGCTGCCTGCCGTGCCTCTTCACGCAGAGCGACCGTTGGTTGAAGACTCTCCGTGAGGTAGCCGCGCGCATCCACGTATGACAGCAGCGCCCAACTCAAGGCGAATTTCGGGTCCAAGCGCACCGCTTCTCTGAGATATTTCTGCGCACCAAGCGCGTTGGCGGCTGTGTTGTCGGTCTTCAATGCGTAAGACAGTCCACGCAAATAGGCATCGTATGCCTCAAGACTGTCCGTCGGTTTGGCGGCGATGACTTGCTTCTCGCGACCGGTTAGCTTCGCTTCCAACGACTCCGCGACTCGTCTTGCGACCTCGCTCTGAATTGCGAACACGTCCGCAAGATCGCGGTCATAAGTCTGTCCCCATAACTGCCGGTGTGTGCGCGCATCGACCAATTGCGCGTTGACACGCACGCGATTGCCGGAGCGCTGGACACTTCCTTCTACCACATTCGCCACCCCGAGCTGGTGACCGATCTTGCGGAGATCGCGCGCGATCCCGCTCTTATATTGCATCACCGATGTGCGGCTGATTACCTTCAGATCGGCGATCTTGGCTAGGTCCGTTAGGATTTCTTCCTGTACGCCGTCAACGAAATATGCGTTATTCGGATCGCGACTGAGGTTTTCGAAGGGCAGAACCGCGATGGATTTCGTAGGCGAGCGGAAAGTGTCAGCTTGCCGTGGACCTGTGTAGCGGCGCACAAAAAACAAACCGACGCAAAGCGCAACAGCTAGGATTATCACGTAAAGCCACGCGGGATTACGCGATGACTCTTTTGGTAAATCGTCAGCGAATTCCCCTCGCTTCATAGCTGCTTTCCCTCGCAGAGTTTTTGGAAGCGCGGATCGTTGCGGAGCGGATCGAACATCGGATCGAGCCGCAGCAGCGCGGGAGTGAGTGGCACGCCCGTAGCCAAGGGGCCCTGGTACGGTATCGAGACTAGTTTTTGTAAGGCGGCAATCGCGCGATCGGGCTCTCCAAGGCGCGCGGCCACTCGGGCTAGGATTTCGATCGGACTCGCACCAGTCAAGGCGTCCTTTTCAATCGGATTTGCCGCCATGGCCCGTTCTGCAAGAGCCAACGCGGCAGCTTTGTCACCAAGGCCCATATTGGTCAGCGCGAGATCTCCAATGAGGACGTAATTATCCTGCTGTTCTTTCAAAAAAGCTTCCAGTTCGCTCCGCGCGCGTTGCCAACTTTCTTGGGCGGCGGCATGGTCGCCCACCACTTCCTGCGCCCAGCCTAACCAAAAGCGCAGTCGGCCATTTAAGTAACCCAACGCTGGGTCAGGCTTGGCCAATACTTCTTTTAGCCGGGGGATGATTTGTGCAGGACGGCGCTCAAGGATCGCTTGGTAAACTTGTGTTTCCAACGCGCTGGTGTCGCTGGCAGGCGGGTGAAGGGGAGCGAGGAGCACGGAGGCTCGCGGCAGGTCGCCTTCCGCTTGTACGATACCTGCTTTAAACGCGAGGGTATCTGCGTCGTCCGGCGTAATATTGAGGACTTGATCAAGCTTTCGCAGCGTTTCGGGAAAGCGGCGAAGTACCATGTAGGATCCTGCGTGTTGGCTGAATAGCCAACCGTTGCGTGGGTCGAGCCGCTCGGCTTCGTTGAAGTAGCTCTCGCTACGGTCCCACTGGCCTTGCCTACGCGTGACATAAGCCAGCGCTGCAGGAATCTGGCTGCTATTCGGCAGGAGCTGACGTGCCTCCTCGAGGTAGCGCACGGCGGTGTCGTAATCCTTCAGACAGGCATAATGATAATAGCCCTTGGCCATCAGCGCTTCCCCGAGATTGGGCTGAAGAGTGAGCGCGGTTTCGGCCGCCTGCCGTGCCTCTTCACGCAGCGCGACCGTTGGTTGAAGAGCCTGTGTGAGGTAACCGCGCGCATTCACGTAAGACAACAGCGCCCAAGCAAGGGCAAACCTCGGATCCAAACGCACGGCCTCTCTGAGATATTTTTGAGCGCCTAGGGAATTAGCGGGTGTGCTGCCAGTCCTCAGCGTATAGGCCAACCCGCGCAAGTAGGCATCGTAAGCCTCGGTATTGTTTGTCGGTTTAACTGCCAACGCCTGCTCCTCGCGACCGGTCAACTTCGCTTGCAACGACTCCGCGACTCGCTTGGCGATCTCGCTCTCAACCCCAAAGAAATCAGTCAACTTCCGGTCGTAGGTCTCGGCCCAGAGATGGGAATCGGTTTGCGCGTCAACCAACTGAACATTGACCCGCACCTGATCGGCCGCTTTTTGCACGCTACCCTCAAGAATGTTTGCTACGCCAAGCTGCTTTGCGATCGCGCCGAGATTGCGAGGTTTGCTTTGATAGCGCTGCGTGGACGTGCGCGAAATCACTTTTAAATCCGCGATGCTAGCGAGCCGCGTCAGGATTTCCTCTTGAATGCCATCGGCAAAATAGGCGTTATCCGGATCGCGGCTGAGATTCTCGAACGGGAGCAGTGCGATTCCCTTTGTTGCAGGACGGTTGATTAGTCCGCTTTTCCAAACATCCCAGCTCATGGCCGCGGCGAAAGCAGCCAATGCTGCAATCAACGCAGCGATAGCTGGTTTCCGCCGCACCCATTTCGCGGCATGCCTAACAACTCCACTTCGCTTCGCCCGGATTGGTTCGTGCTTTAGCCAGTGTTCCAAGTCTTCCGCGAGCGCGAGAGCGGAAGAGTAACGGCGCTTGGGATCTTTCTCCAAACACTTCAAGCAGATTGTGGAAAGCTCACGACCTATTTTCGGATTCCACAGGCGCGGTTGTCGCGGCTCAGTGTCCAGTAGTAGGCGGATCGTTTGATAGCTTGTTCCTCCGGCAAAAGGTGGATGGCCGGTGAGCAATTGGTAGAAGACCGCGCCAAGTCCATAGATATCTGTAGCCTTGGTGACATTTGTAGTTTCACCGGCGGCTTGTTCCGGCGCCATGTAACTGGGCGTCCCCATCAATTCCAACGTGCGCGTGATCGTGCTCTCAGCTTCCACTAATCCGGCAAGCCCAAAATCGGCGAGCAACGGTTCGCCTTTTGCATCCAGAAGGATGTTCCCCGGTTTGATGTCCCGGTGCAGAATACCGTGTTCATGCGCGTAATGAACGGTACGCGCCACTTTGGCGATGAGTTCCACGGAGCGCCGGATCGGCATCGGCTCACGCTTGACCACTTCGTCAAGCTGACCCCCTTCGACGAACTTCATGCTGAAGTAGCATGAGCCTTCACGCTCGCCAACTTCGTAGATGGGAACGATACCAGGATGATCCAAGCCGGCCGCGGCTTCCGCTTCGCGGCGAAAGCGCTTCAGATGCGCTTCGGTGGCCCAATAGCCCAAGCCAATTACTTTGAGCGCGACGATGCGATTGAGACTTTTCTGATGGGCGCGATAAACTACGGCTTGACCCCCGCGGCCAATTTCCTCCAGCAATTCGTAGTCGCCAAAGTCTCCCAGCATTCTTGCCGGTCGCATGGCGCGCTCGATGTGCGGCAGCCGCGCGTGACTAGTCGGGTCTCCCTCCTCATCACCAACCAGACCAAGGCCGGTCTCTAAAAGACAAGCTGGACAGACTCCCTGCCGCGCACCGGCGGGAATCTCAGCCCCGCACTGTGGGCAAAGTCTAAGTGCGCTGGTCATTGTCGGAGAGTCGCCTTCTGCGCTCCCTCTCTTTTTACTACGTAAAATTCTATCACAAGTTACGCCCGTACCACAGCAATTAGCTGGCGGGGTCCATCTTCAGTGCCGCTGAGGATCGCTGGAGTAGTAAGCGGGATGATGTAGTCGGGGACGCCCGTGAAGGCCAGGCCGGCGGCTACGTAGACCTCTGTGCCGGGCAATCCGGAGGCATAGCTGTGGAAGTGATCATCAAACGAACTCGGAGTGTTGAAGAAAACAGAGCCGTTTCGTTCAGTACGTAATTGTTTTTTCCAAATCAATTTCTTCTGCCAAAAGATTTGAGTGGAAAATTCCAGTTGCCGCGCTTGCGCAACATCGCGCAGCTTCTGCGCTTGCTTGTTCGCCAATAGCGACGGGTGTTTTTGAATCTAAATCATAAACAATAAAGGTTTTCATTTTTAAAGTCCTTTCGATCAAAGTTTCATTGTTTTGGCTTTCTCTGATTCCGTCTTCATCGAGGTACTGCAGGAATTCCAGCGCGATATAACGCGGGACGTTTGGACTTTTTTCTGAAGCAACCGCTTTGGTCGGTGCGATGAGCTACGGCGAGGCAAGCCGCCGATTAGCGACCTTTGCCTAACGAACTTCCCCTAACGAGTTCGCGAATCAGCGACGTGACAGTCGCTGATGTAGCGCGGGAGCGTAAACTACTAAGGCAGAAGGGAAGCGAGAAAAGATTCCAAACAGAAGATCACTCCGAAGCCTTTCGCGAGCAGGACGAAAAGAACAAAGGATGGGCTCCAGTTGCGTCGTCGCATTTGGCTGCCTTAACTGGTGTACATCACGAACGCGCGCGACAGCGTTCCCTGTCGGTCCGGCTCCGCGTCGATTGATTCATACAGGGTGGGACTGGGAACGGCAACGATGAGCCCGAACTCATATGTCGCGATCTATTGTGCGGGGAAGAATCAGTCCAGATTTACGCGCTTGACGGCCCTTCTTTCTCCTACGGCCATTACCTCCGGGCCAAACGCCGCTACGTTCAGAATAATCATCACGCTGGCGAAAAGGTACATGCCCATCATCAGGCCAATGGCGACGTGCATTCCCACAACTCCAGCAAACCACACAAAACGCGTTTTCCGTAGCCATATGAAAATCGGGTACGTCGCTTCCATTACGCACACCAAAATTCCGAATAGCGGAAGAACGAATGCCATGCGAATCAAGATCTCAGGCGGGACCACGTCGAATGGCGCACGGGTCAACGCTCGCCACAAACTGACCCCATTCCACCAACCGTGCCCGGCACATTTTGAAATTCCGCCAAAGAAATAGATGATGCACATGTGAAACTGGAGCACCCGTCGGTGGAGACCATGCAGAGCGGCACTGCGCGGAAGTATGCCGCGCCACCATGCGTCGAGCGATGAGGAATCGGGCAGCGGTGCGATCGCGAGGTAAAACAGTCCGATAATGGTAAAATTATCAACGCCGTAGCTAAGCAGCTCGGCACTTTTGGCTGTACAGACATAAAGAAGCCAGAGAACAACACTGCTAATCCTACAAAACAGACCGACGACGACGAGCAGTGCGGTAACCATTAGTAATAGCCATACCGACCAAAGGACGGCGCGCTCGCTTAAACCGAAATGGGCACCAGCATCCACGAGCCATCCGACGCGCGGAATAAACGGACTCTCGGCCGACAACATCGCCTCCGTTAGATCACGCCGGATAAGGCCTTGATTTTCTCGACCCAAAAGTTCAATCCAATCCGCACGCAAAGAGATGCCGTAGCAGAAAACCTGTAGCCCGAGTCCCGTCCTAAGGATGGTTAACCAGAAAGAGGATTCAAGCGCGAACAGAAATTCCCGAAGCCGATTCGTTAGGCTCGACATTTTCAGCGTCTCTGAATTTGCGCCAAGGTAAAGTCAATGTCGTAGACAAAGAGAGAATGATACGATTCGTTTTTGCCCTGCTTAAACTCGGCGGCTGTCGGCAGATCGACATAGCCGAACACGGCTCGAGCCTTCACGGCTTCAGAGTGCTCCTGCCAGACGGCATATGCCAGCATCTTGACCAACATGGCTCGGAGTGGTTCGTATTCCGTTTCGGCCATCACATCCAGTAACGTGGCAAGACGCAAGCCGGTGGCCCTTCCACTAACCTGTGGCAGCTCGAACTCGGTGCGGCCGTCCGGATAGTGCAGCTCGAACACAATTTTGTAACTAGCCGGAACGTTCGGCGCGAAGTAGCTGTAGCCGGCTTCGATGCCGGTGGTGTTAAGGTAAGCCGAAATAATCTGACG
>WNFZ01003145.1_pt1 | contig 15508 bp, 11 predicted proteins | sample 5400081 | NCBI WGS metagenome assembly WNFZ01 (sample SAMN13153365, study PRJNA577476) | soil metagenome | isolation source: 80 cm soil or saprolite under grassland replicate 1 | place: USA:California | collected 2016-06-15 | reverse complement strand
AGCGACCCTGCGCCTGGCGAGCGACCCGCTGGGCGCGTGTGATCGCCTTGCGGGCGCGGGGTGCGGCGCGGCGGATGGCTTTACGGCCGGCCGAAGCGAGCCTGCGAGCGACGGGCCGTGAGACGCTCTCGATCTCCGCGAGCCTCGCTCTCAGTTTCTTGATCAACTTCTCGCGGTTCTTCAGGGCTCGGGCGACGTCGCCGGCGGCGATCCTCCCCTCCTCGATGAGCATCTGCAGCGCCAGGCCGGCGTGCTGTGCGGACAGTCGCAGGGCTTTCCTCGTCTTTCGTCTCACTCGCTCCTCCTCCATTCCGGCATTCTAGCCCGCATTGCGCATCAATCGACCCGCCGAGCTTCCGGCAGGCCGATCGCTTCGAGAAACTGCGCGGCGACGAGAGGAGCGTCGTAGCGTTCCACGCGACGGCCCCCGGCTTCCGACAGACGCTGCCGCTCCGTCGGATCGAGCAGCAGGCGTTGGAGCGCAGCGGCGAGCGCGGACTCATCTCCGGGTGGCACCAGGATCCCGCACTCGCCGTCCGCGAGGACCTCGGGCACCGCCGCGGCGCGGGCCGCGACGATCGGGAGTCCGGCCGCCATGGCTTCGAGAAACACGATTCCGAATCCCTCCTGCCTCGAGGGCAGGCAAAAGATGCCTGCCCGGCGGTACTCCGCGGCGAGACGGGTGAAGGACACGTGGCCCAGGAACTCGACGCGTTGGGCGAGACCGAGCCTCCCGGCCAGGATTCGGAGACGGTCGAGTTGAGGGCCGGTGCCGGCCACGCGCAGCGCCACCTCGCTGTCGAGCCGCGTCATGGCCCCGAGGAGCGTGGCCACATCCTTGCGCGGATAGAGATGCGCCACGCAGAGGATCGAAGGCTCTTCGCGCGGGAGCGCTTGCGCCGACGCGAGCGCCCGTCTCCAGCGATCGAGATCGATGGACTCCGGCACAACGCGGACGCGGCCCGGAGGGACGGCGTAGCGCGCGATGACCCGGCCTGCGGAATAGGCGCTCGTCGCGAGGACGAGGTCGGCGCGCCGGACGTGGAGATTTTCGAAGAAGGCCTCGACTCTTAGCCGCGCTCGAGCCGCGCCCCGCTCGAACAACGCCTCGTCCGCCACGACTCCCTTCAGGGACGCCACGTGGAGGGCGCCGTCCGAACGGATGAAGAGGCCGTCCAGATCGAAGCCGACCACCGCGTCCGGCCGGAAGCGCCGCGCCGCGTTCCGGGCGCGGAGATTGATGAGCAAACGGCGAGTCACGGAAACGGGGCGGCCCGGGGCAGGGGCGAGGAGGTCGACGTCGTGGCCGCGGGATTCGAGCGCCCTCCGGAGTCCGGAGATTCCGACGAACGTGCCGCTGCCACCGCGCACGTCCGCCGGCGTGCCGGTGACGAAGAGCAGGCGCGCCACGGCAGTGGTATACACCGGCTGCCGTGACGGTCGAAGACCTCCGGGCCTACTACAGCAAGATCCTTCCCGTCTACGAGAAGGAGTCCGCGGCGAACGCGCATCTGGCTTTCTGGCGAGGTCTCGCCTGGAGATGGCGCCCCGATCGGATTCTGGAGACCGGCAGCGGGCTGGGACGGATCACCGGCGCGCTCTCGCGTCACGCTCCGACGGTTGGAATCGACATCTCCGTCGAGATGCTCGCGCGCGCTCGGCGTCGGCGCGCCGCCGGGACCCGCGCCCGCTTCGTCGCGGCCGACATGCGCGACCCCGTCTTCGGATGCCGCTTCGATCTGATCGTCGCGCCGAGCGATCCGTTCTCCCACTGGACGGCGATCCGGGAGCGGCGTCGGGCACTCCGGCAGGTCGCGGATCAGCTTTCCTCCGAGGGACGCTTCGTGCTGGAAGGCCTTTACCGGCGCGGCCGGCGGATCGAGATCCCCGAGCGCCGGGTCCGCCATTCCGGCGGCGTTCTGAGCATCGGCGAGACGTGGACTCGGACCGGCCGCGATCTCTGGGAGGCCCGGTATCGCTACCGCGATCGCGCCGCGGATGGGACAGAGCGAACGATCCGGGCGGGATTCGTGGCGCGCGCCTGGAATCCCGCTGAGATCCGCTCGTTTTTCAACTCCTGCGGCCTGACGATCGAAACGCTCTGGGGTGACTACGACCAGCGGCCGTTCCGAGCGAACGCGGAAAGACTGATCATCGTCGCGCGCCGGCGGGCGCGCTTCGTGCATCGCAGGGGCTTGGTAGCCCGTGGAAAGAGGGTGTGAGGCGGTGTTGCGAGAGATTCCAAAGGGCCCCGGAGAACCCAGCCCCGGTCTAGACTCTCTCGGCCGCCACTCTTCTCCCTATCCCGGCGGGAGAGGGCTGGGGTGAGGGGCTCGCGAAGCGAACGCCTGCGGCCGACAGTCGCGCGCAGAATAACCGCCTGGCTCAGCGAGCAGGATTGGCTCGATTCCGCGGCCGACCGTCTGCAACCTGCCGTCAAGAGCTTCTTCGACGCGCTCGGACCCGCCCGGCCAGCAGTCAAGAACTTCCTGCATGGGACCTGGCTTGGGCATCCGCTGCATCCGGTTCTGACCGACATCCCTCTGGGCGCCTGGACCGCGACGTTGCTGCTCGATGCCCTGGGCGACCGGCGCGGCCACTCCGGGATCGCACGCGCCGCAGACGCGAGTCTGGCTCTCGGCCTGGCCGGAGCGCTGGGCTCGGCGATAACGGGATTGACCGACTGGAGCGAGACCGACGCCCGGCCGCGGCGAGTCGGGGTGGCCCATGCTGCATTGAACGCTGGCGCGACACTGTTCTTTGCCGCTTCGCTCCTCTCCCGCAATCGCGGACGCCGCGCCTCCGGACGCGGGCTCGTGGTCATGGGCTATGCCGCCGCGATCGCCGCGGCGTTCCTGGGGGGCGACCTCGTCTATCACCAGCAGATCGGCGTGGATCACAGCTCGGGACGCGAGCTGCCGGAAAAGTTCGCGGCCGTTCTCGCGGAGTCGGACCTTCCCGATGGCAAGCCGAAACGCGTTCTGTGCAAAGAGACGCGGCTGCTTCTGGTCAAGCGCGGCGACGAGATCGCCTGCCTCGCCGAGACCTGCGCGCATCTGGGCGGGCCGCTCTCCGAGGGAAAGCTCCGCGACAGCAGCGTGATCTGCCCCTGGCACGGCTCGCGATTCGACCTCGAAACGGGAGAGGTCCTCGATGGACCCTCAGCGTTCTCGCAGCCCTGCCTTCAGACGCGCATCCGGAAGGGCCAGATCGAAGTGCGCCTCGGCCGAGGGTAGAGATTTCCTCGGTTACCCCATGAGACGGGGTCTCGCCGACGGGGACGAAAGTATGACCCTGTCATCCCTTCGCTCTTCCTCCCTGTCATCCCTTCGCTTTCTTTCCCTGTCATCCTGAGCGAAGCGAAGGATCTGCTCCCGTCGCTCCGAGCGGTACCCTCCTGCTCAGGCAGGCTCTGAGCGAAGCGATTCGACCGGAGCAGATTCTTCGTCGCGGAGCCTGTCCCGAGTTTGGATGACGCCTCGGTTACGATCACCAAGGCAGACTTCTCGCTTCGCTCGGAGTGACATAAAGAGCGGGGGGGCTCCTCAGAATGACAAGAAAGCGTCTGCGGCCCAGTCAGACTTTCTAAGCACTGACAGAACGCCGGGTCCGCGAGGATCAGCGGGGAATCGGTGTCGGGTTCAGTAGCGGCGTGATGGAGGATCCCGGCGTCGTCTCGGCGGCGGGGGGAATTGCGGGCGCCGTGGCGCGGACCCGGGGAGTTGTCGCGCGGGATTTGGTTCCGGAGGCCTTGGCGCCCGGAGTCCGGACTGCCGCGGCGCCGGCAGGATGCTTCTTCACCCAGGCCTGGCAGGCGGCCTCGGTCTTGAAGCCCAGGGCGCTGTAGGTCTGCCATCCGCCGTCGGCGCAGTCCGAAGCTTTCGTCGGACGGCTCGAGGCTGGAGTCTCTGCCGCCGCTGCTGTCGCCACGGGAGAGATCGAGTAAGCCGGCATGCCGACCGGGGTCGTGGGAGGGATCTTGTAGAGGCCCGGATCCGGTGTCGTCGAGGTCGCGGGCGCCGGTGTCGCGGGCGGCGGTGTCACCTGCGCGCGGACGAGGGCCGGCAATACGGCGATCGCGGAAAGCGCGAAGATCGTTCGAAGGTGAGCGCGTTTCATGGGTTCCTCCTCGCGGCGCGTGCCGCTCTCCTCTGACCCTGCAAGGGCGATACCGTGCGAAGGCACGAGGCTCACACGAGGGCGTCGCCGGGTTTGGAAACCTCGGCCCGGGACACCGTCGTCTCGGGGAAGCCGGATGATAGGAAGAGATTCACGGCGGCGAGGCCGAGAAGCACGGCGAAGACCGGAAGCAGGGAGCCCTCGATCGCGTGACGGAAGAGGTCGGGCGCGACCGCGATGTGCTCCACCGTCCCCGCGCCGTGCGGCCCCGCGAGCAGCCTGCTGGCCGCCTCCATTCCGCTTCCCAGCCTCGCCGCGACACCCGCGGCGAAGACTCCTCCCAGAGCGCCGACGCCGATCGATCCGCCGACGGTGCGGAAGAAGGGGACGAGGCTCGTGGCGACGCCGCGGTGACGCTCGGGCGCCACGTGCTGGATCGCGAGCACCTGGGAGATCGAGGAGGGGCCGAGCCCCGCGCCGACGACCGCGCACGCCGCGCTCGCCCACGCCACGCTCGCGTTGGCGAGTGCACCCGCCACGAGGCCCGCGAGCCCGAGCAAGACCAGCACCGCCCCGAATCGCGCCGTGCGGCGGAAACCGAACCGCAGGATGAGCCGGCCCGCGGCGGCGGCGGAGGTCGCCCAGAAAAAGATGAGCGGCGTCACGACGGCTCCCGCGGCGCCGGCGGTTCCTCCGCGCGCCCCCTGCACGAAGAGGGGTACGTAAGTGTCCACGCCGTAGATGGTCGTGCCGAGAAGGATTCCGGCGAGATAAGGCGACGCAGTCTGCCAGCGGCGGAAGAGATCCGGAGGCACGAGGGGATGTTCACGCCGCGTCTGGAGCCGCGCGAAGATCGCCAGCGTAACCGCTCCGGCGGCCAGAAGCGCGACCCGGACAATCGCCGTCGCTCCTCCCGAGCCGGGCGCGCGCAAGACGGCGAAGAGAACGAGCGAGACTCCGATGGCGAGGGTGGAGGCTCCGGCCACGTCCACCGGGTCGGGCAGAGACGCGCGCGACTCGATCATACGGGTTGCCACCAGGAAGAACGCGATCGCGCCGAGCGGAATATTGACGGAGAAGATGGACCTCCACCCGAAATGGACGGTGAAGAACGCGCCGAGGAGCGGCCCGACGAGAGCCGCGAATCCCCAGACGCTGGAGAAGAGCCCCTGGATGCGCGCCCTTTCCTCGAGCGAATAGAGGTCGGCGATGACAGTCAGCGCGATGGGGATCAGCCCCGCAGCGCCCAATCCCTGAATCGCCCGCGCGGCGATCAACTGAGGCATGGACCGGGCGAAGGCGCAGGTCACGGCGCCTGTCAGGAAGACGGCGATCGCGACAAGGATCAGCCGGCGGCGCCCGTAGATGTCCGCGAGACGGCCATAGACGGGCATGGCGACCGTCGAGGTCAGGAGATAGACCGAGAAGACCCAAGCGTAGTGCGCAAGGCCTCCCAGATCCCCGATGATCGTCGGCATGGCTGTCGAGACCACCGTGGCCTCGAAGGAGGCGAGCGCCGTCACGAGGATGAGCGCGACCGTAACGGCGCGGCGCCGTTGCGGATCAAAGCGCGGAGGGGGCGGCGCCGACATGAGCGCGAAAGCCTACCGCACGCAGCCCCGCCGACCCGACGCGGACCGCTCCGCTCCCGCCTGTCCTCGGCTACACCAGGCGCGGCACGAATCGGGAGGGATTTCCCCCTCTCCCGGCGGGAGAGGGAAGGGGTGAGGGGGGAATCTCTCCATCCCGGGCACGGCTCGGTTGAATCTTCATGACACGCGCACAGTACTCGCATTTGACCGTTCCATCCGACGCGACCTCGCTCCTGTTGGACCGGCCGCAGTTGCGGCAATTCCACTCGCGGTTGACGTAAAGCATGAGACACCCGCTTTCTCGCCGAAATCCGGCGACGGGTGCGTCTTCAGAAGAAGTTGGGCCGTCGGGGGGATCGGAGGTGTCCAGTCTATCACCTCTATCACCCCGCGCTGAAGATGGAGTGCGGTCTACTGGCGCCTGAGTTGGCCTGACGCGATGATTTTTCGGCGGGCGGTTTCTCTTCGCGCTGATGAAGTGATCTCTACCTAGTCCTCGAGGAGCGACCCTCCGCGATCGTCTTTTCGACGTCGGCGATCTCTCTGGGGGCGCCGCAGGAGAGGCATTCCATTCCTTGCGGCGCGACGAGGACCGTGTCTTCGATGCGCACGCCGATGTTCCACCACTTCGGGTCCGCGACAGATCGCTCCGGAATATAGATGCCGGGCTCGACGGTCAACGCCATGCCGGGCTCGAGCCTGGCTTCCGCCTTCGTGTAGCGCTCGAGACGTTCCACGCCGGGCGGATATCCGTAGCTGCCCACGTCGTGGACGTTCAATCCAATCCAGTGGCTGGAGCCGTGGGGATAGAACTTCTGGTAGGCGCGGGTCCGGATGATCTCTTCGCGGTCCCCCGAGAGGATGCCGAGCGCGAGCAGGCCGTCCACGACGACGCGAACCGTCGCGTTGTGGACTTCCTTGAAGGCCGCACCCGGGCGGACCGCGGCGAAGCCCGCCTTCTGGGCGGCGAGGACGATCTCATAGATCTTTCTCTGCTCGGCGGAGAATCGGCCGGAGACGGGGTAGCTTCTCGTCACGTCCGCGGCGTACATGGAATACTCGCAGCCGGTATCGTTGACGAGGATCTCCCCGTCCTCGAGCTTCTTGTCATCCCGCTCGTAGTGCAGGATGACGGAGTTCCTGCCGGAGCCGACGATGGACGGGTACGCCAGGCGCGCCGCTCCGCGGGAAAGACAGACACCGACCATCGCGGCCTTGAGGTCCCACTCGTGGCGGCCGGGGGCTGTCTGGGCCATGGCTGCTCTGTGCGCCTCGGCCGAGATGCGGCTCGCCTCGCGGAGCAGGCCCTCCTCGGTCCTGTCTTTGACCAGCCGCATCGCCGCGAGGATCGGCGAGGCCTCCGCAGCCGGACGGGCGGACACGGCATCCGCGTTGCCGGCATTCCAGGCGTCGAGCAGGTGCCGCTGGAACTCCTTGTCGCCGCCGGACCCGTAGTACAGGCTCTGCGCCGCGGCCAGGAGACCCGGGATACGGTCCCAGAACTCCGCGACCGGATGCGCCTCTCCGGCCCCGTAGTCGTTCTTTGCGCCTTCCACCCCGGCGCGCCAGCCGGTCCACTGCTCGGCCGCGAAGTCCTTGGGCTGTACGAACAGCAAGTAGCGGCCTTCTTTGGCGGCGCCCCGAAAAAACAGAGCCACGGCGTCGGGCTCTTCGAAGCCCGTCAAATACCAGAAATCGGAATCCTGACGGTGCGTCTCCGAGCGTGCGTCCGTCGGTGACTCGGCGGCGGAGCGGAAGACGGCGATGGAACCTGCCGGAAGCTGTGAAAGGAACTTCTCGCGGTGCGACTCGAAGAACGCGGGTGTCGGCGCCGGTGGCGCTGAAGGGGCCGGGGCGATCGCGAAGGTCAGAACGGCAGCGACGAATATCATCAATGCTCCTTCTCGAGTCTGCGCGATGTCCCCTCACCCCAACCCTCTCCCGCCGGGAGAGGGAGGTAGAGTTGCGCGATCCAATTGTAAGTGCGGGCACTCCCGGTCCGGCTCCGAACTGATTATGATTAGGCGGTCCGGGCGGGCCCGGACCGTCAGATCGGAGGGTTCCATGACCACCAAGCGAATCACTCTAACGGCCTTTCTCGGCGTTCTTCTCGCGACCCGAGCCGTCGCGCAGGAGACGCACGCGCACCACGGCGAGCGAGAGACGCTCGGTACAGTGCGCTTTCCCGTTTCTTGTAGCGAGCAGGTTCGCCCGGCCTTCACGCGGGCCGTCGCGCTCCTCCATTCGTTCGGGTACGAAGATGCGCGCGACGCGTTCGCGGCCGTCGCTGCGCAGGATCCCGGCTGCGGGATGGCGTCCTGGGGTGTCGCCATGACCTACTACCATCCAATCTGGTCCCCACCCACGCCGGGAGAGCTTGCCGCCGGACGCGCCGCCGCGGAGAGAGCAGGCACGGCCGGAGCGAAAACCGAGCGGGAACAGGGCTATATCGCGGCGATCGGCGCCTTCTATCGCGACTCGGACCGGCTCGATCATCGCGCCCGCGCCCTGGCCTACAAAGGCGCCATGGAAGACCTGACGCGGCGCTGGCCCGAAGATCACGAGGCGTCGATCTTCTTCGCGCTTTCGCTTCTGGCGACGGCGCCCCCGACTGACGCGACCTTCGCGAACCAGAAGAAGGCGGCGGAGATCTTGAACGGCCTCCTCGAGAGAGAGCCGCAGCATCCCGGCGTTGCCCACTACCTCATCCACGCCTTCGACTATCCGGCTCTGGCCTCCCTGGCGCTGCCCGCGGCGCGGGCGTACTCGAAGATCGCCCCCTCCTCGCCGCACGCCCTCCACATGCCCTCGCACATCTTCACGCGGCTCGGGCTGTGGCAGGAATCCATCGAGTCGAATCTCGCCTCGGCCGACGCCGCGCGGCGCCGCGTCGCCAAGGTCCGCCCCGGGGCGGCCTCCTTCGATGCGCTGCACGCCCTGGACTACCTCGAGTATGCGTACCTCCAGATGGGCGACGAGGCGAAGGCGAAGCAGGTGCTCGAGGAGGCCGCGAACGCCAAGACCTTCGACGAGCCGAGCTTCGCCGCGGGCTACGCGCTCTCCGCGGTCCCGGCGCGCTTCGCGCTCGAGCGGCGCCGCTGGCAGGACGCGGCAAAGCTCGAGCCGCCCAAAGCCGACCTTCCTTGGGAACGCTTCTCCTACGCAACAGCGATCACGCCTTTCGCGCAGGCGTTGGGCGCCGCGCGGAGCGGCCAGCCGGAACGCGCCCGCGCCGCGCTGTCCAGGCTCGAAGAGATTCACGCCGGGCTCGTCAAGTCGCCCATCGCCGGTCCCTACGACTGGGCGGGTCAGGTCGAGTCCATGAGGCTCGAGGCGGCGGCCTGGGTCGCGCTCGCGGAGGGGAAGAAGGAGGAGGCTCTCGCATCGGCGCGCGCCGCAGCCGACCTCGAGGACCGGACCGGCAAGCACCCGGTGACGCCCGGAGGCGTGCTCCCTGCGCGCGAACTGCTCGCCGACATGCTCCGGGAGACCGGGCGTCCGGCGGAGGCGCTCGCCGAGTACGAGGCGTCGCTGCGCGAGGCGCCCAACCGTTGGAACGGCCTCTTCGGAGCGGCGCGCTCGGCCGAGCTCGCGGGGGATTCCGGCAAGGCGCGGCAGTTCTACGCGAAGCTCCTGGAAAACAGCGGGGGCCGGCAACCCGACCGCGAGGAGATCAAGCAGGCCCGCAACTTTCTGGAGAAGGCGAAATCATGATCTTGAAGTGCCCCTCCTGCGGCCGGAAGAACCGCTCCCCGGCTGAAAGGTTGAACGAGATCGGCCGCTGCGGCGCGTGCCAGGCCGAGATCTCGCCGGTGGCCCGGCCAATCGAGGCCGACCCGGAGACCTTTCGGGAAATCACGAGGGAAGCGAAGGTCCCGGTGCTCGTGGACTTCTGGGCGGCCTGGTGCGGACCCTGCAAGATGGCCGCTCCCGAGGTCGAGCGCACTGCGGACGAGATGGCCGGCCGGGCCCTCGTCCTGAAGGTGGACACGGAGAGGCATCCGCAGCTCGCGGCGCAGTTCGGTGTTCAAGGCATCCCCAACTTCGTCGTAATGAAGGGAGGTCTCCTCCTCTTCCAGCAGGCCGGTCTCGTCGGCAGCGCACAGATGAAGCAGTGGCTCGTCCAAGCCGGCGCCCCCACGTCGGCGAGCTGACGCTCGCCTCCCGCGGCGCGAGCCTCCTCCCTCGATTACTTCGGGAGACTTCGCGCGCCGCGACCGGGACAGGGAGCGTGGGCACACTCCTAGGAGGCTTCGGTCTTCGGGCGCCGTCTCGCGCGGCGCGCGACAAACGGTTGATTTTGGGATTTGAGGCGCGGAGACTGTCTGCGCGGCCATGCCTGAAAGCGAGCGTTTCGAACTCGTCGTGATCGGTTCGGGTCCCGCCGGCGAAAAGGGGGCTGCGCAGGCCGCCTACTTCGGCAGGAAGGTTGCGCTCGTCGAGCGCGCCCCGGCGGTCGGGGGGGCTTCCGTGCACACCGGGACGCTTCCGTCCAAGACCCTGCGCGAGACGGCCCTGTATCTGACGGGCTTCCGGCGCCGCGAGCTGTACGGCATGAGCCTGCGCCTCGACCGCAAGAAGAGCCTGCGACAGTTCGTCGGCCGGCTGCGTGCCGTCACCGACCGGCAGACGAGCCAGGTTTCGCGAAACCTGAAGCGCCACGGCATCGAGCTCGTCGAAGGCTTCGCCCGTTTCGAAGATTCCCACACGGTCCAGGTGCTCGACGCGCACGGGAGTCCCGCGCGGCGGCTGTCGGCGGATTTCTTTCTGATCGCGACCGGCTCCTCGCCGATCCCGCCCCGGGGCATCGCGATGACGGACCCCGACGTGGTGGACAGCGACCGGATCCTGGATCTGGACCGCGTCCCGACCTCCATGACGGTCGTGGGCGGCGGCGCCATCGGAACCGAGTACGCCTGCATCTTCGCGGCGCTGGGAACGCGCATCACGCTCGTGGAGGGCCGGGAGCGCCTCCTGACGGGAGTGGACGAGGAGCTCTCCTCCTCGCTCCATCTCTCGCTCGAGAAAATGGGGACCGAGATCCTCTTCGGCGACGCGGTCGAGTCCGTCGAGCGGCTTCCCGGGCGCCGGACCAACGCGCTGACTCTGAAGCTCAAGTCGGGGCGCCGGCTGCAGGCGGACAAGGCGCTCTTCTCCACGGGCCGCTCCGGCAACACGGAGGGACTGGACCTCGAAAGGGTGGGCGTGGCCCTGACCGAGCGCGGCCACGTCCATGTCAACGAGCATTTTCAGACAGCGGTGCCGAACATCTACGCGGCCGGAGACGTCGTCGGCTTTCCCGCGCTCGCGGCGACCTCGATGGAGCAGGGGCGCGTGGCCGCGTGCCATGCCTTCGGCATCGCCTACAAGACCGGCGTCTCGCCTTTGCAGCCCTACGGGATCTACTCCATCCCCGAGATCTCGACGATCGGGCCGTCCGAGCAGGAGCTGAAGCAGAAGGGAATCGCCTACGAGATCGGGCACGCGCGCTTCGAAAACAATCCGCGCGGCCAGATCATCGGAGACGCCGACGGGTTCATCAAGCTCCTGTTCGATCCGGAGAGCCGCCGGCTCCTCTCCGCCCACATCCTCGGGGAGCACGCCACGGAGCTAATCCACATCCCCATGCACGTGCTCTCCGCGGGCGGCACGATCGACGTCTTCATCGACGCGGTCTACAACTATCCGACCCTGGCGGAGAGCTTCAAGTACGCGGCCTACGACGGGCTGCAACGGCTCGCCGGCCGGGCGCGCCCCGTTTCCTCCGGAGCCGGCGCCGGGCGCTCGCGTTCTGCGCCCGCGACGCGGCCGTGGTTTCTGGGCCTCTCCCTTTCCGATCCGCCGTCGAGCGGCGCTCCCGCGGTGATCTGCGTGATGGACCGCTTTCGCCGCTGCCGGTTCGTCACATGGAACTCCAATCCGGACGGCGCGGGCCTCCTGCCCGAGGAAGCAGAGCGAGAGGGATTCGTGCTGGCGGTCTGCGCGGCGGACTCGCCGGCGCACGAACTACTGGAATCGCTCGAGCGCCGCGGGTTTCTCCTCTTGGATGAATGCGTGGACGACGCCGAGGTTCTTCGAGTCCATCCCGATACGCTCTGGACGGCCTGGGGGGGCGAGCCTGTCTCGAGCGGCGAGAGCCTCCTTCCCGCGCGGCGGCAATACGAAGTCCTGCGGGCGGAAGGGTTGGAGCTACCCTTGGCCGGGCCCGGCGGTTACCGCGGCGAGCTCGACGCGGCCGCGGCGGCCTACGTCGCCTATCTCTGGGCGACCGGCCAGTCCCGTCCCGAGGCGCACGGGCTTCCGGGCGAGAGCGCGACCGGCGTCCGCTGAGGGCTCCGCCGGCGCGTTCGTCCGGCGGTGGGACCGGAATCAGCGGAAGATTGCGGCGAGGAGGGGACGGTGCCGAGCGGACGTGACCGCCAGGAGGACCAGGCCCAGCGCGCCGAGATAAACGGCAAAGGGGCGGAGGGTGTGCGTCTTCAAGAATCGCAGCAGGAAGCGCACCGCGAGGAAGCCCACGGCCGTGGAGGCCAGGAAGCCAGCGGCGAGCGCGGCTGAGGAGACGGCCGGCTGCGGCGTCCTGCGCAGGTCGAGGAGGGCCTTGGCCCCCGCGCCCAGGACGATCGGCAGGGCGAGCAGGAACGAGAAGCGGGCCGCGTTGCCCCTGTCGAGACCGCGCACCCGTCCCGTGCTGATGGTGAATCCGGAGCGTGAGAATCCGGCCATCAGCCCCGCCGCCGCCTGCGCGACGCCGATCCAGAGGGCATCACCGAGCGTCAGCTCCGAAAGGTCCCGTTCTCCAACCCGGCGCGCTCCCAGCGTTTCCGCCAACAGGAAGTAGGCGGAGGCAACGAGCATGGAGATTCCGATCAAGCCGAGCGTGCGCACGCTCTCGAACTTCTTCAGCAGGAAGAGACCCGCGAGCACGCCGGGGACGGTGCCGGCGGCGAGCGGAAGAATCAGGGCGCGGGAAGCCGGACTCCGGGCGGGGCGCCGGGACAGAAGGAGGAAGCACTCTTCCACGATCTCCCGAATCTCTCCGCCCAGCGCGAGGATCAAGGCGAACGCCGTGCCCAGGTGGAGGACGACGTCGAAGGAGAGGGCAACCGCGTCGTTCTCGATTCCCAGCAGCGCCTGCGCGATGTAGAGGTGCGCGGTCGAGGAGACCGGCACGAACTCGGCCAGCCCCTGGACGACGCCGAGCAGGAGAGCGACCCCGACACTCATGAGATCTTCCGGAATCTAGCACGCCGCCGGCTGCGCTCGTCGAACTCCACGTGCCGCAGGGGCGGCCCTTGCGGCCGCCCGCCCCTGCCCGGACTTGACGAAGCGTCGAGACGACCTCGATCTTCCGAAGCCAGGTGGTTTTAAGAGTTTCTAAAACCCGGCGTCCGGCGATCCGTTCATCATAGTGTTCCAGTCCTCATGAGCACATTAGACGGTTTGTTCAAGGCCCTCGCGGTTGTTGCGCTTTCTTCGCTGTCGGCGGCGAGCGAGAACGTGTCCACGCCCAACGCCGGGTTCCCCGCCGCCCCTCCGTCCGCGACGACGATGCCGACTCTGGAGGTCGCCGCGACCAACACGCTGACGCTGAACTCGGCGCACAGTTTCGACATCACGTTGAGCGCGACGGACCAGAGAACGGGCCACAGCGGCGAAGGCCAGGCGATCCCGCAAAACGACATCTTCGGGTACTTCAGCATTCCGACGTTGACGGGCAACGCCGCCAACCCGGAGGTCTTCGTCAAGATCTTGGACGCGTCCGGGATCGGCCAGGGCTACTGGGTGTTCTACGGCGGTCTGACGGACCTCGAGTACACCCTCTCCGTCCAGGAAAACTCCACCGGCACGATCAAGCGGTATCACAAGTCGCCGGGCAGCTCTGGCGGCGGGTTCGACACGTCCGGCTTCGATACTCCTCAGGGCGATCCGGCGGAAACCGCGCCCTGCAGCCCGGCCTCACCCGCACTCTCGAGTGGGGAAGCGCCGAGCGGCTCGCAGCACACGTTGACGTTGAATTCGGCGCACGCCTTCGACATCATTCTCGACGCGACGGACCAGAGAACGGGCCACAGCGGCGAGGGCCAGGCGATCCCGCAGAACGACATCTTCGGGTACTTCAGCATTCCGACGTTGACGGGCAACGCCGCCAACCCGGAGGTCTTCGTCAAGATCTTGGACGCGTCCGGGATCGGCCAGGGTTACTGGGTGTTCTTTGGCGGTTTGACGGATCTTGACTACACGCTTTCCGTCAGGGAGAACGCGACCGGCCACGTCAAGAGCTACCACAAGGCGGGAGGCAGCGCGTGCGGCGGGTTCGACACGTCCGGATTCGACCTCATCGCGACGCCGACTCCGACGCCCACGCCCTCCTCCGGAAGCCCTGTCATCGTCAACGTCGCCCAGAGCGGCGCGATGACCTTTTCTCCGAGCACCGCGGTGATCCATGCCGGAGACACGGTTCAGTGGAATTTCAAGGACGACACCGGCTACCACTCGACCACCTCCGGAACCTGCACCTTCGACCCCTACGGCTACGGGGGCGGCGGCTGCACCCCTCTGCCGGGCTCCGTGAACTGGGACTCGGGACAGAGGCTAGGCGGGGATCAGTTCTCGTGGCTCTTTTCGACAGCCGGCTCGTACCGTTACTACTGCAGCGTGCATGGAGACATGATGACCGGAACTATCCGCGTCAATCCCTGACTCTGTTCCTCCTCCGGGCGGGTCGTTCGAGGGGCGGTCATTGCGGCCGCCCCTCTTTTTCTTGACGGGAGCCTCCGGCCGCCTTCGGCGACATCATCGTAGAAAAACGAGGGGGAACTCGCTCCGCGCGTTTGCCGCGCGGACGCGGGACGGATACGCTTGAGCCCGGAGGTGGGAGATCACGAACAAGAGATCGGTCGCAACGCCGCGCCGGAGGCCTCGCCAGCCGCCGGCATCCTCGGCCGCGACTGTCTCGCTCTTGACTGACGACGATCTGCACCTCTACAACGAGGGGACTCACTTCCGCGTCTACGAGAAGCTCGGTGCCCACCGGATCGTAGAGGACGGCGCGGAGGGCTGCGCCTTTGCGGTCTTTGCCCCCAACGCGCAGAGCGTCTCGGTGATCGGGGACTGGAACGGCTGGGACAAGGCGAGCCATCCGCTCAGACCGCGCGCGCAATCGGGCATCTGGGAGGGCTTCGTTCCCGGCGTCGGTGTAGGGGCCGTTTACAAGTACCACATCGTTTCCCGGCGCAACGGCTATCGCGTGGACAAGGCGGACCCGTTCGCATTCGCCGGTGAGCTTCCGCCCCGAACGGGCTCGGTCGTCGTGGACCTGGATTTCGAGTGGGGGGATGGGGCCTGGATGGAGTCGCGCAGGGAGCGGCACCAGCCGCAGGCTCCGATCTCGATCTATGAAGTGCATCTGGGTTCCTGGAGGCGGTCGCCCGCGGATGGACGTTTCCTGACGTACCGGGAGATCGCGCCGCTGCTGGCGGAATACGCGCGCGAGATGGGGTTCACGCACGTCGAGCTTCTGCCGGTCATGGAACACCCGTTTTACGGGTCCTGGGGCTATCAGGTGACGGGCTACTTCGCGCCGACGAGCCGGTACGGCTCTCCGGCCGACTTCCAGTTCCTGATCGACACTCTCCACCGGGAGCAGATCGGAGTCATCCTGGACTGGGTGCCGTCCCATTTCCCTTCCGACGAGCATGGCCTCGGGTTCTTCGACGGGACCTACCTCTACGAGCACGCGGACCCGCGACAGGGATTCCATCCCGAGTGGAAGAGCTCCGTCTTCAACTACGGGC
>WNFZ01006367.1_pt1 | contig 15512 bp, 16 predicted proteins | sample 5400081 | NCBI WGS metagenome assembly WNFZ01 (sample SAMN13153365, study PRJNA577476) | soil metagenome | isolation source: 80 cm soil or saprolite under grassland replicate 1 | place: USA:California | collected 2016-06-15 | reverse complement strand
CCATTCGTCGCGGCATTGTTTTTCGGTCTTCTGCTGAGCCCCCGCTGGGACGGACAATGTCACGAGGCCAACGGCAACTGCAGAAGACATTGCGGCAATAAAGTACTTTCTCATTTCGCATTCTCCTGCTTAGCGGATCGTGGCATCACGATGCTTATCTGGAAGCTTCTAGATCGCTGGGCGGCGTGGCCAAGCTTCCGAAGCGCATATCGCGCGTTCATCTGCGCGAGTGATGCGCCCGGGACGACGGCAAGGCCGGTCGGTCGCGCCCGTCACTTCTGCTTGGCAATGATCATGTCCTTGATCTTGTCGTAGGTCGCCTGCGGAACGCCGACCTTATCGGACATGATGTCGTCTTTTCCCTTGAATGGGCGCCCCTTGATGATCCTGTCTGCGTACACGTCACCGATCCCCGGAAGTGTCATCAACTCCTTCTTCGAAGCCTTGTTGATGTCGATTTGCTTGGCCGTCGAAGCGGGCGCCGTGGCGGCGGGCTTCGGGGTGTGCCGGGGGCGGCGGTCTGTGCGAGCAGGGGGGAAGCAGCGATCAAACCAAATGCAACCAGGATTGCGAACGCGAGATGTTTCACGGGTGCCTACCTTGACGTTTCGGGACCATGTACTTGACCACGCCTCCAATTCGAGCGCAAAGGAAATCTCGCAATTTGCCGGCATCAAGCCTCGTCGAGCCGCACCACGCCGTCGCGGGCGAGCCCGTCGATCTCGGCCGGGCCGAACCCGAGCTCGGCGAGGATCTCCCGCGTCTGCGCACCGAGCCGCTGCGGGGGGAGGCGGATCTCGGCCGCCTGGCCGTCGTAATGCACCGGATGATTGACCAGCGTGATCGGCGCCCGGGTCTCGCCTCCGCCGGGAAGCGTCACGAGCGCCTGCATGTGCTTGACCTGCGGGTCCTCGATGATCTCGGCATAGGTCTGCACCGGCGCGTGCCAGATGTTCGCCTGCTCGAGACGCGGCACCCAGGCTTCGGTCGGCTTCTTTTCGAGCGCGGCGGCGATCAGCGCGCTGATCTCGTCCTGCCGGGTCCACGCGTCTCGTTCCGAGAACGACGCCAGCCGCGGCGCGCCGATCGCTTCGCCCAGCACTCCCAACGGGCAAAGCGACACCGCGAGATAGCCGTTCGCCGTGGCATAGACCCCGTAGGGAGCCGCATAGTACCAGCCCGCCACGTGCGGGCGCGCATACACGTCGGCCGGCTTCGCTGCGGCATTGAGCCAGGCGGTCAGCGATTCGGCCTGCAGATCGAGCGCCGCCTGCATCAGGCTCGCATCGACCCGGCAGCCCTTGCCGGTGCGCTCGCGGCGCAGCAGCGCCGCCAGGACGCCCATGGCCAACAGCGCCCCGCCGTGGTGATCGACCGCCGACACGCCGATCGGACGCGGACCCGTCGCCGGCTGTCCGGTGATCGCCATCAGGCCGAACAGCGCCTGCGCCAGCAGATCCTGGCCGGGCCGCTCGGCATAAGGCCCGTCCGGCCCGTAGCCCGACGCCGAGGCATAGATCAGAGCCGGCTTGCGCTTTTGCAGCGCCGTATATCCGAACCCGAGCTTGTCCATCACGCCGGGACGGAAATTCTCCGCGACGACGTCGGCACCGTCGACGAGCTTCAGCGCAATCTCCTTGCCGTTGGGCGCTTTCAGATCGAGCGCGATGCTGCGCTTGTTGCGATTGGTGCACAGATGCAGCATCCCTTGGCCGTCATGCCAGATGTCGCCGCTCGACCAGTGGCGCTGCCACGCGCCCTCGGCGGACTCGATCGCGATCACGTCGGCGCCGAGATCCGCCAGCGCCTGGATACCCATCGGACCGAACAGGAAATGGTTGAAGCTGACGACGCGAATTCCTTGCAGCAGGTCGAGCATGCGGGCTCCTGGGAGGGGAGGCCACACTATGCGATGGGCGCGGCGGATCGCAAATGCACCGCGAACGCCACGGCGGGACAATTGCAGTTGGCTCTGGGTGAGCCGCCATCGGCTCCCTCCCCCTTGTGGGGGGAGGGATGGGGAGGGGGTTGCTTGTTTGATTGCGCGGGCCGGATACCCCCCTCCCGGCTCGCGCGCTTAGACACGCGCGAGTCGACCTCCCCCACAAGGGGGGAGGTAACCGGAGCAAGCTGTCAGCGCGTCACCGATGCTGAAACCGCGGGGTCTCTTTGGCGAAAAACGCGCGGACGCCCTCGGCGCAATCTTCCGTGCGAAATGCGCGCCCGCTCAGCGCCAGGGCTGCCTCGACGGCCTCGCGCTCCGTCCGATCGAACGCCATGCCGATCGACTGCTTGCACAATTCGAGCGCCACGCCCGGGCGGGCGGCGAGCTCGCGCGCCATCGCCAGCGCGGTTTTGACCGCCTCTCCGGACGCCACCACGCGGTCGACGAGGCCCCATTCCAGCGCCGTCTCGACCGGCACCGGCTCGCCGAAGAACATCATCTGCTTGGCGCGGCCTTCGCCGATGCGGCGGGTGACCCGGATGGTGCCGCCGCTGCCGGGGAATACGCCGAGCTTGATCTCGGGCAGCGCCACCCTGCCGCCCGCCTCGGCCACGATGAGGTCGCAGCACACCGCAAGCTCGAGCCCGCCGCCGAAGGCGAGCCCGTTGAGCGCGGCAATCGTCGGTTTGGAAAATTCGGCGACGCGGCTGTAAGCCGCGTTCTCCGGCGCAAGCTTCTTGGGCACGACCGCGTCCGCAACTTCGGGAAACTCCTTGATGTCGGAGCCGGCGCAGAACGCTCGCTCGCCCGAGCCGGTCAGCACCATGACGCGAACGGCGGGATCCGCCGCGAGCCGGCTCACCAGCGCGTCGAGTTCGCGGGTCATCTGCAGCGTCACGACGTTGAGCGGCGGATTGTGCAGCGTGACGAGGACGACGCCGTCCTCGTGCGTCGATTCGACGAATTGGGTAGCCATCGAACTCGCTCGCCTCCTGGCCGTGAAACCGGGTCTGCATCGATCATGTACCGGGCCGCAACGGTTGGAAAGCACGGGTTCGCTTGACACCCGAGAACGGGCGCGCTGATCATGGCCGCAACACAAGACGTGCCGGCATTGTCCGCGCCGGCCGCAACCACGCGGGAGGAATCATGCATTCGCTCAGGTCTTTACCGCGCGCCATCGCCATCGCCGCGGCGCTGCTGGCGACGGCTGCCGTCTCCAATGAATCTTCCGCGCAGCAGCGGAAATTCAGCTTCGGGTACGATCAGCCGCACACCACCGGCTATGGCATCGCGGCGGATATTTTCAACGCCAAGCTCATGGAGCTCAGCGGCGGCAAGTTCGGCATCGACCAGTTCCCGGGCGCCTCGCTCGGCCAGGAGCCGGTGATGCTCCAGAAGCTTCGCTCCGGCGACATCGATTTCATCATTACTTCTTCCGCCAATGCCTCCACCGTCGCGCCGGAATCCGGGGTGATGTCGCTGCATTTCCTGTTCCGCGACGAGGCGCATTTGCGCAAATCGATCGCCGATCCGGGCGTGATCGCCGCGGTCAAGACCATGATCGCCGCATCCGTGCAGGGGGCGCATGTGCTCTGCGTCGAAACGCTCGGCTTTCGCAACGTCTATTCCAAGAGCGAGTACCACAAGGTCGACGACCTCAAGGGCGTCAAGATCCGCGTCCAGGCGACCAAGACCGAGGACACGCATTTCCCGGCATATGGCGCGCAAACCGTGCACATGCCGTTCGGCGAGGTCTACACCTCGCTGCAGACCGGCGTGGTCCAGGCCGCCGAGAACGGCGTCAACGTCTATTTTTCCAACAAGCACTACGAAGTCGCGCCGATCATGTCGATGACCGAGCACGAGGCCAACAACGGCTTCATCTGGGTGAGCGACAAGACCTGGAGCGGCTTCTCCGACGAGGAGAAGCGCTGGGTGCAGGCGGCGGCCGACGAAGTCGCGCGGGTGCAGCCCGACAGGGCCCTGCAGCTCGAGAAGGATTCCGCCGGCAGGCTCGAGAAGCTCGGCGTCAAGATCGTGCGCGACGTCGACAAGTCCGGGTTCATGTCCGCCGCCAAGCCGATCCAGGACCAGCTGGCCAAGGAGCTCGGCCCGCACGCCATCAAGATCATGGGGCTGATCCGGGCCGTGCAATAGCCAAGCCGCGGCGCCGGCGATCGGCGCCGCAGCCCCGCCTTTTCCGAATTCTTTGCTCGCAACCTCGGAGCTGTTCGATGTCCTTGGTGTCGTCGCGCGAGCGACATCTCAAATGGCGCACGCTTGATCCGCTCGAGGCCGTGCTCTACCTCGGTTGCGGCGCCTCGATCATCGGGTTTTCGGTCTCGGTGCTGCTCGACGTCGTGACCCGCCAGATCGGGCATCCCTGGCTGTGGCTGCAGCAGCTCACCACCGGGTGCTTCGTCTACGGCATTTTCATCGGCATGGCGCTCGCGGCGCGGCGCAACGAGCACATGTACCTTTCCGAGATCGTGCAGAAGCTGCAGGGAACCAACCGCAGCGCCATCGAAGTATTCGCGAGAATCGTGGTGCTCGCGGTGGCGGCGTGCCTGGTCGTGTTCGGCTGGCAGAATTTTCTGCTGGATCTGGGCAGCTATCGCATGCCCTCGCTGATCCCGCTCGGCTATTACACGATCGTCGTGCCGGTTTCGGGGGCCTTGATCGGATTGTTCCAGATCGAGCAGCTCGTCAATGGCCTGCGCAACGGTTTCGACCGGCACGAAGGGCTCGCCCCCGAGGGCATCCTGTGACCAGCGGGGTCCTCATCCTGATCATGGCCGTGCTCTTCCTCGGGCTCGGCTATCTCGGCGTGCCGGTCGCGTTCGCGATCATGGCCGGCGTGTTCCCAGCTGTTCCACGGCGTCGACGTCGAGGCGCTGCTGGCGGTGCCGTTCTTCCTGCTGGTCGGCGAGCTGATGACTGCGGCGAACATCACGCATCGCATGATCGATCTGGCGCAGACGCTGGTCGGACATTTCCGCGGCGGGCTGGCGCAGGTCGTCACGGTGTTCAGCATGTTCTTCGCCGGCATCTCCGGCTCGTCGACCGCGGACGTCGCGGTGCTCTCGCGCACCGTCGGCCCCGAGATGGACCGCGAAGGCTACGACCGGGCGTTCACCGCGGCGCTGATCGCGGCCGCTTCGACCATCGCCAATCTGATCCCGCCCAGCATCATGGCGGTGGTCTACGGCGCGACCGGGAACGTGTCGATCGGCGGGCTGTTCCTCGGCGGCATCGTGCCGGGGCTGCTGGTCGGCACCGGGCTGATGATCTACAGCCGGTTCTTCGGACCGATCGGCGTCATGCGCCAGCGCGCCTCGTTCGGCCAGTTCAGCGACGCGGCAAAGGCCTCGGCGCTGCCGCTGATGATCCCGATCATCATCCTGGGCGGCATTCTGTCGGGCTGGTTCACGCCGACCGAGGCCGGGCTAATCGCGGTCGCCTACATCGTGTTCGTGCTGATCCCGCTGGCCAACCGCGGCCATATCCGCAACCTGCCGCGGGATTTCGCCAATGCGGGGCTGCTCTACTCGATCCCGCTGGCGGCGGTGGCGGCGGCCTCGGCATTCGGCTGGATGCTGGCGTACCTGCGGGGGCCCGACGTGGTGGCTGGCTGGATCTCCAGCTTCGCCGGCACCAACCCGCTGGCCATCATGTTTCTCCTGGTCGCGTTGTTCGTCATCGTCGGCGACTTCATCGATGCGGTGCCGGCGATCATCATCTTCATGCCGATCATCAGCGCGCTTACCGAGCTCGGTCAGATCAATCCGGTGCACATGGGCGTCGTGATCATCGTGACGCTGGCGTTCGGCTTGATCACCCCGCCCTACGGGCTCTCGCTGCTGATGGCTTCGAAATTCGTCGGCGTAAGCTTCATGGCGGCGGTCATGCGCTCGCTGCCGCTCTACATCGTGTTCTTCGCCGTCATCGCGTTCTGCATCTTCTTTCCCGACGTGGTGCTGTGGATCCCCAAGAAGCTGCTGCCCGAATCGGTCGGCTGCTTCAAAAGCCCGAGCGGCATCGGCTACATCTGCCCGCAACTTTGAGACTCCCGACTCGTCATGGCCGGGCTTGTCCCGGCCATCCACGCGTTCATGTATTGGGCTCGGATCGTGGATGCCCGGCACAAGGCCGGGCATGACGGGCGAGATTAACCGGATCAGGACCGCTCGTCGGAGGGTTGCGATCGCTTGTGCGCGCGAAGGGCGGCGAGTCTGTGGTCGCGCCAGCGCGCGCGCGCTTCGAGCCGCTCGCGGCTCGCCCCTTCGCCCCATTGCGCCAGCACACACGCGACGTTTTCGGGCGCGAACACCTCCGGCCCGGCGGGCGCCGCCTGCAGCCGCCGGTAAAAGCCGGCGTAGCGCGCGCAATAGTCGGCAATCCCGTCCGGCGCGTTGAGCTCGATGGTTGCGAACGGACCCAGGAACGACCAGCGCAAGCCGAGCCCGTCCTTCACGGTCTTGTCGAGATCCTGCGGCGAGACGTAACCCTCCTCCACGAGCCGGAACGCTTCCGCGACGAGCGCGCCTTGCAGGCGGTTGAGAATGAAGCCGTCGATCTCGCGCCGCACGAGGATGGGGACCTGGCCGATCCGGTCATAAACCTCGCGCGCGCGCGAAATCGTGTCCGCGGCGGTCCAGGGTGCGCCCACGAGCTCGACCAAAGGCACCAGATGCGGCGGGTTCACCGGATGCGCGACGAGGCAGCGCGAGCGGCCGGCGAGTTGCTCGGTGAAGCGGCTCGCGACGATCGCGGAAGTGGAGGAGGCGAGCACGATATGGTTCGGCGCGAGCCGGTCGAGCTCGCGGAAGATCGCCGTCTTGGCCTCGACCGTTTCGGGCAAGTTCTCCTGGACGAAATCGGCGCGCTCGACCGCTGCAGGCAAGTCCGCGGCGACCCGCACGCGCGCGGCGGCCGCGGACGGATCGTCGAGCAAGCCGTGGGCGGCGAGATCCGCCAAGCCCGCCTCGATCGCAGCGTTCGCGTGCTCGGCTTGACCGGGCGCGGAATCGTAAAGCGCGACGTCCCATCCGGCGCGCGCGAACACGATCGCCCACGATCGCCCGATCAGCCCGGCTCCGATGATCGCCACCTGCGGCATCGCACTCTCCCATGTATCAGCTCAAGAGGAGTAGCACTCGCTCGCAAAAGCCGAGTTTCACCTTGACCATCTCCCTTTTCGGACTAGATATATGACTAGTCATATTCTTCTGGGATTGGAAGCCATGCGAAATTGGCCCGTACAGGACGCCAAGGCGCGTTTTAGCGAGTTGCTCGACACCTGTCTGCGCGAGGGGCCACAGCTGGTGACCAAACGCGGCGCAGAAACCGCTGTCCTCGTGCCCGTGAGGGACTGGCGGCGGCTGCAACGGTCTGCTCGCCCCACGCTGAAAGACTTGCTTCTGGCCGATAAGCCGCGAGCGGACATTCCGGTGCCGCCACGCGGTCGCCGGCGCCGTCGAGCACCCCTCAGGTTTGCCTAAATCTCGTGTTTCTCCTCGATACCAACGTAGTGTCGGAGCTTCGCCGGGCGCGCCCGCACGCAGCCGTCCTCGCTTGGTTACGCAGCGTGTCCGATTCTGAGCTTCATGTCTCTGCGGTCACGATCGGTGAGATTCAGGCTGGAATCGAGATCACGCGCGAGCAAGATTCGGTCAAAGCCCTAGAAATCGAAGCATGGCTCGACCTTATCACTGATACGTACAACGTGCTGCCCATGGATGCACGCAGCTTCCGACTTTGGGCGCGCCTCATGCATCGCCGGCCGCGAGCCCTTCATGAGGACGCAATGATCGCCGCGACGGCCGAAGCGCATAACCTCATTGTCGTGACACGCAACGTTCGAGATTTCGAGCAGCTCGGTGTCCGTAACCTGAATCCCTTTTCTCCGGCCGCGCGTCGTGAGTAGCAAGATCGCTTGCCGCTCATATGCCCCCGGCTTTACCTCGGGACGTCCTGCGTCCTCCCCGCGAGCAGCAGGATCGCGCAGCTCAGGGCGGACGCGGCGGAAACCACCAGATAGGGCAGGGTATAGCCGCCGCTCGCCTCATAGATCACCCCGATCAGCGCCGGGCCGCCCGCCACGCCCGCCGCCGTGATGAGGTTCGACACCGAATAGATGCGGCCATAATGGCGCGTGCCGAAGGCCTCGGCGAGCAGCAGCGGCTGCAGCATCAGCACGTTGCCCACCGTGATGCCGAACAGCACGGCGCCCACCAGAAGCAGGCTCTTGGCCGCGAACGCGAGCAGCGCGAGCGCCAGCGCTTGCGCCAGCAGCATGCCGACCGCGAACGCGCGGGTCGGCAGCTTGAGCAGCAGCCAGCCGCCGGCGAGCCGGCCGACCACGCTGGCGCTCGCCAGCAGCGCCAATGCCAGCGCGGCGATGCCGGGGCTCTCGCGCGTGCTCGCCAGCCGAAACAAATGGGTGATGGCGCCGACCTGCGCGCCCAGGCCGAACAGATACGCGGCGGTGACGCCCAGGAAGAACCGGCTGCGGCGGGCCTGCGCGTAGGATACGTTGCGCGGCAGCGCGATGCTCGAGCCGCGCTGCGCGAATTTCGATCCGTCCGGCACGAGCCCCATCTCCTGCGGGCTCGATCGCACGACCGCTGCGGTTACCGGCACGACGCCGAGAAAGAACGTGAGCCCGAGCCAGGGCGCGGCCCCGGCGATGCCCCAGCGCTGGATCAGGAAGGCGCAGAGCGGCGTGATCAGCACGCCGCCGAGCGACAGTCCGGTCGAGGCGATGGAGAGGGCGAGCGCCCGGCGCGCCTCGAACCAGCGCGCCACGATGGTCGTCGCGGGCACCAAGCCGCAGAAGCCGTAACAGAAGCCGTACACCAGATGGAACGCATAGAGCTGCCACGGCCGCTGCAGCAGGGAAAGCGAGCCGAGCGCGATCGCGCTCACGCAAGCCCCGAAGATCATGATCAGGCGGGCATCGATGCGATCCATCAGCCGCCCGGCGAACACGCCGCCCGCGCCGGAGGCGATGAAGAAGCTCGCGGTCGCGCCGCTCGTGAGCGCTACCGGAAACCCGCGCTCGGCCACGAAGGCGTCGAGCAGCACCGAAAGGTTGTAGAAAGCCAAGCCCGAGGTCGTCATCAGCACGAAGCCGACGGCGTAAACGACGTACCAGCCGTAGAAGGCCCGCAGGCGCCAATCAACCATGATCGCTCGAGCCGGGGCGGAAGCAAATTTCCGCCGTGGCGGAATGCGGCGACGGACCGGGAGCTTACTCAAAGATATGCGGCAATGCTCACAGAATTGCCGCCAGGACCATGGCAGCGGAGGCGGCAGCCATCACGGCGGTTGCGGTCCAGCCGAAGATCTGGAGCCCGCGACCGATGACGAAACGCCCCATGATGCGTTTTCTCGTCGCCATCAGCATGATGATCGCCATCACCGGCGCGGCGACGATGCCGTTGACGACGGCACTGAGAAACAGCGCCCGGATAGGATCCACGGGCAGAAAATTGAGCAGCACTCCGCCCATCGTGGCGATCGCGATGGTGCCGTAGAACGCCCGCGCGTGCTGCGGCTGCTTGGCGAGGCCGATCGGCCATTTGCGCGCCTCGGACAAGGCGTACGCCGTCGAGCCGGCCAGCACCGGAATGGCAAGCATGCCGGTCCCGACGATGCCCAACGCGAACAGAACGAAGGCGAAATCGCCCGCCAGCGGCTTGAGCGCCGCCGCGGCCTGGGCCGACGTGCGGATGTCGTGCATTCCCTCGGCGTGCAGCGTCGCCGCCGTCCTGGCGATGATCGCCAGCGCGACGAGATTGGAAACCGCCATGCCGATATAGGTGTCGGCGCGAATGCGGTCGATGGCCGAGGCGCCCTGGCGCGGCGCTTTGGTCAGGGCCTGCCGCCCGGGATGCGCGCGGATGTCCTCGCATTCCTGGGCGGCCTGCCAGAAGAACAGATACGGGCTGATGGTGGTGCCCAACACCGCCACCACGGTGGTCCAGAATTGGGAATCGGAGGAAAAGCTGGGCACGAGCACGCCGCGCACGAGCTCGAGCCAATCGAGCTTGACCACCAGCAACGCCGCGAAATACGCGAACAGCGACAGCGTCATCCATTTCAGGAACGGCGCGTAGCGGGCGTATGACACGAAGATCTGCAGGCCGGCGCAGATCGCCGCCAGCAGCACCACATAGACGGCGCGAGATCCGCCGATCAGCAGTTGGATCGCGTCGCCCATGGCGCTGAGATCCGCGCCGATGTTGATGGTGTTGGTGAGAAACAGCAGCCCGACGACCGCATGGACCAGCCAGCCGGGATAATGCTCGCGGATCGTGCCGGCGATGCCGTGGCCGGTGGTGCGGCCGATCCGGGCGCTGGTCTCCTGAATGGCTACCATCAGCGGATAGCTGAACAGCATGGTCCAGCCGATGGAGAATCCGAACTGAGCGCCCGCCTGCGAATAGGTGCCGATGCCGCTGGGATCGTCGTCGGAGGCGCCGGTGATGAGACCCGGGCCGAGCGCGTTGAGGATGCGTTTGTGAATGGGAGGTTTGTCGAGGCCCGTCGTGCGACTCCGCCTCGCGTCGTGCAGAACCATCGCGCTGCCTTGTGCGAACTCGGGACGCGGACTAACGCCTTGTCGGAAAATAAGTTCCGGCTTTCACCCAGGCTCCCGCGAGGCCCGCGCGCGTCAAGCAAACGCCGCCGAGCGAACCTGCCCGGCGGCGCCGATTGCGACCGCTCGTGCCGCTATCAGGGCGGCAGGATGAGCATGGGACCGTCCGCGGCAGCTGCCGCCGCCGTGTTCGGATTGGCGCTGCCGAGCAGTGCGATCAGCTCATCGCAAAGACAACCAGGCCGAGGACGACGAGCGCGATCACCGCGTCCACGACGAAGCTTCTGTTCCCGCTGTGCCAAGCGGCGAAATACATCCTGGGAGTGATCGAGAGCGTCGGCATCGGATACTCCTACTTGTTTCTGGTGCGCTGTGTCCCGCCCCCTGCTTGTTGCGCCGGCTCCGGAATTCCCGACGCGCGGTCGGCGCATCGGCGATCTCCGCGCCGGTGGATCGTCCCTCCTAATTCGAGACCGAGCGAGCCAAATGGCGATAGCGGTGAATCTCGCGCTCGGCTTGGCGGATCTGCCAGCCGTGCAGAGTCTCCAGGGCCTGCGCGAGAAGCTTGTTGAATCCGTCCGCAGCATGGCTCAGCCGAGCGGCGAAGCCTCGCGCGCCGCCGGCAGAGAGCTGCTCGGGGAAGTCGTGAAGGTGTCGAGCTGACGACCGCATTGGATCCTCAGGTTCGGGTCCGTTCGGATGGCTCGAAGCGTGGGGCCACCATAGAGCGGGATCGAGCCGAGCCTTTGTGAGGCAAATCACACGGCCGGAAAAAATCCGCCGGCCGGGCAACGCCGGCGGGATCGATCTGCCAAGCGGTGGAATTCAGGCTGCGGCCGGCGGGGCAAGCGCACCGGCAAAAGCAAATCTCGTCGGGGGTGTCGCGGCTGGAGCTATCTAGGAGCTATCTAGAAGCGCAATGTCATGCCCTCGGCCGCAACCACGGTCCCCGGGCGTTGCGCCTTCGCGTCTCGGCCGATCCGATCGAGTCGGTCGTCGACGTGCTCCGGATCGTGATGAAAAATGGCGAGCAGCTTGGCATCGGCGGCATTCGCCAGACGCACCCCTTGCTGCCAGGTCGAGTGTCCCCAGCCGACATGGGCCGGGTATTCCTCCTCGGTGTAGTTGCAATCATAGATCATCAGATCGACGTCACGCGCGAGCTGCAACACGTTCTTGTCGAGCGCGCCGGGTCGATGCTCGGTATCGGTGATGTAGGCGATCGCGCTCTTGCCGTATTCGAGCCGGTACCCGGTCGCGCCGCCCGGGTGATTGAGCGGCGCCGTCCGCAAGGTCACGCCGGGATGCGGCTTGAGCACGTCGCCGGCGTAAAAGTCGTGATACTCGATGCCGGCCTTGAAGGAGTCCGGACCCATGGGGAACAGCGGCTCGGACATCATCTGGCCGATCGCCTGCACGATCCGGCGCGAGGGCAGCAGATTGCCGCCCCACAACCGCAACCGGGTGCTCGGATCGTACATCGGCGCAAAGAACGGCAGCCCGCAGACGTGATCGATATGGAAATGGCTGAAGAACAGGTCGGCATCGGTCCGCCGCCCGGATTCCGCCAGCAGGTTGCCCAACGGCCGCAAGCCGGTGCCGCCATCGAAAATGAGCACCCGATCGCCACAACGCACTTCCACGCAGGAAGTGTTGCCGCCGTAGCGCGCAACCTCGGGCTCCGGGCAAGCCAGGCTCCCGCGAACTCCCCAAAACTGCACCGTCATGGCGGCGCTGGGTTTCCAGCGAGTGGTTCGAACCTCCACGGCGGGCGGTTCGGACGGCGCACCTTCCCCAATCACGGTCGTGGAGCCTCCGTACCCGTGCGTCATTTTTTCAACCTTAAAGCGATTCTTGAGGCGCGGGAAGCGGTGCGCCTTTCCCCATTGAGTGGAGAATGCAGGACCTTGGGCTCGAGCCCCTGTGACCTAGGTCACACCCGTCGGTGGGAACTGGGGGCTGTGGAAAAAGCGGCCCGCGGCGGAAAACGCGGCGGTCGCCGCCCGCAAGTCGGCGGTGAAGGCTTGAATGTGCTCGGTTTTTCGAGGCGACCGGACCCGCAACCCGGGACCGGTCGGCCGGCGGCCGGTCTCAGCCTTGCTCGGCGACGCCCTGGAGGGTTGCCCGATTCGATATGGTGATCGAGGTGCCTTCGATGCGCACCAGGCCGGAGCGCTGCCACTCACGCAGGCATTTGTTGACGCTCTCGCGCGCCGCCCCGACGATGTTGCCGAGTTCGCGCTGGGACAGCTGAACGGTCGCGGAACCCTTTGCGACATTCGCCTCGGAGTCTGCCATTCGCAGCAGCGCCTTGGCCAGCCGGACCGGCAATTGCAGCAGCGCCACTTCGGCGATGTGCTGGTCGGTGGTGCGCAGCCGGTCGCACAGCACTTCGACGAGCCTGGGCCACGCATCGGGCTTGCGCTCCAGGAAGGCGAACACGTCCCGGCGCTCGAGGATCGCCAGTTCGCACGCCGTCATCGCCCGGGCATCGGCGGTGCGCTCCTTGCCGTCGAGCAGGGCGATTTCCCCGAACACTTCGCCAGGCTGAAAGATCGCAAGCACGATCTCCCGGCCCTCCGGCGAGGGTACGCTGATCCGGATCTGGCCGCTGAGCACCGCCATCATGCTGTCGCCCGGAGACCCCATGAGAAAAATGGTCTCGCCGGCAGCAAAATGGCGCAGGCGTGCTCGGGCCACGACGGCGTCGCGCTCGTTCTCCACCAGGCCGCGGAACAACATGCAGTCCGCAAGCAGCCGGCGAGCAGCATCAATGGCGGCGTTCCGTTGCGGCGAAGCCATCCCAGTGCCTCCTCTCGCGGGTCTGTCCGCGAGCATTCACGTTTCGTTTGACCGGATCATGGCAATTTTGCGTCTGATGTTACCACGGGTCCTCCGCCACGAACGTGCGCTCCCTCACGTTGGAATACCCTGGGCCTGGAGGTCTCGCGCTGCGGTTTCAGAACCGGTAGTTCACGCCCACGCGGAACACATTGGTGGCGAAGCCGATGCTCGGCGGCAGCACCCCGCCGCAAGTGCCGCAATCGAAGCTGCCGAGATCGACGTAGAGGTACTCGGCTTTCGCGGTCCAATTCCCGGTCAGGGCGAGCTCGATGCCGGCGCCGACGGCCCAGCCGGCGCGGGTGCTGGTCGCCGACCCGATGCCCGGAACGCTGGCGGTCAGGTTTCCGACCGCGAGGCCGCCGGTCACATAGGGCAGGAAACGATCGAACGCATACCCGATGCGGCCGCGCGCCGTGGCGAGCCAGTCGGTCCGGGTCTGACACGCAAAGGCTCCGAGACATGCGCTGCTCCCGCGAATGTCGGATCCGTCGAAGTCGCCCTCGACCCCGAGGACGAAATGGCCCAGTTGGTAATTGAAGCCGAGCGTTCCGCCCGCGAGCCAGCCCGACACGTCGAAGGACGCGGGCGGGCTGCCCGCGAAATCGAACCGGGAACGGCCGCCCCAGGCGCCGCCGCCATTGAGGCCGACATAGAAGCCGGTCCAGCGGTAATACGGCACGGGCTCATAGACGGGCGCCTCGGGCGGCGGAGGGCGCCGGCCAAGATCGGCGGCTACGGTCGCGGATAATGTTGCGGCGAGCGCAACGAGAGCGGCGGCCGAGGCAGCAACACGCTGCATTCCCAAGCTCCCTTGCCGCGCCGGATCGGCGCGCTGATCCCGGCGTGCTACTGCAAGCCAATTGGGACGGGAGAACGGCGAGACCGCGACAAGGCCGGGCTTTCCGACCGCCCGGGCGCGACCGAGGCGGTCGGCTCGATGCAATCGGAAAAATTTCCGGCGGTTTCGCGACGGCCGCGGCGGTCGTTTGCAGCCCGCCCGCGGCAATCTTCGGCAATCTTCGGCGCTACTCGTCGTCCGATGAACCGAGCTGGCGATGCAGGAACTTTTCTACCGGCCCGCCGAAAACCAAAAGCAGAAAGATCAACGCCAGCGTCACCAAGATCGGAACCCAGGCGCCGATCGCGCAGACGACGCCGATGCAGGCCGTGAGCCAGATGCAGGCCGCCGTGGTGAAGCCGCGGACCCGCATTTCCTCGGTATTGCTGCGCACGATGACGCCGCCGCCGAGGAATCCGATGCCGGTGATCAGCCCCTGGATGGTGCGGCTCCTTGCGTCCCAATGCGCCGACACCGTCGGCGCGAAACCGTCGGTTGCCATCACGATCAGCGCCGAGCCGAGGCAGACGAGCCCCAGCGTGCGCATGCCGGTCGGCTTGCCGTGCAGGTCCCGATTGAGGCCGATCACGGCGCCGATCAGAGTGGCGGCCGTGAGCCGAAGGACGATCTCGTACAGCTCCATCATGGCCGTGCTCGCACTGGCCCGACGCCTCACCCGCCGTAGTTCTTGATCAGGTATTCGGTAATGATCTTCGCGTCGGCTTCGTCGATGGGCGCACCGAAGGCATTGATCATCTTGTTGACCTCGGCCTGCCAGGACGCCGCGTTGAGGAACGGGGAATTCATCGGCAGGTAGTCGAGACTGTGGCAGGAGCCGCAATTGGCCTCCACTCGCTCGACCCCGGGCGCGCGCTTGAGCTCGATCGCCTGCTCGGCGGCAAGCGCCGCATCGATGATGCTCGCCCAGGCCAGGATGAGGACGATGGCGTAACGCATGTTGGCCTCACGTCGCCACGATAGTGACGGATTGGATCATGTTGTGGTGATAGCCTGCGGGGTTGAGGATCAGGTCCTGGGTTGGCCGAGCCGCGTCTTGCAGGATTGTCCCGCGGCGGACCCGGCCGGTCAACCAGGCAGGGATCCCGCATAGGGCGAATACCTAGCTAGGCGCCGAGCCGCATGGCGCAAATGACGGGTCCCTGCTCGTTCCCGGATAGAACAACGGGCTCAGGTCACGGCAAGGGCTCCATGGTACCATGGCTGGGAACCGAAACGCCTGAACGCGCGGAGGAAACGATGAGCATGGTGATCAACTGTGC
>WNFZ01016119.1_pt1 | contig 15513 bp, 14 predicted proteins | sample 5400081 | NCBI WGS metagenome assembly WNFZ01 (sample SAMN13153365, study PRJNA577476) | soil metagenome | isolation source: 80 cm soil or saprolite under grassland replicate 1 | place: USA:California | collected 2016-06-15 | reverse complement strand
AAAAAATAAAAGAAAAATTCAAGTCAGTTAACGCTAAATTCGCCACACTTAAAGAAAATAAAGTCCAAATCCATCTTAAAAAAACCTACAAAAAATAAAATCCAAATCCAAAGTCGAAATCTAAGTAGAAAATGAAAATTTGAATCTAAAGTCGAAATCGAGGTTGAAGCAATCTACAAAAAAGAAAATTCGAATCCAATGCCGAAATCGAAGTCGAGGTAACCTACGAAAAGTAATCCCACATCCAAAGCCGAAATCGAAAAGAGAATTCAAAAAATTCTGAATCTGAATTCAAAGCCGAAGTCAAAGTTCAAAGTGCCTACAAAAGAAAAAAATCCCAAGCATCGAAGTGCCTACAAAAAAGAAAATCTGAATCAGAACTACAAAAGGATAAAAAACGAAGTCAAATTCAAAATCGAAGCAACAACAAAAAAGTCGAATTCGAATCAACCTACCAAAAAAAATCCGAAGTCAGAATCGAACAGCATCACAAAAGAAAAATCCAAAGCCGAAGTTCGAAACGAAGCAACCTACAAGAGAAGAAACCCAAGTCCGAAATCGAAACGAATTAACCTACAAAAAGAAGAAAAAATCCAAGTCCGAAGTCGAATTGAATCATATCCAAAAGTCCAGGCCGAATGTCTTAGACTAGAATTGAACTAGTCAAAGCAGTTGCTCTCCACCAGGATAAGACTTTTAAGAAAAAATCCAAAGGTCGAAAATTCCTACAAAAAAAAATCCCAATTCCGAATTCGAAACAAAGCCCTACAAAAAGAAATTCCAAAGTCCAAGCCACGAAGCCCTACAAAAAAAAGGTCTAAAAAGTCCGAAGTTCGAAACGAAGCCCTAAAGCCGAAGTCAAAGCCCTACAAAAAAAATTCCCAAGGTCGAAGTTGGAAGTCGAAGAACCTAAAAAAAAAAATGAAACGTTTAGTAGACGTTTCGAAAAAACAATAATATATTTTTTAAGTTTCGTTTCGAAACTTACCCAAGGAATCCAAGGAATCCAATCGAAGCAAAACCTACAAAATAAATAATAAAGAGACTTAGCGTAACGTCCATAATAAAAAAAGAAGAAAAAGTTTAAGTTTCAAAATGAAACTTACCAAGAAGCCGAAGTACCGAATCTAAAACGAAGGACCTAAAAAAAAGAAATAAATGAAACGTTAGCGTAACGTTTCATAAAAAAAAAATAAGAAAAAAAATGGATTAAGTTTCAAACCGAAACTTACCCAAGCCAAGAGAAGCCGATCCGAAATCGAAGCTGAAGGACCTAAAAAAAAGAAAAATGAAACGTTAGTTGACGTTTCGTAAAAAAAGAAAGAAAAAAAAAACAAGTTTCGAACGAAACTTACCCAAGCCAAGAGAAGCCATCGAAATCGAAGCCGAAGGACCTAAAAAAAGAAATTAACGAAACGTTAGTTAACGTTTCTAATACAATAAGAAAACAAATAAAACCCGGTATGTATCCAGTACCAAAGAAGCCGGAAGGTGCCTACAAAAAAGAAAAAATCCAGGCCGAAGTTCGAAGTCAAAGAGAAGAACCTACAAAAAAGAAAATAACCAAGGCCGAAGTCCGAAGTCGAAGAGAAGAACCTATAAAAAGAAATTCCAAAGTCCAGGCCGAAGTTGAAGCAACAAGAAAAAGCCAAAGTTCGAAACCGAAGTCGAAGCCCTACAAAAAAAAAAAATCCAAGTCGAAGTCGGAAGTCGAAGGACCTACAAAAGAATAAAATTCCAAAGTCCAGGTCGAGACGAAGCCCTACAAAAAGAAGAAAAAATCCAAGTCCGAAATCGAAACGAATAACCTACAAAAAGAAAAACTCCAAGGTCAAAGTTCGAAGCGGATAACCTACAAAAAGAAAAAACTCCAAGATCGAACACGAAACGAAGCGACCTACAAAAGAATAAAAATCCAAAGTCGAAGTTCGAGATGAAGCCCTACAAAAATAGAAATCAAGTTCGAAGTCGAATCGGAAGTACCTACAAAGAAGATGATTCCCAAAGTCCGATATCGAAACGAAGTACCTACAAAAAAGAATCGAATCAGAAGTACCTACAAAAGAAAAAAAAATCCCAAAGAAGAAAAATCCCAAAGTCGAAGTTCGAGACGAAGTACCTACAAAAAAGAAATCCAAAGTCCTCCGAAGTTGAAACGAAACGTCCTACAAAAAAAAAATCCCAAAGTCCGAATCTGAAACGAAGCTACCTACAAAAGAAATTCCAAATTCCAAAGTCCAGGTCGAGTCGAAGAACCTAAAAAGAAGAAAAACAAATCCAAGGTCGAAGTCTGAGTCGAAGAACCTAAAAATAAGAAAAAAATCCAAGGTCGAAGTTCGAGACGAAGAATCTACAAAAAGAAGAAAAAAATCCGAAGCGAATAACCTATAAAAAAGAAGAAAAAACCAACTTACAAAGAAAAAAAAATCCAATGTCTTAGACTAGAATTGAACTAGTCAAAGCAATTGCTTTCCACCAGGATAAGACTTTAAGAAATTAATGAACTCGAAGCGAAGACCTACAAAAAGAAAAAGAAACTATAAAAAAAAAAAAAAAAATCCAAGGCGAAAATCCAAGTCGAAGAAGAAGCTAAAAAAAAAAAATCCAAGGCCGAAGTCCGAAGTCGAAGAGAAGCTACAAAAAAAAAAATCCAAAGGCGAAAATCCAAGTCGAAGAAGAAGCTACAAAAAAAAAAATCCAAGGCCGAAGTCCGAAGTCCGAAGTCGAAGAGAAGCTACAAAAAAAATATCCAAAGGCGAAAATCCAAGTCGAAGAAGAAGCTACAAAAAAAAATCCAAGGCCAAAGTCGAAGGAGAACCTACAAAAAGAAAATATCCAAGGCCGAAGTCCGAAGTCGAAGAGACACTACAAAAGAATGTATCCAAGGCCGAAGTCCGAAGTCGCCAAAGTCCAGTCCAAAAAAGAGACCAGGCCGAAGTCGAAGAACCTACAAAAAAAAGCTGAAAGAGAAAGAGTCCGTCCGAAGTTGATAGAAAGTCCATTTCCGAACCTAATTAAAATTAAAGAAAAAAAGTCTATTTTAAATAATTCGGCTAGGGTCGAATGTAGATCGGACTGTATATCATTCCCTAATTGAGGCCGAATGATATTAATTCTAGTCGAATATAGGCAAGGCCGAATATTTCTTTTTCTTTTACTTCTTTTTTTTGTAGATTTCGGCCTAGAACTTGTAAATGGAGACCGGTGAGTGTTTTTAAAAGGGGGAAGCGGGGTTTTTTAGTTTTTATTATGTAAGAACGTTTATTAACGTTCTTTTACTTCTTTTTTTTGTAGATTTCGGCCTAGAACTTGTAAATGGAGACCGGTGAGTGTTTTTAAAAGGGGAAAGTGGGATTATTATTTTTTTATTATGTAAGAACGTTTATTAACGTTCTTTTACTTCTTTTTTTTGTAGATTTCGGCCTAGAACTTGTAAATGGAGACCGGTGAGTGTTTTTAAAAGGGGAAGCGGGGTTTTTTAGTTTTTATTATGTAAGAACGTTTATTAACGTTCTTTTACTTCTTTTTTTGTAGGTTTCGGCCTGGAATTTGTAAATGGAGAGGGTTAGTGTTTCTAAAGAGGGAAGCAGGGGGTTTTTTTTTGGTTTTTTTTATGTAAGAACGTTTATTAACGTTCTTTTTACTTTTTTTTTGTAGTTTCTGGCCTGGAATTTTTGAATTTGACTAGTTTCGGATATTAGTAAGAAATAGAGACTAAAAGATGGATTTTATTATTTTAATATGTTGAGTACAAAAAAAAAACTGGGAAGAAAAGAAATGCCGAAGTTGATAGAATTGGAAAATCCTCCAAACCTAATTAGGCTTTTGTATCAAAAGTCTATTTTCGAATGTAGGTCGGATCATACAGTTGAGGCTGAATGATATTAATTCTAGTCGAATATAGGCATCAAGGCCGAATATTCCTTTTTTTGATTCTTTTTTGACTAGTGTCATGTAAGTTTTTCATACTTTTTCATATGATTGTGCGTGCTTGGAATTTGATTGTGACAATGATAATCTAATTTTCCTTTGTGATAATGTATCAACATGCATATACGCCAAAACTTTTTATTTTACTCAAAAAAAAAAAATAATACATAAAAATACACCCCAAGGAATTTTTTTTTAAAAACTCTTTTTGTTCGGGTGATTATTTTTTTTAAAAAATCTTTTTGTTTAGTGGGGATTATTTTTTTTTGTGTACGCTCTCTCTCTCTCTCTCTCTCTCTCTCTCTATATATATATATATATATATATACCAACCATGAAACGAGGATACGAACATGAATCTTCTGCGACAAAGAAGTTATCACGACAAGCTCGAGCTCGAGCTAGTAAAAAACATCAACAAATACAAAATGCAGCTGAGATTACATTGATAAACGATATTACACCGATAAACGATATTACACCGATAAACGATATTACACCAATAAACGATATTACACCGATAAACGATATTACACCAATAAACGATATTACACTGATAAACAATATAACTTTTGACTCAAACCGGGTATGTTTACTTTTAATTCATTATAATCTTATTAGTGTTAGGTTGCTCTTTTATGTTGATAAGACAACCATTCAAGCTATTTGTTATGAGTATACTCTGTCATATAAAAAAAAAAATTTTTTTTTTTTGACTTGTATGTTATGTGACTCAACGGGCACTTAATCACCACTGTGTGGCTCAGTACTTTGGCTAGAATGGTTCGTTTGTTCCATAAAAAAGTTACGCAATCTAAAATTTACAAAAAATATAGTATGAAATCTGACATAATTTTGTTAATATTGTTAGCATCGGACCCAATATGCAACAAGAAAGTTGTGCACGTACGACAAAATACTTTATTTAGAAAAGGAATGGACGAGTGTCCCCCTTAGTCCGTTAGATTGTGTATCGACCACGAAGATTAAGAATCAATATGATGTGTCGACTAGAGATTTGTTAATTGAAACCCTCATCAGAGAGGCCAAGATAACTAAAAAAAATAATGTCGAAACTGAGATTCCTCCTGATTTTCTTACGTTGGTCGATTCAGATATTATAGATTCTAGTGGTACCTCATCAAAGTCAAATAAAAGTATATGGGTTGCATTTGGAAAGTGGTTAGGATTTAAAGGAATTATTAAAAAGAAACAAGTGAGACAACACATTCGATTGAGGTGGCAAAAAATACAACATTGTTTGGAGCTTCGGAATAATAATACTCATATCAAGAGTACAAGTACCAAACGTATTTCAAAAGAAAAGAAGAACCAAATAAAGGTGAATGCGCGTAATTTGCAACCTTCCAAAGGGTTAGTGGGATTTCGGTATATAGTCAATCCAGAGTGCGTTGTGGACAAAAATAATCGGACTTTGATCCACCTGGAATTATTAGATAGTCTTGATGCCGCCATAAAAGCAACAGAAGCTGTTAATTTTTACTATCATCATACATTAGATCACCCGTCACATAGAAGCGAAAGTTTTTGGAAGAACTTTATAGAACATTTTGGCGCGTTTACGTTAAATAACCTTCTCCCTTACACAAGCTCAAACACCGCAAGTACTCACAATATTGAACACTTGGAATGCGTTAACAAACTACTATGTGATCTCGTCCCGTTATCTAATTCAGTCAATCGATTTTTCCAAAAATATTATGTGAATCAATATGATAAATTAAGTAAATTGAAATGGGGTCCGTTTGCTCCAAAACCTTTTGGTGTTTTCCCAATGATAGCAATTAACTATAATACAATAAGCGATTACCATTGGGATGAACACGATGATCTGAATGGTTTCTGTTGCTTAGTTGCCTTAGGTGATTTTGAAGGAGGCGAGATATGCTTCCCTCAGCTTAAAATAATTATTCCACTTCGACCTGGACAGGTTCTATTGTTTCCCTCCCGCTTATTACTCCATGGAAATTTGGTGGTCACAAAAGGAATAAGACATAGCATAGTGTACTTTGTACACAGTAATTTCTTTCATCATCAGCGGAATTTCTCATCGGTTTATAATGATCACAAATCTGGAATAGAAAGAAATGAAAAAGGGCGCATTATTTCTAAACAAAATAAGCACCAAAATTTTAATTATGCTTACGGCTTAAATCGTCTGATCCATCTTTCTAAACCCAATGCATACCAGACAAAAGTTCCATCCCAATCCTTAGATTGTAGACGAGGATGCATAGGTAAAATATTTCACAAATACTTGTACCAAAAATTTTATTATTAATAATATTATTAACAATAATTTCTTTACAGATTTAAGCCATGCTCGCTATGGATTAAAGGCGGAAGACTCACTTCCTAATGAGTAGTATAAGTTTGGTTTTATAGACTTCTTAAAGTCAGCTCACCTGTAGTAGCAAGGGAATCTGCTGGGGTATCTCAAGTCATGGAGGCAAGTGTTGTATCGGGGTTAGGTATCAGTTTAGTGTAGTTAATGTAATTATCTTTTTGATGTATACATTTAAAGGGTTATATTAATAAATGTTAAATAACGTTTGGGAATCCTACGGGAATCCATGCAAAATTAAAAAAAAAGTATAAATTTGTTCACAATAAGTTTTTTTTTATTTTTATTATTTATAATGTGTAATAAAAATAAAAATTATACATAATTATAAAGTTATATTCTTTCTCTATCTAAAATATAAAATAAATTTTCAATTTTAAAAAATCCTACGCATCTATCTATACCTATAACTTCAATAAATTGAAACCCACCAAATTTATTAAAGTACAACTGTCCATAATTATCCTCATTATAGTTACCAATCTTACGGACATATGCAAACATACGATTTGATCCATCATATTCATGTGCGATAAAATATTCTACTTCACCATATATTTCTTCTTGAATAAGTCTTCGAGGAGCATTAACATAATGAGCATTTTTATCAATAGTTATATTTATCTAATGTAAAAATAAATTAAATATTGGTTTATAATAGTTAAATAATTAAATAATATACTTACTGCAACTGAATAATTATTTCTACTTTTTATTTTATCTTTCGATATCCACTTGGAACTTATAATATGTCCATCTTTAGAACGTAATTTGCCATATTTCATTACATTAGAAGATATATTCTATAATATGCAATGCATGCATTATGTCATTGTTATGTCAATCATTTTAATTAATTTGATTATTTATAGCATTTACCTCGATTTGATTTATATTTAAATCATAAATAGCGGAATAAGTTTGTTTTAATTTTTTTAATTCAACTTGTGATAAAATATATTTTTTTGATGGTGAATAAAATTCATATTCTTCATACAAAATAGAAGACAAAACTCTATGAGGTGGCCATTCTTTTTCAACTTCTGGAGAAAAGATATGCTTATAAAATTCCTTTTTATATTTTAAATGATTAAATCGTTCATTCAGAATAAGATTATTCCAAAGATTTGCATATGGATATATTTGTGATTTAACTAATGGAATTAGCATTCCACACATTCTTTCCATAGGAAATTGCCAATATCCTCTACATGGACCAAAATCTTCTATACTATCAGCTACATGTAATAAATAATGAAAGGATATTAAAAATATATTAAACCTATCTTCTTCATCAACTTCTTTATAATGCCTATAATTTAAGATGTTAATTAATATTATTAACATTAATAAAAACTTAATTAAAACTTATTTTACCTTGATATATGATCATAAAAGTTGGATAATTTTTTTTTTATTGTATCTTTTTCATCAAAAGTAATTGAAGTATCCATACATAAATGTACTGCAGTTACAAATTCACACCAACCTTTAACATAACTAAAATATTTAAAAAATAATTATATATTAATATTTAAAATATCTGGTCACTAAAATAACAGGTTTTTGAGCCGCTAAGGCTAAAGGAAAAAGATTGTAAAGCTTTAAAGTGATATGGTAATATATAATAAATAAAAGAATGAGAATATATAGACTTACTTATCTGGCAAATAAGTTTTGAGAAGTGGAACTGAATAAAGAGTTATCCAATTTGCCCACTCTTCAGCTTTATATCCTGCATGATGTTTAAATATATCTCGAGATGGCCTTCCAAATTCTAAGGGCATATTTTTTTTATTATTTTGCATTTGTAAACCAATTGTTTTCCAAGAAGGGTTTGATATAATAAAAGGTGTATTATTCAAATTTTCATCTTTGAAAAAACGCCCAGTCCATAATTTAAACATTTGTGGTGCAATATTTTCAAAAAACAGATGCATAATGTCGATTGGAAAAGATCTTGGAAAGTTAATTGATGATAATTCAAACAAAATACTTTTGCCTTTTATCCCTAAAATTAAATATAAGAAGAATTAAATTGAATTATTTAAAATAACTTTCAATAACCTAAATAATAATTTTTACCATATTGTTGTATTAATTCTTCTTTTTGTTGTTTAGAAAGTGTCACATCTTCTATTTCATTAATATGTAATAGCCAGTTTGAATGTTTTTTTTTGGCATAACTTCCTTTTTTTGGAGGAAAATAAACATGTTTATGTTTTTGTGAATAAATTCCTTTAATATCACAAAATCTGCAACCTGAATATGAGTTATGTCCTGTAATATTCATTATCTTTGTAAGAGCCGGAATATCACCAGTCCATGCAATAATATGAGCACGAAGTGTGAAATCGCATTTAGTATATGCATCATAACATGTTACTCCATCTAAAAAAATAAATATCATTAACTTATTTTTATACAATTAATTAAAATAAAGTCACCTACTTTCTAATTCTTTCATTTCATTAATAAAAGGCCGTAAAAAACTATTAAAATCCTTTGGTTGCTTTGGTCCTGGAATTAAAAAAGGAACTAATAAATTTTCCTTTTTTACTCTTAAAGAAGGATGAAGATTATTATTTATCATAAGAAATAGCCAACAATCATCTGTTTTTTGTTTAAAAATCTGATATCCATCACATGAAGCTGTAAAAGCAATATCTCTTTTATCATTAAATAAATTTTCTTCTACAAGTTCTTTATATATATTTCCATCAAAAATATCATTCAAATCATCATTATCATCAGTTTCTTTATTTATAATATATTCATGACGGTAAAGAAATTCTTTTACTCGATTCTCATCATTGAATTGTATTTTTAATCTGTTCTTTATTGAAAGATAAGGCATAACTTTTTTAGCCTTTCCTTTTGCATCTAATCTAGTAGATAAACACATCGGGCAAGTTTGATAAAATTCATACTGTCCAGTATCATTATCATCATCATTATCATCATCATCATTTTTATTATTATTACCATTATTGTCACTATAATCAGAATAATCATTATTACTTTCTTTATCAAAATTAAAACTCTCAGTATCAGAATTTTCATCAACTATAATTGGATTATCCTCCTGTTGATTTATAATTTTTTGTTGATATGTATCTTGTTGGTATATATCCTCTTGTTGATCTTGTTGATATATACCCTCTTGTTGATGTATGTCCTGTTGGTAACTTAAACTTGTTTCTTTAACATCATCTTTTTCTAAAAATTCTTGTTGATTTTTACGATGACGATTATAAGTAGATATACTTAGTAATACACCATTTTCATTTTTTTCTAAACAAAATTCGCATTTACATACAATAGTATTTTCTGACATTGTAAATAAAGGAAAAGACCAGTAATTTTGTAAATTGCAATGTTAACAAATGGCCCTATATATAATAAAATTCTAGATAGCAAACTATTAATTAATAATAACAAATTAAAGTTTATCTCAAAAAATATTTTAGTCAAACTCTGAAATATTTCGCCCGAACTTTGCCCAAAATCCTAATTTGGAAACTTTTTGTAGATCTAAAATTTCATTCGCCCGAAATATTTTTTTAAACTTTGTCTAAAATATTTTTTGAACTTTATTTGAAATTGAATTTTGTCTAAAATATTTTTAAAATTTCGTCCAAAATGGTTTTGAATTTTATCTGCAATCTTAATTAGAAAACTAGTTTTACCAAAATACACAATTATCAATGAATACATTTCGTAAAAAATTAAAATAACTTGTTATTTTATTTGTAAAATTTAAATGTTAAAATTATGCACATTTAAAAAAAAAATTAAAAAGTTTTTTTGAATTTTATTTCATATTTTTATTAATTCAAACGATTAATATTTATTAACAAAAAATATTTTTTTAAAGTTACATGCATGATTTGCCAGATCGGCCGATTTATTAAAATTCTAACTAAAAAAAGAAAATAAATTAAATTTGCTACTATTTTTGAAATGTGCAGTTCCATTCACAGCCCAAAAAAAAGAATCTATAGCACGAACTGGACCTAGTTACTCCAAAAAAATATAAAATAATAAAAAAGAGTAAATTTATTCATCACACATGCAATGCATCGCTTTTGAGTAAAATTATGTAATGCCAGGCAAAATTAAATATATAACATTACGTGAGAATGTGAAGAATAGATTTTTTATAACTAAAAAATTTATGTCTTAGGATATATATGAAAAGGGAGGGAGTTTGACACAAGTGATAAAGGGTAGCGATGACATTGCACATGCGATGAATAAATTATTTCAATAAAAAATATAATAAAATAATAAAAAGTAATAAAATAATATAATAAAAAATAACAAAATAATATAATAAAACAAAATAATATAATAAAATAAAAATAATATAACGAAAAAAAATAATATAATAAAATAAATAAAAAAAAAATTAATTTAAGGGCAATGATGTGGTATTTCTATGTCACCTTCAACTATAGTGATTTGCTAAAGAATATAAATAAATTTAGAATTTAAATATAAGTATTAATTATTAATAATTACCAGATCTGTCCCAAAATCTTATATAGAACAGATTGTAATAGCATTCACCATTTCTTGGCCATTTTGTTATACAGCTCCCATTTCTCCAATCACAAAATTCCTAAAAATATTAATACTGTACTATTAAAGTTTTTTTTTTTTAATATTTATATTTTAATATTATTATTTTATTAACATTAAAATCTTAAATTAAATTCCACTACTTTCTTTCGCACTGTTGGGCGGTGTATCTAATGTGAAAGTTGCACCAAATTCGCCTTGATACATTTATAATAACTTGATTAAAATCTCTTCACAAGCCATAATTATTATAATTGTTAAAATATTTAAATATCAGCATAGTTAAATAAAATATAACATTGATGCCATTATTATTACTAAAGATGGCCCGAAATGTTTTTGAAATCTGAAATTCTAAAATCTGAAATAAATCTGAAATTTAATTTCGGATAGCCAATTAAAATCAAGTATTTCTATAAGTTAATCAAAGTATGACAAAAGATAAATTAATGATTATCTTTTAATCTTTTTCAATAATTATCGTTACCCGTTTCAAAAAAAAATTCCTAAAAAGTCTTCTTTTATTAAAAACTATAAAATATAAATATTCATTAGACAAAATAAAGTAAATATCTTCTGGTTGCAAAAAGAATAAGTTTTGTAATCAAAAATAGCAATATGCGTATATAAGGTTGCTACAATTTCATCTTGCTAAAAACCCATTTTAGTTAGTTGAAATGTGATTATTCAGTATAACAAATATAACAACCTACATCTGATGATCCAGAAAGGAAAATTGACTTAACTAATTGAGATCAAACTAAAGTCTCCTGCGTTTAAAAAAAATCTTCTGCATTTTACAATCTGATTATTCAACAAATATATCAAGTAGGGTATGTAACTGGACTTAAACAAGAAATGGCTATGGCATGCTATATTGCGCCATTTACTTTAGATAGCTATACTATAGATTTTATTATATGATTATACCGGAAAAGATATATTCAGAAAAATGGCTTTTGGGAAATTGTCAGATAAGGGGCTATACCATTGATAATCTAACGCAGTTTTCATTTCCAAGATTTCTAAAAAATACTATAAAATAATGGATTATTTCCTAATTTAAAAACTTACCATAATTTTTTTTTTGCACAAAAAAAACTTCTTAAAAAAAAAGAAAAAAAAAAGCAATAAAAATCAGGTTTTCTCATTTTCTTACTGCGATACCTCATATTTGTAATTCCCAAAAAATGTATCATAATCAAAAAAGAAATCGCGAAGAAACTGACGAAATAATTTTAAAAGCACTTAAAATTTCGTCTCAAGAAATTAGTAACGGTATTGGAAAAGTCCACAAAGAAACTATTTACGCTATTTATAATAATCATAATAACTCACGGTAAGTAAAATAATTAATATAAAAATATAAATAAAAAGAAAAATCTTTAATTATAAAAATATATTTCTTTTTTAACCTGTAATAAATAGTCCGGTATTTGGGGTTCCTAGTTTTGGACCCGCGTTCACATCACCATTTGGAAATGGTAAATATTTATTATTTTATATAAAATATATTTAAAAATTTATAAAAATTTCTATTTTATAATTAGCAGCAGCAGCAGCAACAACCTCAGCTGCAACGTTCTCAGCTGCAATGACAACTTCAGCTGCAACAACTACAACAACAACAGCAGCAACAACAACTTATCACCGGCCATTATCACAACTGCATCAGCAGCAAAGGCAAAAGCAGCCACCATCACAACAGCAACAGCAACAGCAGCAACAACAGCAGCAACAGCAACAGCAACAGCAACAGCAACAGCAACAACAGCAGCAGCAACCGCAGCAGCAACCGCAACCGCAACGGCAACAGCAATCGCAACAGTCTGGTAATAATAATAAATTTTACGCTGTTTACAAGTAGGCTACTTAATCTTAATAATCTTTCTAAAAAATAAAACTAATTATTTAATAAAAATTTTAAAAATTATAAAAACAGGTGTATCTAAAGTATCCTGTATTTACTGTAATGAAAACCATTGGGTTTCCAACTGCAGCCATATACCAGAGAATTATAAAGGATACTGCATAAATTGCTGGAAGAGCAAGTCTCACAAGGCAAAAATTTGCACACGTACTTCTAAAAAAGAGCCTTGGCTCTAATTTTGTAAGTAAAATTTTCATAAGTAATTAGTTACTAATTACTTGAAATTTAAAAATTAATTTACTAATTTTTTTTAATTTTTTTTCAGTTTTTAGTATTTGGGATGGGTTGGGCAAAAAAAAATTTTTTTTTATAATTTTGTAAGTGAAACTTTGAAATAATTAATTACTAATTACTTGAAATTTAAAAACTAGTTTACTAATTTTTTTAGTTTTTAGTATTTAGGATGGACTGGATCGGGTAAAAAAAAATTTTTTTTATAATTTTGTAAGTAAACTTTAAAATAATTAGTTACTAATTACTTGAAATTTAAAAACTAGTTTTAATACAATTTTTTTTTAATTTTTTTCAGTCTTTAGTATTTAGGATAGGCTGAATCAGGCAAAAAAAAAATTTTTTTTTATAAATTTTTTTTTAGTTTTTAGGCTGGGTCGGGCAAAAAAAATTTTTTTTTTTATAATTTTGTAAGTAAAACTTTGAAATAATTAATTACTAATTACTTGAAATTTAAAAACTAGTTTACTAATTTTTTTTTTAATTTTTTTCAGTTTTTAGTATTTGGGAATCGGCTGGGTCGGGCAAAAAAATTTTTTTTATAATTTTGTAAGTAAAACTTTGAAATAATTAGTTACTAATTACTTGAAATTTAAAAACTAGTTTACTAATTTTTTTTAATTTTTTTCAGTTTTTAATATTTGGGTCGGACAAAAAAAAAAATTTTTTTTTATAAATTTTTTTTTAATTTTTTTTAGTTAAAGTATTTGGGATATGCTAGATCAGGCAAAAAAAATTTTTTTTATAATTTTGTAAGTAAAGTTTTAAAATAATTAGTTACTAATTACTTGAAATTTAAAAACTAATTTACTAATTTTTTTTAATTTTTTTCAGTTTTTAGTATTTGGGATGGGTTGGGTCGGGCAAAAAAAATTTTTTTTTTATAATTTTGTAAGTAAAACTTTAAAATAATTAGTTACTAATTACTTGAAATTTAAAAATTTAATTTAAATTAACCTTTTTTAGTTTATCAATATTTGGGTTAATATGAAAAAATTTTTCATATCCATTTGGATCGTATATCAGAACCAGTAAATTTTTTTACAATTTTGTAAGTAAAATTTTAAAATAATTACTAGTTATTAATTGCTTGAAATTTAAAAACTAATTTATTAACTTTTTTAATTTTTTCTTTAGTTTTGGGCTGGTTAAAAAATTTTTTTTTTATAACTATAATTTTTTAATGTTCGATTGGGGTCGAACTATAATTTTTTTAATGTTTGATTGGGGTCAGACATAATTTTTTTAATAATTTTTTTAATAATTTTTTTTAATATTTAATTGGGTCAAACCATAATTTTTTTAATGTCTGATTGGGGTCAGACCAGAATTTTTTTTAATGTTCAATTGAGGTTGGACTATATTTTTTTTTTAATGTTTGATTAGGTCAGAGTGTCAGACCATAATTTTTTTTAATGTCCAATTGGGATTGGACCATAATTTTTTTTAATATCCAATTGATGTTGGATCATAATTTTTTTTAATATCCAATTGGTGTTGGATCATAATTTTTTTTTAATGTCCGATTGCAAAAAAAAACAATAAATTTTTTTTTTTATAAAATTATAAATACATATATTATACAATTGTTTCTGTTTTAGGAATTATGCAAAGACAATTTTTTTTTTTATAAAATTATAAATACATATATTATACAATTGTTTCTGTTTTAGGAATTATGCAAAGACATTGTTAATATGAGGCGACTAGTTAAATTGATCTGCTTTTGGAAATTATTATTTAATTAAATTTCTTGGATACTATTTGTTCTTGGATTGATTTATTATTAATTATGAACCTGCGTAGAAAGTATACAAATTTATTATTTAATGAATTTTCTTATAACAAAAACAAACCACTAACTTTATTATAAAGCGATCAATTTGGTCCCTTTTCCCAGCACTCACCCAATTTTTTTAAAAAAAATCTAATAATTTATTTATTTATTTTTTAACTGGTAAAATAATAACTATGAATATGGATTTTCGTGATTAAACTGGATATAGCTGAATTTTGCCTAATAAAATGCAATCTCTAACCAAAAATGTAATTATCTGACTCTTCCCTTAAATTAATAAATAGACCGAATATACAAATTATATAATTTTTATCTTTTTTTTAAAAAAAAACAAAAACAATTCTATATCAAATATTATTCTCATCACTATATATTCTTTGTATTGAAAAATGGTAATTTAATGATTTTTTTTATTTATTTTACATTTTACATATAAATATACTTCTCCGCGAATTAAAATTTAGAATGCCGAAATATTACGGCACAGATGCCGAATCCGAATTGAATTAACCATAATCAGACGTAATGCATTTTGACGGACGAAATGTATTTTTACAGACGTAACGTTTTTACATTTTTTTACAAAAAATTAAAAATAGTTTATTAATTTGGATTTTGTAAAATTTCGCCATGGCGATGCATCGCCAGTGTCACGTGATTTTATAATTCTGGCCG
>WNFZ01005844.1_pt1 | contig 15526 bp, 18 predicted proteins | sample 5400081 | NCBI WGS metagenome assembly WNFZ01 (sample SAMN13153365, study PRJNA577476) | soil metagenome | isolation source: 80 cm soil or saprolite under grassland replicate 1 | place: USA:California | collected 2016-06-15 | reverse complement strand
TGCCCGGCGATGGAGGCGCCGGCGGGCCGCTACCCTCCGGAGTATCGGTACGTGATTGTTGCGTTGCTCCTGTGGTCGGGTCGTAAGTCGTGGTCTCGAATCGAAGCGTCCCGTAATTGATGCCTGAGTATTGCGACGCAACGACTGCTAGTACTCCGTCGCGAAGGTCGTAAGCGTGTGAATAGTCATGGCCGGCTTGCGCCTCGACGCAAACGAACGGATTTACCCATCCGGCCAATTGATACACGCGGACAAGCCCCTGAGTGGCCCCAGAATTCTGGATCGCCGTCGAGATTGCTTGCATCGTATCGGACATTGGAGCCGGCCAGATTTGTTGGTAGTAGTCCGTAAACTCAACGCACAGCGCGAAAGGAGCGCCTTGCTTGACTGGCTGATCGACTCCGGCCATCAATCTGCGTGGCCTCTGTGGAATGTAGTATGGGAGATAATTCATGACCGCTCCCTCCCGAGCCAATAACCGAAAAAGCCGCCCGCGAGCAGCGCGAGCAAGAGATTCTCTGAGCGGGTAAAGTTCAGCGGGCGAAGTTGCTCGACGGCGCACTGCGCCGACTCTTCCGAGATACCACAGTGATTAGGTTGTGATGTGGGCGATGGCGCGGCCATCCACTCAGCGGGGATCGTCGGCACAGGCGCAAGCCCTGCCAGATGGCGCGGCAATGGCCCCACCAGACGGCGCGGTACTGGTCGTTGATAGAAATCGGGTCGTCTGTTCATAACTTGGTTTCATCCTTTCGAGTATCAACTTCGGTGAATTGATCGAAGTCATCATCGCCTTCAGCGGACAACGAATTGACAAGTGATTGCAGCCATTCGCGCGCATGCGCCATTTGAGCGACAGGTGGGTGATAGGCGGCCAGCATTCTGAGAATTTGATCAACGGGCAAATTCAAAATCTCATCAACTGAATCACCAAGCTCGGGATTCCGAACAATGGCGATATTGATAAGGTTCTGAGCGTCTGCGATTGGCGCCTGTTTCTCCATCGCAGCAATCAGCGAATAGACCAACGCATCGACCGGAGCCATTTGCATTGGCTCTTGTTCTATCTGTGGCTGTGTCGCCTGTGGCTGTTGTGCGGCCTCGGGTAAAGCCTGCGCCTCTGCCGCCGCGACTTGTGGCGGGGCTTGTTGCGGTTGAACCGCTGGCGCTTGCTGTGCGACTTGCGCGCCCTGGTCGGGGTTCGTGGGAGCCTGTGGCTGCCGCGGCGCGAGTAATGAAGCAATCGAGGTGAATAGATTCCCCAGTCCACCAGCCAGCGGGGTGAAGATCGCGCCTGCTATCTGCGGAAGTTGGGGATGATCGAGAAGTTTATTGAACGCATCGGCCCACGGATCTGAATCGCTTTCGCGTTTCAATCCAAACACATCTTTGGCGATCTCGATCATGTTCGGATTCTCGGCGATGATCTTCAGCGCGGAGACTTTCGGATCGACCAGAGGAGGAGCTGGAGCCGAGTTCACTTCACGGCGCGGATTGATGATCTCGTTGACCTCGCGCACCTCGCGCAGTTGTTCAGCTAGTGATTTCTGTGGCGCGCTTTCCCCGCGCATTTCATCCAATGCCCTTAGACCTTGCAGTAGTTGATTCATTGAACCATGCGCGCCGTTCTGTGATGCGGCTTCCAGCTTGGCGCTTAGCTTCGCATTCTTGATTCTTAGGCTGGTGACAGGATTATCGCTAAACTCATCTTCATCGAGTAATTCAAAACCGTCGTCGCTCAGGTCTTGATCGATTCCGGCGTCAGGCGGGTCGATCTCATGTGGCCATGACTTGCCGATTTTGCCGTTGACCCGTTCAACAATTGCGAAGGCTCCATAACGTTCATGATCTCGCAGCCAGCGTTTCGCATAGGCGGGAGTGATGAATTCGCCAAGATACTCGCCATAAAAATTGGGGTGGCATTTTCGATGCTCCTCGAAGTCAAGCAACTCATAAAGCAGATACACAATGTTTTCCGGAGCCAATTCCGGCGCGCTGATCGGTGTGGCTATTGGTCTCGGCGTTGATGTGCGGGTCGTGCGCCGTATCGGTGTCACGGTCAACGGCGCTGTTGATTTCGTGGTTGGCGCGCGGGTTGATTTCCGCGTCGGCTTCTTCGTTAGCGCATCTGTTGGTGCAGGTTCGGTTTTTTGTCTACGCGGCATCGTAAAATACCTCTGTCAATGCCCGCGTCAACACCCAACGATGATAGAATTGGGTGTCAGCGCTAGTTAGCTCAGCGTTGATAAAAGCAGCGAGTGAGCGTCACCAAGCCTGAGAATTTGCGATGACGCCCGCCCGTGCAAGGAGTGAAGGGCTGAAGAGATTCGCCCTTCACCCGTCTGAACCGTTCTCGTCTGAGTCGCTCTCTTCCCCTTCCTCGAAATCTTCCGGCTCGACCTCTTCCGCTGACAAATCATAAATTTGACTGAGCCGATCATTAGCTTCATCGAGCGCCTGTTGAGTTGATTCCAGTTCTGAGCGGAGCTCTTCATTTTCTTCTCTCAATTCAGCCGCGGTAGGACCTTTTGCCATAAATTTTTCTCCTTTTGAATTTTGTCTAGTGACTTCGATTTGTGTAGCCATAGCGATGATGTGAAATTCTCGGCGGACTCCCCGCCGAGCGCCTCGAAAATACACGCGGCGCCTGCGCCCTGTCATGAGGCGTGTTGGGCGAATTTGAGCGAAAGGCGAGCGAAAAAGTTTCGCCCTATTTTTTCGCTCTCTTCTTTGTCGCCTGCACGGGAGGGTTCGCTTGCCCCTGCTCTTTCTGTCGCTCTCGCTCTTTCTTCCGCTTCATTTGCTCGCTCCGCATCACGCTGTTGTAGAAGGTGGTCGCTTTAGAAAGCGGCAACCGAAATGGCCCTGCCCTATCGGTAAGCTCGCTTATGATCTCGTCTCGGTCTGCCCCCTGTGACATCCGAAGTCTTATGTAGTCGTGAGGTCTCATCCCCTCACCGGCTTGAGGATTGGGCATTAAGTCGAAATACTTCGCCGCCATCTGCCCCGCGAGTGTGCCCCGTTGCAATTGATAGGGGTCGCCCAGTCTTCGCCATTCGTCAGGGTCTATGTCATCACGGGACGCAGCATAATCACGAAACAAAGCCGCCCAAGGGTTTTCGTGGTAAGAGTAGCCGTGTTCGTGATCGAACTTGACCAACTCATCACGAGTGACGATATATGGCCGGCCTTCGATCTCGATCAGCTTCCCGGTCTCTTCCTCTGTCGCTCTGGCTCCCCTTTCACGTTGTTCATCTTCTTCGGACGCTAGTATCAACGCGGGATGCCGCTTCAGGGTCTCCAAATGCGCATGGTCTTCATCGTCTAAGGCGATCTGTTCAGCCTTGCGGCAGGGTATCCCGTGTTTGTTCGGCTTCACTCTGATTAGCCAATAGGCGTCTGGCAATCCTTGCGATTGCCCTTTGGAATCCGCGCCCACTCTCAACGCGATGAAATCCCCTTCCCCGTATGCATCAGCGCAGACCGTTGCTAGGGTTGTCTGTAAGTTTGCTTTACTGACACTTTGACATGGCGGATCGCAAAGCCTGGTCTTACATGGCTGCATGCCACCGCGTGGAGGGCCGTAAGGGAATATTTTGTAAAACTCAAATAGCGAATCCTCTTTGACAGCCATTGCTTTTGCCTCGGCCAGCGTAGTGACCGGCTCAGGCTCAGGCGTCTTGCCGGCCTTCGTTCGTTTCGCCTTCGTGCCTTCAGGTTTGGCTGTCTTCGCTTTTCGTTGATTCATCTTTCGTGCCTCTCTTTTCTATCCAGTCTCGAACATTGTTGAGAGAAAACCGCGTGAGCGCGCCGAGCTTGATTCTCAATAGCTGGTCAGTTCCGCATTCGCCGTGCCAGATCGTTGAGGCATCGAGGCCGGTAATCTCGGCGACTTCTTGAAGACTCAAGAAGCGATCAGGTGATGATGTAGAAGGCATACGCTTTGTCCTTTCTGTTCAGCGTGCAACGACCTGGTAAAGCTTCAACTCCGCGCCAATCACAGCCATCAGCACTCAATGACCTTTTCGATCAACAGTGGGATCATCGAATCCCCAGAGCATCGCAAGCGACTCCGGGTCGTCGCCCAGGCCATTCTGTTTCACCCATGCATGCGCGCACTCGCATGCGATTATGTATTCAACGTACTCGGGCAGGATGCCGTCATAAAGGGTAATCACCCAGAACGTCTGACGAATTACCGTCTCTGTCATCCATGAAGGCTTCCCGTCTTCATTCACGTCATAGATCGGTTTGCGAGCCACATCGGCTTTTTTATTTCTCTGCCTCATTTCGGAGCCGATCTCCGCCAACACGTATGGAGACTCTTCGCCGACCGAGACGAATAGGCATTGCTCTTGAATAAACTCCCTGACGTTCGCCGGCAGTCTCGGCAGCACGTCGAGAATGGCTTGAGGAATCAAGCTACTGCGGCCTATGTAACGCAGTTCAACATCTGTCGTTTCTTTTTGATTCATAAATTCACCTTGTCCTTTTCGATTGGGAATCCTTGATGGATTAGTTCGTCAACAAGTCTCTCCCGGAAGTCCGAGCGATCCACGGCGGCCAGGAGCTTGTTGGATTGCGTAGTGCTCGCCACGGTCATCTCTACACCGTGCTCTTTTCTGGTCATTCTGATGATCACGCCCCCAGCGATCAGGTCGACTTTGAAAGCGTGGCGTGGGTAGTAGAAGCTGATGGTCTTCAAGTGTTCGAGTAAGGCGTAACGCGCTTTCTCGCGGTCGAACGACGGCGACAGTGGCGACTGTATGCCACTGTCGCGTTTTCTGGTTCGGTCGAGTCTGCGCCCGGTCCGATCATCCTGGATGACATCGGCGTCAATCTCATCGGGGAATACTTCAGGCTGTCCTGCATTGTTTTTCGCCGTCCAATTCCTGATGAAGATCAACGTCACGGCCGCCAGGATCAACTCTCCGAAGTTCGTGATTCTGACCCAGGCGTCCCACCTGGTCAGGAATGCGGCCTGTGAGTCTTCGGGGGCTTTGGGTGGGGGCGGCATCTCGACTTTTGAAGTAGACACTTGGACCTGGACGCCGGAAGGCTGAATCTTGACGCGGTTCTTACGAGACCAATAGGCGGTGTCATTACGCAGGCGCTCGGTTTGCTTCTCAGTCTCGGCGATCCGTGCGGCGGCTTCGATGATCTGTTTATTGTCGGCTGAAATCTTTTCAGCCTGCGCGTTGTAGGTGGCGATGTCCTGCTCATACTTCTTCTCGGCGCCGCGAAGTATCCAACTGTGCCCGAGGATGTAGACCAGAAAACAGAAATGGCCTATCACGAAGAGCAGGGAAGCCGAATCGAGCGCCGACACTCCACGCGCCATCCGTCCGCGCTTGGCGTCGCTGTAATGCAGGCAGCCGATTGCGATCCAACTGACAATAGCCGAAGCCGCCAGGAGCGCCGGCGTGAGATAGTTCGCGCTGGCGCTCTCTCTGAAGATCAGGACGGTAAGAACGGCGTTCAAGACACTGAAGCCGAACACAGCCGGCAGCCAGAAACGCCATTTTCCGTCTGTGAACTGTTCGCCGTCCGGTTCATCGAGCCAATTGTTTATTCTCCTGCCGAAACTGTTTTTCTGCATTGGAAGTCTCCTTTCCAAAGGTAAAGCCGAAGCGTAAGCTTGCCACGAAGCAGCATCGGTCAATCTCTATCGCTTCGTGGCAATGATGTTGGTTGATGTCGGGCCTACCGGCGTTGGGAGACGTTGGCAGGCCCTTTGCATTTTTAGTCATCGTCGCCAGCTAGGTCGTCTAAAAGTTTTCGATCTTGCCGGTAATATCGGCCTCGCCGTTAATCTGTAGTGTTGTCTCTCCGAGTGTAAACACGCCACCGATAGTTATATTTGTTCCGGCTGGCAATTCTTGCTCCTCGGCGAATACTGCAGCGGTCGCGAGCAAACGATTGCGCAGGTTGGTTGTCTGTTTACCGCTCAACGCCGTGTGTATGACTAATTCAAATCTGATATGTGAAATCGTCTCTTGAAACTTCGCTTCATTCATTGTTTTTCCTTTCGATAAAAGAGGGAATTGATAAAAGCGGGATGGCGACGGCGTTGATTGTCCGTGTTATTCCCGCCGCCATCCCAATTGCGCTGGGTCCCCATTCCCAGCGCAAACTTGATACGCTGATCTCCGGCGCCTCGATCAGCCATTCCCACGGTAACTTTTCAAGGTCTCTTGATCGGTTACTCGTGTTCATCTTCGGTGAACTCAAACGGCAACGGAATCTGCACGTGATACTTTCTGAATGCTTGTTGTTTAAGCTGTCGGGCCAGGCGAATGTAATGATTCGCCTGAGAGACGTAATGGTCGATTGTTTTTTGGTAGTCGCCCAAATCGAACAACGTCGGCTGCTGATCGACTCGCATCTCATTTTGTGGCGTTTTCCCGGCGCTTCGCCTCTGATTTCTCGAATGACTTTTAACAACGCGCGCTGGGTCGGCTCCCGGTTGGCTTCTTTCGTCTCCCGGATAACTTGCTCGAAGATGTCTTCGGGAATTTCGGCAATGGACTGCCAGCGCGAGGACTGCGTTTTGTTGATGCCGGCTTCTTTGAGCGTAGGCAGAAAACCGGTAGCATCTTTGCTACCGGTTTTTTTGGTACCGGGTTTTGTCCGCCCACCTTTATGCAGTTCGCTTTCCTTGAGCATCTCGCCCGCGCGTCGTTCAGCGCGCAGTCTAATCTCAGCCGCCGCATTTCTGATGGCGATGACAAGATCAATTGTCTTCGCCTTATGAAGTTCTTGCCGAGCGCGATTAAAGTGAATAAGCCCTGTTACTTGATTCATAGATCATTTCTCCATTGTTGGGTGATTGAAAAAGCGGGACAGCGGAACGGCCTCACCTTCCGTTCCGCCATCCCTTCGCGCCCAGACTCCCCCATTCGATCCGGACGCAAACTTAAAGTTGTGGTCAGTTCCACAGCGGCTTAGACCCTGACAAAATGGGCCTCTCAGCCGCTAGAATCGGTTTTTATTCCGCTGTCCGCTCCCAGAGCAGGGGAGTGATCTCCGGAGGTCTCTGCGCCCGCGTGGGTGTGATCTATCTTGTAACTGTTACAAGATAGATTTTTTCGAGGTCTCTGCGCCCGCATGGGTGTGATACTGCAATTCAAATAACTTGCCGTCATAAACGGCCCGGAAGTCTCGATTCTAGGCATTCGCTTTCTCGCTCAGTTGGCCAGCATTCAACGTTTCAGACTCCGGGTAGGCTTGGATATGGACGGCCAGCGCCCGAAGCTCTAACGCGGCATTGCCGCCGTTGAGTTCATCGATGAGTGATGATGCAACTTCGCGTAGACCGTCCATCAGCGATGCCGGCGTTGATGAATCTTCAAGGCAATCGGCGATGGACAATGCGAGATTAACAAGGGCTTGTTTCGGTTCGATTGATTTAGTCATGGGAGCTTCTCCTTTGTTTTTCGATTCGCTTCTCTCGAAGCTCATTGAGCCAAGTGTCCTCAACGAGATTATCAAGACGCTGGCAGGCAGCGCGCAGATCGCGGCGAGCGCGGTCATCAAGCTTGCGTATCAGTTTTGCGGCGAGGCGTTTGTTTGTTTCGCCGCCAAGGACGATCGAAGTAAATATCTCGATCATGCTGTCGGTGATTTCTGGATGATGTTTCATCGAGCTTGCTCCTTGTTGTCCCGACCCGCGACTTTGAGGAAATCGAAAGCCATGTGTCTGCCGCTGGAATCTATGGCGTCAGGGTAGCGGAGGACGATGGAGTAGATCGCGGCCCAGAATCCGGCCTGACATTCGGCCTGGGTGAACTTGTGCCGGCGCGGATCGGGTCCGGGTCGGAATTGCCCGCGGTTCTTTCTGCGTTTTGTCTCTGTCATCTCCGGCCCTCCAGCACTAAACGCTCGGCCTTTTCGACAGCGGCTTTAATGCGCCCGTAGCAGCGGGGGCAGACGGGAACGCCAGCCGTGTAATAGTTTCCGAAACTGCCGGAGACGTGATCGCAGAGCTTGCCCGTTGTCTTCTTGTGGCAAGCCAGACAGTCCAGTTGCCCAAAGCCGCGGACGTAGGCCCTCTTTATTGTGATCGGTGTTTTTGGTGTGGTCATTGCGCCTCTCTTCGGTAAAGGCGTCGTTGGCGTGATGGCTAACTGGCTTGATAGAATTGGCTAGCTGGTCATGCGCGCCTACATCGCGTTTGATCGGTCAGGAGTGATTGAACGTATCCGCGCTCAATCGCTCCGAGAGAGCAGACGGCCAGTGAGACTTTGACCGGAAACACTGGCCACCTGCTTGAACACGCGCGGAACGTTTTTCTTTTCCGCCTAGTTCGGCCTGAGTCACTTCCACGCCAGTTGAACGCGACTCCAAGCAAGCTAATGCGTTGAAACTTCAGCGTGGATCGTGATGGCGCATGTATGTTGCGTTGACGTAAACTGAAACGCTACAGGCCAACACCGATCAGGAGATCAATGTGCAAGAACAATCATTGAAGAAGATCAGCAGGGCGCTCATCAGCGTCTCTGACAAGCGGGGATTGGTCGAATTTGCGCGGAAGCTCGCCGGGCGCGGCGTCGAGATCATTTCGACCGGCGGCACCGCGAAGCTGCTCCGCGAGAACGGAATCGAGGCGCGTGACGTTTCGGACCTCACCGGATTTCCGGAAATGCTCGACGGCCGCGTCAAGACTCTGCACCCGAAAGTTCATGGCGGCATCCTCGGCGTCCGCTCGAACCAGGAGCATCGCGCGAAGATGCGCGAACACGGCATAGAGCCGATCGACCTGGTCGTCGTCAACCTCTATCCGTTCCGCCAGACGATTCAAAAACCCGAAGTCACGATGGAGGAGGCGATCGAGAACATCGACATCGGCGGCCCGGCGATGATCCGCTCGGCGGCCAAGAACCACAACGATGTCGCCGTGGTCGTCGATCCCGATGATTACCCGATGGTCGCCGATGAACTCGATCGACTCGGCGGCGCATTGACGCTCGATCTCCGCCACGGGCTCGCCGTCAGGGCCTTTAAACACACCGCCGATTACGACAGAGAGATCGCCCGGTTCCTGGCGTCGAAGGAAACGACACAGACCGACATTCTGGGACTGCCAGACTCGATCGAGATAAGCCTGCGCAAGATGAGGGGTCTGCGCTACGGCGAGAACCCGCACCAGCGCGCCGCGCTATATAAAATCGCCGGCTCCACGGAGCGAGGCGTCGCGACGGCCGAACAACTGCAGGGCAAGGGGCTTTCGTACAACAACCTGATCGACAGTGACGCCGCCTGGGAGCTGATCGCGGAACTTCATCGCATGCATCTGCTCGACGCGCGGGCCAAAGGCGCGATCGAGCCTCACGACCTTCCGCACGCCTGCGCGATTATCAAACACACCAACCCATGCGGCGTGGGCGTCGCTTCGACGCCGGCGGAGGCTTTCGCCCGGGCCAGGGCCACAGACCCGGTCTCGGCCTTCGGCGGCATCATCGCTTTTTCGGGATCGGTGGACGAGGCGGCGGCGGGCGAGATCGCCGAGATGTTCGCCGAAGTGATCATCGCGCCGGATTTCACCGCAGGAGCGAAGCAGGTCTTGTCGGCGAAGAAGAACCTGCGCGTTCTGAAAATGGGCGCCCCGATCGCTGATAGCGAATCAAGCGCGCCGGACTTCGAGATACGAAGGATCAGCGGCGGCGCGCTGGTTCAGGACCGCGACGCCGAGTTGCTCGACGAAGAGAATTTCGAGATCGTCAGCGACCGCAAGCCGACTCAATCGGAACTGCGCGCGCTGCGCTTCGCATGGGCCGTCTGCAAACACGTCAAATCGAACGCGATCGTCTACGCCGCCGAAAACCAGTTGATCGGCGTGGGCGCGGGCCAGATGTCGCGCGTGGATTCGGTCAGGATCGGCGCGATGAAAGCGCAACTGCCGCTCTCGGGCGCCGTCCTGGCCTCAGACGCCTTCTTCCCTTTCCGCGACGGAGTCGACGAGGCGGCCAAACATGGGGTCACGGCCGTCATTCAACCCGGCGGCTCCGTGCGCGACAAGGAGGTGATCGAAGCGGCGAACGAACACAACCTGGCGATGGTCTTCACCGGAATGCGGCACTTCAAACATTGAAGTGTAGGCGTAAATCGGATCGGCGTAGCCTTTGGAGCGCGGGGGCTTGGGACCGCTTTGGTAGTCATCTCCGATTCTAGAAACCTTTGGGATGATAGACCCGAGTGGGGCCCCTTTCCGATCATTGCCACAGTATCGAAGTTGACTACCAAAGCGGTACCGAACTACCGCACTCCAAAGGCTGCCGCCATTTCAGGTAGTTGACCGTATTCAACGTTCAACCGATCACGGCGGGACGCGCCGCGCCTCTTTTAGCCAGCCGTTCGTCGCAGGCCGCCCAGTTGATGTTCGAGAAGAAGGCCTCGATGTATTTCGGGCGATCCGCAGGCGCGTAATCGCGGATGAACGCGTGCTCCCACACGTCCATGATCAGAATCGGACTGAAGCCCGCGACATTGCCCTCCTCGTGCAGGGTAATCCAGTGATTCGACAGCCGATCGGCGACCGGGTCCAGATAGCAGGCGGCCCATCCAACGCCGCGCATCTTTCCCGTGGTCACGAAATTTTTCTTCCAGTTCTCATAACTGCCGAAGCTCGCTTCGGCGGCCTTGTAGAAAGCTGAATTCTTATCGGGGTCGCCGCTTCCGCCTTTCATCATGTTCCCGAAATACCACTCGTGCAGAACCATCCCGTTGTATTCGAAGCCGAGCCTGCGGGTCAGCTCGGAAAAGGCCGGCATCTCCTTCGCCGTGATCTCGCCCTTTGACATCTCGGCGATCTGCTCGTTGAGCAGGTTGGTGTTGGTCACGTAGCCCTCGTAGAGCTTGAAGTGCATCGCCAGCGTCCCGTCAGAGATGCCGTTCAAGCCACTCAGGTCGAATGTCTGCGGTTTATAAACAACATTGCCCATACTCGTTTATTGCCTCCTGGAATTTAAGCCTGTTGAAAACACAAAGGGTCAAAGGATCAAAGGGGCAAAGATTCAGTTTTGATCTATTTGCCAAGTCTGACGCCGGATTGATCTGCTTTCGATGGTAACTTACCACCGGCGATTTTTCGCAGGCGTATTTAATCACAGATAAACACGTTTGTCAGCGCAAACTTTAGCTGCTTTTAGCCCCTTTGATCCTTTGACCCTTTGTGTTGAATTTTTGATTCATCTGTCTGTTGAACGACTATTGCGTGCGATTAGCGAGCAACGCGACGATGACGATTACACTCAAGATGATGACCATTCCACCTGGCATCATTTTGAAACCGCCTGACAGCGTCCTGCTCACGAAAAAGCCCAGCAGGAGTAGAGCGACGATCAATGAAATCCACCAGCCGGCGCTGTAAGCGTCTTTCATCATCGCCACAGCCGCGCCCACGAGCGCTATCCCTGAAATGCCGCCCGCGATCAGTGAGGGCGTACTTTGGGACTTGGCGTATCCCATCACGCCGCCAGCGGCTACCAGAATCCCGTAAATCAACACCAGCCATGCGATCATAATTTGTGAACCTCGCTTGTAAGTGTGGAAGTGATTGCTATATCGAACACCCGAATGTAGTAGAGATCACCCAAATACTCAAGCGCAAATCCATCAGGTCGACCAGTCGTTACATTGACTGCGACGGCGAGGAGTTTCGGCCTCTGTCCCATTCTTGAAACTTAAAGAAAAGCCTCGGAAAAATATCGCTTTTACATGCCGCCACTTACGCGCGACCACAAGATATAGTTGAGAAATGCTGTTGACAGTCTGTATCTAGTGGACTATATTCGCCGTCGCTCAAAGCCAAGAGGACAGCAAATCCGCAGCGACCCGGGCGCTTTTCGTTTATTCTGTCATGAGCGTTCCGAGTCTCGAACAGCTCAAGTGTCGCCTGTCACGGCCCCCTGACCACCGCTGACTTGCGTCCCCACCCTGACTTTTCCGGACTTCTGGCCGTCTGGCGGTTGTATCAAACAGGCAGCTCGAGAGATCGAGACCAGGGGAGACACAGAAAGACACACAGAAAGACACAAGGAAAGAGCCATGAGTGTAAGCAAACAAAAAGTCATTAAATTCACCGCCCCCGCAGTCCACTATTCTCCGCTGGGAATCAACGCTCAGCGCGTGGTCGCAAAACGTTATTCACTCAAGGACATCAAAGGCAACCCGCTCGAACAATGGGATGACATAGTCAAACGAGTCGTCAGCCACGTGGCCAAAGCCGAGACCAACCCGGCCCGCCGCGAAGAGTTTATGATCAATATGATGCGGCTGATGGAGACTCGCGCTTTTATTCCGAACACGCCTTGTCTGGTCAACGCAGGCAAACCCAAAGGTCAATTGGCAGCCTGTTTCCCGGCAGGAACCATGATCAGCGCGATCAACGGCCCCAAGCCTATCGAAGAGATCAGGGAGGGCGATTTCGTCCTCACCCACCGAGGCAGATACCGCCGCGTAACCGAGACGATGCGGCGGGAGAGTTACCTCTATCGCGTCAAAATTGACAAACTGCCGGAGATGCGCGTGACCGGAGAGCATCCATTCCTCACCGATCAAGGCTGGATTGACGCGGCGGACCTGGAGCCGAAGCGCCACTTCGTTCAAATCGGTTGTAGCGCCGAACGCGCCGACGAACCAATCACGATCGACATCGCCGGCGCTCAAGTGGGCGATTTTATTTATCAACCGAATATCGATCGTAGGTTGCGTAGCGGCCCGATTTCGCGCCATGTCTCGCCTGTGCGCGCTGGCGTTCAAGTAGACGAAGAGATCGCCTGGCTGCTCGGGATGTACATCGCTGAAGGTTCAATTACCGATTGCCGCGACATTCGCTTCACTCTCTCGGCGGACGAACAGGGGCATGCGGACCGCATCTGCGCCATCATGCGAGACCGATTGGGATTGGCCGCGAGCAAGACCGTGACTAACCACGAGGCGCGCGGCAGTTCCTGGCTCAGCGTGCGCGTCAATTCGAAGCTATTCGCCTTGTGGCTACAAAACAACTTCGCCAGCGGCTTCGATCGCAAGCGCATACCGCAGTGGATTATGACCGCCGACGAGCGGGTTCAAGCCGCCTTCCTGAAGGGAGTCGCGGACGGCGACGGGACGCCGATCAACGCGCAGCAAATCCGCATTACGCTCTCGAATGAAACCCTGGTCAGGCAAATTTTCGAGATCGCTACACGCCTCGGCTATTATCCGACTCTGCGGCCCGATTACATGCCGCCGAACGCGAACGTTCGCCCATGGTCGGTCGCCTTCGGGCCTACTTACAATGCCGGAATGGCGCGCGGCGGCTTCTATCGCGTGCGCGAGGTGGAGCTTACTGAAGAGTACGCCACGGTCTATAACTTCGAGGTTGAAGAGGATCATACCTACGTCGCCAATCAGGTCGTAGTGCATAACTGCTTCGTCCTGCCGGTGCCCGATTCGCTCGAAGGAATCATGGAGCACGCCAAATACTGCGCATTAATTCATCAATCAGGTGGGGGCACCGGGATGACCTATGAACGCTTGCGCCCCGCAGGAACGCCCGTCGGCGAAGGCCGTGGGCTGGCTTCAGGTCCGGTCTCGTTCATGCAGATTGTCAACACGATGACCGAGACCGTTAAGCAGGGCGGCGTCCGGCGCGGCGCGAACATGGGCATTCTGTCGGTTCATCACCCCGACATCCTGCGGTTCATTCAGGCCAAGACCGATCAGAGGTCGCTGACCAATTTCAACATCTCGGTCACCGTTACGGACAAATTCCTGAGGGCCGTTGAAAACAACGAGTGGTTCCAGACCGAGTTCGAAGGTAAGCCGTGGGAACGTCCGGTCTTCGACCCGCTGGCGAAGAACGGCGACGGAGAGCAGGGCGGCGATTACGCCTACAAAGGCCAGCAGCCGCCCAAGCCGGGAATGGTCTACGCGCCCGACATCTGGGAGCGCATCATCGCTTCGACTCACCGATGGGCCGAACCCGGGATCATCTTCATCGACAACGTGAATCGTCACAACCCGCTGCGCAACTCGATGGGCATGAAGAAGGCCTCGAATCCTTGCGTGACCGGCGACACTTTGATCTTCACCGGCGACGGCATCTTTACCGCGAAGGAACTGTTCGATGCGCAGAATGATGTGAATGTGGTGATCGACGGGCGCTTCGGACACGAACAACGCGTGGCCCAAGCCTCATCCGTTTTCTGGACAGGCCATAAACCCGTCTTCCGTTTGGTAACCAGAGAAGGTTACACGCTGCGCGCAACGGGCAACCATCAGGTTATGACGCCCAACAGTTGGGTCGCATTGCAGGACCTCAAACCCGGCGATCAGGTTCATATCCTTAATCGCAAAGGCGGATTCGGCGTTGAAGGGTCGCTTGAATGGGGGCGAGCGATGGGCGCGATGGTTGGAGATGGATACTTCGCTAACAGCCTATCGATCCACCGCAGAGGCGCGGAGTACCGCGGAGGTTTCGCAGAGGTTTCAGAGAGGCCGTCTCTCCTCTCTGCGCCTCCTCAGCGTTCTCCGCGCCTCTGCGGTGAAGCAAGCGTTCCAAGCGCCGTCTTCAAAGGCAGCGAAGAGATGCAGCGCGGTTTCCTGCAAGGTCTTTTCTCTACGAATGGCGCAGTTCATATTGACGCCGAGAAAGGCGATCACATCCGCCTGACTTCGGTCTCAGAGCGGTTGTTGCGCGAGACCCAGCAACTGTTGCTCAACTTCGGCATTGCTTCCGCGCTCTATCTAAATGAACTGCGCGTCTCGCAGGCCAACATCGAAACCTTCGCTCATGAGATTGGTTTCCTGAAGGTAGGGGCAGACCTGCGTGTCTGCCACGGACTGGATTTACAGGTAACCGCAGGGGCAGAGCCACAAACCGGGGCAGACACGCAGGTCTGCCCCTACGTTGCCACGGTCGAAGCAGTAATTCCCGATGGCGAAGAGGAAGTGTTCGACCTGACCGAACCGCTGACGCACTCGTTCATAGCGAACGGCGTCGTCGTCCACAACTGCGCCGAGCAGATGCTGCATGATTACAACGCCTGCAACCTCGGCTCGATCGATGTGGCGAAGTATTACGACGAGAGAACCGACGACATCGACTGGGATCGGTTCTCCGAGGACATCTACTGGAGCGTGCGCTTCCTCGACAACGTGATTGACTCCTGCGACTGGCCCCTGGCGCAGATTCACGACACGGTGCAGCGGACGCGCCCCGTGGGACTGGGCATTATGGGCTTCGCCGACCTCTGCCTGCATAAGCGCATCTCTTACGGCGGCGACGAGTCGGCCGCGTTCGCCGACACAATGATGGACTTCTTCCGCAAAGAGTCGTGGCGGGCGTCGCTCGCGCTCGGCGCCGAGAAGGGCGTGATACCGGAATTCGAGCCGAACCGCGATCTATACGAAGACCTGATCTACGAAGAGGTCGGACTCGAGCGCTCGGTCCCGCTCACGCCGCGCAATTACGAGGTGACCACCGTCGCGCCCACGGGGACCATCTCGCTCGTCGCCGAAACCAGTTCGGGCTGCGAGCCTAACT
>WNFZ01012536.1_pt1 | contig 15531 bp, 14 predicted proteins | sample 5400081 | NCBI WGS metagenome assembly WNFZ01 (sample SAMN13153365, study PRJNA577476) | soil metagenome | isolation source: 80 cm soil or saprolite under grassland replicate 1 | place: USA:California | collected 2016-06-15 | reverse complement strand
CGCGCCGACATCGGCCCGTAGATCCCGTCGATCGGCCCGAGGTACAGGCCGTGGGCGCGAAGCGCGACCTGAAGGCCCACCACCTGTGGTCGCGCCGCAGCGGATGACGCGATCGCCCCCGCGACCATCCAGACAACCACAAGCAGGCAGGGCGAGCGCCACAAGGTCTCGGTCGCTTCGACGCCGGGTGAGCAACTCCTCGCGAGCGATAAGACGCGCGACCCGACCTCGCGGCGGTGGTCGCTGGCGGGCGACCGCGGCGGCCGGATCCAGAGTGACAGCCACGACCAAAGGGAATCGCAGCGGCAACGGCAGCACTTGAGGTCTGCACGAGGTCTGCACCATGTGCACATTCCTGGCTAGCCCTGGCACGCTTGACCGCTTGGTCTTAGCCGAATCCACTCAGCCATGCGTGGCCGGATGGGCGCACCTGGGATCGAATCAGGGACCTCCCGTGTGTGAAGCAGGCGGTCACACCCGCAACCCCCGTCGGCCTGTGCAACAACGGGTTTAGTAGAACCTAAATAGCACCGCGGTCGCCAAATGAAGCAGCCGCCCCTGCGGCAACAGTGCCATTACCAGGGACTTTGTGAATGGAGCTAGCCGGACTCGAACCGGCGACCTCCTGGGTGCGATAAGGGCCACGGGGGTGGAGCCGAAGCGCGTGGGGCTTGCTCAAGCGATCAACCGTGCTGTCCGTTCCGCCAGGTTCTCTCAGTTCGGTAGACCGGTAGGTAGATCGCTGCCGTCCAGGCTGACGAGCGCGAGGGCGGCCCCTCGGCCGGAGATTCCAGATCCGCCCGAGCGCCTATATCAGGCACTCGTTTCCCTCCAGCCAGCGTTGTTCGCAGCTCCCGACAACACCGCCCCGTGCCCAGCCCTCTCTTCGGTTGGGATAGCTTGCGCCAGGAGTGTGGGTTCGCAGATGATCTAGCGTGCCGTCCTCCGAGGAAGGAGCCGCCAAATGCCGCACTGGTACGGACTAATCTCTACGGCAACGCCATCGATTCTCGAATCATGCAACGGCGACACGCGGTGCGTTCGGGAAAAGCTAATGGAACATGCCCCGCAAGGAGCGAGCGTGCGCTCGATCGTCTGGCTACGAGGCCAGAACGTCGCGGGGATCACCGTCGAGGGGCCTGCGGCTCGCGATTACCTCACGACACTCGAAGCGCACGATATCGTCGAGCTCGAGGTAACCGGACCTTTAGATCGCTAAGCAGCGAGCAGCGCCTCGGCGTGTCGGCAGTACGACGCGGCCGCGACGTGGCGGTAGAACTCGAGTGCGCTGGTGAGCTGGTCCTCCGCCTCCGAACGCCGTCCGGCTGCGAGCGCCGCGCCTGCTGCCTCCAAGCGCGCGTACGCCTCCTCCGGGAGCGCGCCGATCTCCGCGCAGAGGTCTGCCGCCCGCGCGGGCTCGCCCATGACGTAGGCACTTGCGGCTTCCAGCCAACGCGTCGAGGGTACGTCGGCCGCCACCTTCGCCAGCTCGCCGCCGCGGCCGAGACGGGCGAGGGCGATGGCGAGGTCCATCACCCAGAACGAGGGCAGCGAAGGTTGCTCGCCCATGAGGTTGAGCAGCTCATCGGCATTCGCTGCCGCATCGGCGAGCTGGTCGGACACGGCGAGCGTTCGCGCGCGGAGCGCGAGCGCCGGGTAGAGGTTCTGGGGGTCGCCGGCCTCGCGGCTGAACTCGAGCGCGCGATCGGAGTCGGCCATCGCCAGCGAGATGTCGCCGCGTGCAAGCGCGATCCAACCCTGGACGAGGCGGGCATCAAGCTCGAGCCGCCGCGACGGCCCGCGCTCGGCTCGCGTGAGAAGCTGCTCGGCGAGCGACCAAGCGGCGTCCCACTCGCCCGACCAGTACTGCTCGTAGAGTCGTTCCGCCTCGAACGAGTCGGTCCAGGCCGCGTCGCCGAACCGTTCTGCGAGCCGCTGGCCCTGCGCGTAGCGGGCAGCCGCGCGGCGGAGATCGCCGAGATTCGCGAGCATGCTGCCGAGGTTGAGGTAGCCGCGGACGCTCTGAGGCGAGTTCGCTTCTTCGGCGATCTCGATGCTCCGCTCCAAATCCTCCAGACCGCCGACGTCCCCCGTCATCACGCGTGCAAGCCCGATCGTGATCAGCGCGTCGGCTCGCAGGTCGTCGAGTCCGAGCTCCTCGGCGATCGTCATCGTCGCGCGCGCGGACTCCAGCGCAGCTTCCGACTCGTCGCCCCGGATCTGGAATTGTGCCAAGGCACTGAACGCGTACGCCTTCGCGTACGAGGCTGGTTGGTCGTCCAGCGTCCCGACGGCCTCACGCAGACGTTCAAAAGCGCGCTCGCGCTGACCGCGTCGCCACAACAGCTCGGCGAGCATGACCTGGCACTCCGCCGCCCGCTCGGCGTCTCCGGCCGCGACCATCGAATCCCGCGCTTGCACGAGAACGTCTTCGTCAGGGGCATCGCTTCGGACGCGGCGAACGCGTTCAGCGCGAGCGCGCGTTGGCCCGCACGCCGAAGCGCCGCCCTCGCCCGTTCCGCAAACGGCGCAATCTCCCCGCCTATTGCACGGAAGTACTCGAGTGCCCGAAGATAGTGGTGCGCGGCCGTCTCCGCGTGATCCTCTGGTCGGCCAAGCGACTCGAACCAGCGCGCGGCGAGGAGATGCGCCTCCCCACGCCGCGCCCGCGGAATCTGGCTGTATGCCACATCTCGGACGAGAGCATGACGGAACGCGTATTCGCTCTCGCCACCTGGAAAGGGGCGATACCGGCGCAAGAGTCCGCGGCGATCGAGCTCGTTGAACGTGCGGTCCACCTCGTCACGGCCGATCGACGCAACGGCGGCGACACCGTCCGGCCAAAAGGTGCGCCCAAGGACCGCCGCCGCCTGGAGCAGCGTCTTCTCCTCGGTGGCGAGGGCGTCAAGACGCGCGGCGATGATTCCCTGGACGGAGTCGGGCATCGGCAGTTCGCTTGCGCGCAGCGTCCAGCCCTCGTCCTCAAGGACGAGCAGTCCACGGTCGACGAGCATGCGCACGAATTCCTCCGCATAAAGTGGATTGCCTTCAGCGTGCGTGAGCAGCTCCTCGCGAAGCCCGTCCGGCACCGTGGACTGGCTCAGGAGCAACGACAAGAGCTGCGCTGTCTCGTCCCCCGTCAGCGGCGACAGGGTGATCGTCATTGCATTGCCATGTCCGCCCCAGCCGGCGCGCCGTTCTTGTAGATCGGGCCGCGCCGTGCACAGGAGGAGCAACGACGCGTCGCGGCTCCAGTCGGCGACGTGCTCGATGAAGTCGAGCAGCCCCTCATCGGCCCAGTGCAGGTCCTCGAAGACGAGCACGAGCGGGGATCGCTCGGCAAGGCTCTCGATGTACCGTCGCCACGCGGAGAACGCCTCGTCGCGTGTCTCCCGAGACGTCGCGCCCGCGAGCCCGAGCAGCGGCCGAAGATGTCCTTCGACCCACGCCGACTCGCTCACGTCGGTCACGAGCTCCCGAACCGACGCACCGAGTTTCTCGTCGGCCGCGTCGGCATCGTCCGTCTCGAGGATCCCGGCTTCGCTCTTGACGATTTCGTCTAGCGCCCAGTATGCGACGCCCTCGCCGTACGGTAGGCATCGGCCGCGGCGCCACGTCACTGCTTCGGATGCTTCCTCGAGCGCCTGTTGCAGCTCCCAGGCCAGCCGGCTCTTGCCGATTCCCGCGACGCCGATCAACGTGACGAGCTGGACCACCTGGTGCCGTTTCGAGCGGGCCAGTGTGTTGAGGATGAGCGTCAGCTCCTCGTTTCGGCCAACGAGGGGCGCCTGGACTGCGCGCTCGGCCGCCGCCGGAACCGTCGACCACGCCTTCAGCGCCTCCCAGACTGGGACCGGGGCCGGCTTCCCCTTCGCCTCGATTAGCTGCTGCTCGCCGTACTCGATGACGTCGCGCGTGGCACGGTAGGTCGTCTCGCCGACGAACACGGCGCCGTCGGGAGTCGCTTCCTCGATCCGGTATGCCGTGTTAACGACATCGCCGAGGAGCAGCTCCTCACCCCGCTCCGCGCGCGCGCCCACCGATACGACCGCCTCGCCCGTGTTCACTGCGACGCGCACCGCCGCGCCTAGCGCATCCCGGATCGCCAGAGCCGCGCGAACCCCACGCTCGGGATCGTCCTCGCGCGTCACCGGCGCTCCGAACACCGCGACCACAGCATCGCCGATGTACTTTTCGATCGTGCCGCCGTTGCGCTCCAGCGCCTCGCGCATGCGCGCGAGCTGAGGCCGGATCGCGGCGCCGAACTCCTCCGGATCCTGCTCGGATCCGGTCGCGGTCGAGCCGACGAGATCGGCGAACAGGACGGTTACGACCTTGCGCTCGTCCCCGAAACGCGTAGAGACTGGCGCTCCACAGGACGCGCAGAAACGAGCGGCAGCGGGAAGGTCCGCGCCGCACGAGCGACAGACGGCCATGTCCCGAAGAGTAGGGCGGCTGCCGCTCCGCTGCTACTCGCCCGTCGGAGCCCGTAGGCCGAGACCGTACATAGATGGTAAGGGCCGACAATCCTCAACCAAGCGGAAATACGCCGATTAGCAAGGGTTTCCGAATGGAGCTAGCCGACTCGAACCGGCGACCTCCTGGGTGCGATCCAAGATCGGAGGTTTCCTCGCCCGTCCACCGTTTCCACGGAAGACCCAGTTTGCAGGACTTCTCTTCTCTCGAAGTGGAGCGAGCCCCCGGGATCACCACCCGTGTGCCAGCGCCGCGGGGTTGCATATGGGTTGCAAAGTCCGTTGCCTGGATAAGCAACTTGACTTCACCACCGCCTCGCGACAGATCGCGTCGGGTTAATGCTCTTGGACGCACGCGGCCGACTCGTTAAATGGATTCGGATGAAGCCACCCCCGTCGACGCTCTCGTGATCGCATAGCCGAGGTACGCAGGCAAGTGCGACGGTAAGTGGCTTCGCAAGAGGACCCCGGGCTTGCAAAGCTGAATCAGACGGTTTCCCCCGTTTCCGTCTTGTCCCGTCGATTGCCCGCGATCCCCGTGTTGATGCGGGTTTGAGGCCCTGAGGGAGCAGGTGACATGTAGGTCCGCCGAAGGGTCTTTGCGCTCGTTTTCTTAGCAGACCGTTAGCAGGAGTCGGGCACCTCCTCGCGGACGATCATTACGGCCGTTGACCAGGTGTCGCCGCGAGTCGGGCTTGGTCGCGCGAAGCCGCGAGGCTCTGAGGAATCGGCGCCGCGGCGTTGGCGGCCGAGGACTCCAGATGGCGACCGCGTAAAACCTCGCATAGACCGGTGAGCGCTGAGCCGCGTCGAGGCCATGTCTGCGTCGGTCCGAGTCCAGCTCCGTGAACCCACCTTGTCAGTGCGCGAACCACCTTCCTCTCGCGGCACCCGCGCTTGCAGTGAAGTAGCTTCGCAGCGTCTTGCACTGTCGGGACGTCGTGGTTGACTCCGGCGGGATCCTGCTTGCTGCCCGCGATTACGGCGGCAACGGCCATCCGCCGTTGTTGTTGCTGCACGGAAGTGGCGACACGCTCGCGACGTGGGACGAAGTGGCGGCGCTTCTGACCTCGTCGTTTCGAGTCGTCGCTTACGACGCACCCGGACATGGACATTCGCAAGCTTCGCACGAGGGGCCTCGGCTATCGCATTTCCTCGATGCCGTCGATGACGTCGTGGCCGCGCTGCGACTCGAACGGCCGATCCTGGTCGGGCACTCGATGGGTGGAGGAGTCGCGCTGTTTCGTGCGGCCGAGCGACGCGGTACTCGCGCCGTCATTTCAATCGATGCCGCGTATGCGCGCGAGCCCTCTGACCCGCCGCCCGTACACGCAGGGGAGGAGGAGATCCGAGCGGCCGGCTTCGGCCGGACGATGACCGCGGAGGAACTCGACCGCATGTGCGAGGCGCTTCCAGCCGGCCCCGCGCAAACAAACCTTCGCCGCGCCCATCGCCTGCGGCCGGACGGCCGATTCGAGCGGCGGCCTTCGGCGGCGTTCGTCCTCGCGATGTCGGGCTTCGCAGCGCCTTTGGAGGCCGAGGTCACGGAGGACGAGCTCTACTCGGCGATCGGCTGCCCCACGCTCCTCGTCTGCGGCGAGCACGGCTGGATCCAGGGCAAACCACTGACAGACAAATTGCGACGCCGCGTGAACGCACTTCCCGCGCGTTTCCCGCACATCGAGCTTGTGTGGCTGGACGCCGGCCACATGATCCACTGGGAACGACCGCGCGAGCTCGTCGCCGTCATCACGGCCTTCGCCCAACGAAACTGAAGGCGCGTCTACAGGGTTCGCATTCGCCCACTGCGGAGCTCCAGCGCTGCAGGTGCCACCTCGTCGAATCTAGGAGGCGGTCCTGTCTAGCTGGATTCGGGCAACTCGACCCGCGGGAGGGGCTCGGTTGCAGGCCCCTGGAGAAGGGCTCCGTCGGCGCCGAATTGTGAGCCGTGGCAGGGGCATTCCCATATACGGTCGGCGCGGTTCCAGCCGACTAGGCAGCCGAGATGGGTGCAGCGCGCGGAGACGGCGTGGAGTTCGTCCTCGTCGTCTCGGTGAACGGCCAGGTGGCGTCCTCCGATTCGGGCGACCGTACCGGCGCCACGTTGGAGAGCATCGATGTCGTCGCGGCTATCTCGGAAACGCACGCGATCACCAATGAACCACGTGCCGACCTTCGCGTTTTCGGCCACGAACTTCGCGGCCGAGTTCTTCAAACTCAGCCTCTTTGCGTTGTAGCCGCCGGCCCAAGGGTTGGCGCGACCCAGGATCGCGTCCGTCACGATGGCTGCTGCGACCACACCTTTGGTTAGCCCCCACTTCGCGAAGCCCGTTGCGATGAATAACTGCTCATCCCTACGGCGGAGTCGGCCGATGTAGGGCAGTCCGTCGAGCGGTACATAGTCGTGCGTTGACCAGCGATGCTCGACTACTCGGGAGCCAAAACGATCATTGAGAAAGGTCTCAAGTGCCTCGTATCTCCGTCGAGTGTCGTCATCGCGACCGGGCGTATGTCCTTCGCCGCCGATGATCAGGAAGCGTGAACCGTTCGGTCCCGGAGTCGATCGAACGGAGCGTGTTGGTTGCTCTGCGCTGATGTACATCCCGAAAGGCGCTTGCGATCTCGCAACCTGCGCAGCGATCGCATACGACTTCTGCGGGTGCGCCTTAGCAAAGAACAACCCGCGATCGAGGAAAGGCAGATGTGTCGCGAGCACGACATGGCTCGGGCGCAGTTCAGCACTGCCTTGATCCGTGCGGACCACACAGTCGCCGCCACTCCGCACGTCCGTGACCCGCGTTTGCTCGAAGACCTGGCTGCCGTCACCAACGATCTTTTCCGTGAGTCCTTGAAGGAACTTCTGCGGATGAAACTGCGCCTGAGCATCGATACGGACGGCTCCCAGGACCGGGAACGGGAGATCGGTCTCAGTCGTTAGCTCCGCCGAGACTCCCGCGCCTCGAGCAGCCTCGACCTCTTCACGTAGATCGGCCAGCCGCTTTTCGTTTTCGGTGTAGACGTAATTCGAAGCCCGCTCCCAGTCGCAGTCGATTTCTTCTGAGGACACAAGCTCCTCGAGCCTCTCGATTGCCCACTGATTTGAGGCGGCGTAGGCTCGTGCGGTTTCTTGCCCGTGCTTCTTCATGAGGTCTGCGTAGATCAGGTTGTGGCCAACCGTCAGCTTCGCAGTCGTGTAGCCCGTCGTTCCCTCCCCGACGCGGAGCATGTCAATCAGCGCCACACGTCGGCCCTCCCGCTTGAGCAGCCAGGCAGTCATCACGCCCGTAATCCCAGCACCGACTACAACAACGTCCACGTCGACCTTTCTACCCAGGCGGGGATACGTCGTTTCAGGCGTTGTTTCGATCCAAAGTGATCGGTTCGCTGGCAGCACCACGCGGCCAATTCCCACTCTGAACTCGGGGAAACCGCCAGCTCGCCACATCGTGCGAGTGCGAACACGAATCTTGTCCCTGGAGAGCGTCGGCGAACTAGGCGCAACGTCCAACAGTGTTTCGCGCCCGCCGGCGCTAGGTACCGAATGGCGATGGAGTACGGCTACGCGCTCTCAGCGGAGGAGCACTCGCCCCAGGACCTCGTCCGGCACGCGGGCATGGCTGAGCGGGCTGGCCTCGGCTTCGGCTTGATCTCGGACCACATCCATCCATGGGTGGACGCGCAGGGGCATAGCGCTTTCGTCTGGTCGGTCCTCGGCGGCATCGCTCAGGCCACGAACGAGTTCCGGATTGGTACCGGCGTGACGTGCCCGATGATCCGCATCCACCCGGCTATCGTCGCCCACGCGGCCGCGACGGTCGCGTGCCTGATGCCGGGGCGCTTCTTCCTCGGCGTCGGTACTGGTGAGAACCTGAATGAACACGTGCTCGGGGCTAAGTGGCCGGCATCCGACGAGCGGCTTGAGATGCTCGAGGAAGCGGTCGAGGTGATACGGCTCCTCTGGCAAGACGGCTATCAGACGCATCGCGGCAAGCACTACACGGTCGAGAACCTGCGCATCTTCGACCTGCCAGACGAGCCGATCGAGATTGCCGTCGCCGCCATGCAGCCACAGGCGGCCGAGCTTGCTGGGCGGATCGGCGACTCGCTTGTGAACGTGGCGCCGAAGAAGGAGATCGTCGGGAAGTTCGAGGAAGGCGGTGGCAAAGGCAAGCCGAAGTACGGCCAGATCACCGTCTGCTACGCCAAGTCGAAAGACGATGCGAAGAAGACAGCGTTCGAGGTCTGGCCGAACGCGCTCGTCGAGGGCTCCGCCTCGCAGGAACTACCGCTGCCGAGCGACTTCGAGCAGCTCGTCGAAGGACGCGAGGCGGACGAACTCGAAGGAACGCTGACGCTCGGGCCAGATGTCGCCGAGTACGTCGAACAGGTCAAGGAGTATGGCAAGGCGGGATATACACACGTGTACTTCCACCACGTCGGCCCCGACCAGGATGCCTTCTTGACGTTCGCGAAGAACGAGCTGTTGCCAAAGCTCTGATGCCGCCCTAAGGGGTCCAAGTGGACCATCCGACGCGAGCGCGACGGATGTTGCGCTCCTAGTCGAGCCTGTTACGACCCCATCCGGACCATGGCTCGACTCGTCTCGGGACCGAGTGCCAGTAGTCGTTCTCCTCAATCACTATGCCGTCGTCGTTGAAGCGAAGCCGGGCCGTACCGAGTGCGGCTCACCCTCGACTTTGACGGTCCCCCACCACTCGACCGCTGCCCGGTTTCCGCCAACGAGCGGCTCGCCGACCCGAACCTCCGGCTCCGAGTCGCCGAGAAGGAGAGCCGCGCGCATGTGCTCGACCGCAGACGCGGACTCGCTGAACGGTCCCCGAAACGCGGCATCTGGATCCCGGGCGGACATTCGTCGCCGGTGCCGGCGTCGGCCGCAACGGATCGAAACATGAGGCCGATCGAAATCATCATGGCCTGCGCAGCAGGCCGGAATTCGATCGGGGAGTGGACCGGCGACCTCCTGGGTGCGATAACGACGAGCAGTGGTTCACTCGGGTACACCGCTCTTGGTCAAGCGATCCGGCCCGCTCTCAGTTAAGCCAGGGTCTTTAAATTTGGTAGCACCGTCGGTAGAACGTGAGGCGCTAGTTCGGCGTCCTCCTGGTGTCGCAGCCATGGCCTGACCAGGCGGTCGAAGCCTGGATAGTGCCTTCGCCAATAGCAGCCTGGCGATGCCGACCGCGGCCGGCATCGCCAGGACTCCTTTTCTCAGCGGGCGGCCTGCTCGTTGATACCGGCGCGAAACATTCCCCCGGTAGCGATCTTCGTCAGAAGCTTGTCGGCGTTGGACTCCTCGTCGAGCGTCTGATCGAGGACGTCTCGCGCATCGTCGAGACCGAGCTGGTCGGCGAGCGTCGAGGCGGTTCCGTAGCCCGCAATCTCGTAGTGCTCAACGCGCTGGGCAGCGGCAATCAGGGCCGCATCCTTCGCCAGCGGGTCGCCCTGGGCCGAAATGATCTTCTCTCCCTCGCGAATCAGACCCTCCATGCCCTCGCACTTCTCCGACGGCGAGTTGATTCCGACAGTCGGAAGGAGATCGCTGAGGCGCTGAAGATGGCCCCTCGTCTCCTCGAGATGCTCGTCCAGCGCCTTACGCAACTCATCTGAACTCGCAGCGGAAGCGACCTTTGGGAGTGCTTCGACCAACTGCGCCTCGGCGCTATAGAGATCGGTGAGCTGCTCGGTGAAGACATCCTGCAAAGACTTGAGCTCCATTGTGCCCTCCTCGTCTCGTAGACTGGCCACGGACAGCGCTACCCGAACATTCGACCAAGAAACAAGGCGGTGATTACCTCGCCAGCCAGGTAGCCGGACTCGAACCGGCGAGCTCCTGCGGGGCGAGAACGGCCAGGGAGGGCAGCTCGCTTCTCTACGGCTTGTTTGAGTCAAATGTGAATGGCCCGTTCGCTTGGGCTGTTCTCAGTTTGGTAGATCCGTAGATAGAAAGTGACCCGGCAGCACCCCGGCGATACAGCCCGGCGGCTCATACGGGGAGCGTCTGTGCCAGCGCCAGTACTTCGCGAATACATCTCCCTCGTCGTCGGGCCGGGCGAGGACATCATCCGCGAGGAAGGTCAGCAGCTCGCGACGTTTTTCCTCGACCGCTTTTCGACTTCGTCCCAGGCCACAGGCGTCGCGAGGGTCGGCCACGGCATCGCTCCAAAACCGTAGGCGCTGCCCGGCCCAGAAGCGGTGCTGGCGTCAGCGACCAGCTCGTGAAACGTCGCCCCCGCTGGGGCGAGCTTGAGGCGCGTTGGTTAGACATAGGCAGAGACGCTGATCTCTGTGACCAAAGAGGCCTGTGATTGCGCCTCTAGCACTGCTTCCCCTGCAAATCGGCCGCTTTTGAGGGCGCAAGAGAGGGCGCAGTCCGCGCCGTGTTTGTGCCCCTGATCGTGGGCGTGGTCGAGGCGTCGGCCCCCTCAGGTCCCGCAGCGGGTAGACGCAGTTAGGCCGCTTTTGTCTGTTCATTGATTCTTTCGTACTCGTCCGGGGAGAGGTAGCCGAGTGTTGAGTGGCGACGGCGGCGGGTGTAGAGACATGAAGATCGGCGCATGGGCCCTCGCGGGGAGCTTCGTCCCGTGCGTCTCGTACCGTCGCGACTTGTTCCCGGACCGGGGGCTGTCGTGGGATTCGAGGTTGGGCAGGCCGCTGCGTTTTCTATGGGCTGCGAGCCCGCGGTTTGTAGCTGGCCGCCCTCAGCGATTGTCCGGGTGTGCCGTGAGCACGGATCCGTAGATGTCATTCGTTGCCCGCCTCGTGTCCGCTTTCGTCGAGGAAGGAGGCGAGGTGCGTTTCATCGCGTTGGATATTCATCGCGACTTTTGCGAGGTCGCGATCGCTGAGGGCGGCGCTGTCAGGTGGGCGCCGCGGGCACTGACCCGGAGACGCTGGAGCTCTTCGCGGCGAGTCTCGGGGCCGATGACCAGGTCACGCTCGAGGCGATCGGTAACGCGCTCGCGATCGCGCGGATCATCCAGCCGCATTCGGCCGCGTCGTGCTCGCTGATCCGCGAGCGGTGCGCGGGAGCGCGAGCAGCGCGCTCAAGACGGACAAGGTCGACGCGCGCACGCTCGCGCGGCTGCTCGCGGGTGGATTGGTGCCGGAGGTGTGACTGCCGGACGAGCGGACGCGGCGGCTACGCCGGCTCGTGTCGCGGCGGGCGCAGTTGGTGCGGCAGCGGACGCGGGCGAAGAATCAGGTGCACGCAGCGCTGATCCGCAACCTGCGACCGCGTCAGCCGATGCGCGACCTCTTCGGCACCGCCGGCAGGCGCTGGCTCACCGCGCAGACGCTGCCGATCGACGAGCAGGAGACGGTCGCGAGCTGCTTGCGCGAGATCGACTTCCTCGCCGGCGAGATCGAGCAGCTCGAGCAGGCGATGGCGCTCGAAGTGCTCGGCGACGAGCAGATGCGGCGGCTACTCGCGCTGCCCGGAATCAGCGGCGTCGCCGCCTGCACGCTGCTCGCAGCGATCGGCGACTTCTCGCCCTTCCCCGACGCCGGCCACCTCGTCGGCTACGTCGGGCTCAACCCGCGTGTCCGCCAGTCCGGTTCGGCCAACAAGCCCCGAAGAGCGTCAGCACGCCGTTGTTGCTCGTCATGCACGAGTTCAGTGTCGATCACACAGCGGCTGGACATAAACGCGGCGCCGCGCGTGTTCTAACTGACCACTTTCGCTGACGACGCGGCCTCTCGCATTAGCAGGGACTTTGTTCGATGGAGCTAGCCGGACTCGAACCGGCGACCTCCTGGGTGCGATAACGACCAAAGTACCTTCGCTGGGGCGGCTAAGGCTTGTTCAGGCGATTTCCGGTTAGCTCGGTTCGCTGAAGTCGTCTCAGTTCGGTAGCACCGTAAGTAGCACGGCGTTCGGTTCCGCTGGTCACGGCTCATGGTTGCCGCGTGGTCGCGGCCAGAGCCCGACCATGGCAGCGATGCACCGACATTCTCGAGGCACCGCCGGCGCGCAGTGGAGGGTGCGCGATCATGGCGCCTGCACCACGCTGCTTTCGCCTTGCGTTGTGCGCAAGTGACGCACATGAGGAGTTGGCCGCGAGCGCCGTTCCGGGCGGGGGCCACTGCAGGTCTAGGCTCTAGTTGTGACCGTTGGTCACGCGTACCCGACGTCGGCGCACGAACGCGCAGCTGTCGCGATCGCCGATTACTTCGCGGCCGTCGACGACGTCGATGCCGTGCTGCCGACGAACTCGTGCGCACGCGGCAAGGCAACGTCGGACAGCTGCCTCGACATGCAGGTGATCGTCCCGACGGCCGTCGTTGAGCGTGTCGATACCGACTTCCGCGCATTCGCGACCGAGGACGAGGCCGTCGCGGCCCTTATCGCCGCCGGCCGCTTCAGCGATCTCCACCTCGACGTGACCGACGGTATCGTCGAGCCGGGCGTAATCGACGAAGAGGGAATTGATTGGTTCGAGGTTTCTGTTGGCAACACCTTCGTCTACTCCTTCCCGCTGTTCACGCGCGGCAGCGGCTTCGAGTCGCTAGGCGCTCGCTGGCTGCCGTATTACGGGGACGACCTACGTCGCGAGCGGCTGGAGGCGGCGCGCTGGTTCGTCCTCGACAACAACCTCGCACGGATTCCCTGGTTCATCGAGCGTGAGCTCTACTTCCAGGCGTTCGACCGTTTCTACCGCGCATTCCAGGCTTCCTGCTCGGGCTCCACATCGCGCGCCGCACATACCCGATCGCCTACAACAAGTGGATCCGGGAGCAGGTCGCCGACAATCTCGGGCTGCCTGAGCTCTACGACCAGTTGCCGAGGTTGTTCGAGCTCGATCGGTTCGACAGCGGAGCGCTCAACGCGAAGGCGCAGCAGCTCGCAGACCTTACCGAGCGGTACGTCCTGCCATAACCGTCGTCCTCTTCGACCCACCTCTTCAGGACAACATCGCGGCCGAACGCCAGCGCGAGGTCGGCGCTCACCAGAGAACCTGGACGTCAGCCGCACCGCACATCGTGCGCGGAAGTGAATGAAGACCTCCGGTTGACCCGGTAGACGACCTGACCGTCCTGGGCGGCGAGAACACCGCCGCCGCGGATCGCCTCCCACGTGCCAGGACTCATGCCGGAATCCGTTGCGCGCCTGATGATGACCGCGTCGCCCGACAGCAGGTAGTCGCGCAGGGCACGCTGCCAGACGAGGTTGGCGTCTCGTGGGACTCGCTGGCCGTCCGGCCGCCGGACGGCCATGTCGGGCGCGTATGTCCGTCCCGTGACGTCCACCCAGTTGCTGCAGCCGTTGGCCAGATTGCGGCTCAACGAATTCAGGACGATTAGCCCCATCGGTGAGTCAGACATCACACAGCGCGAGTGTCTGACCGCGGGAGCGAGCTGCTGCGACGGGAACCGACCCACCGAACTGCCGCGCCCATACCACAGCCCCACGGCGGGCGCCAGCAGCACCGCGACCACCACGACGACGGCGGCCGACGCGACGGTGCGTGCAGCAACTCGATCGATCATGCGCCGTCGTGGCGCCGGACGCCACATTGCGCCGGCAGCGACACACAACGCGCCGGCCGGCGTCAGGAAGTCGAGGTAGAAGAACAAGAAGGAGGGAGCGGCGACCAGGACGGCCGCTTGGGCGAACACCAGCGCGACCGGTAGCCGAGCGGTGGGAACCCGCCGCGCCAGCACGACCAGCAGCGCGGCGACGATCAGCACGACGCCGTCGATCGCAACCACAAGCCACCAGGAGGGGATCGCGTCGGGCAGCCGCTGCAGCATGAGCACCTGGCGCAGCGAGTTCGACTGATCCCGGCCCAGCTGCCACGAGATGACCATCTCCCACATCGCAGACGGCGCCAGCGCGAGGAACGGGCCGCAGATCACGGTGATGGCGGCCACCGCGCCGAGCGCGACCCGCCCGGCGGCCCAGCGCCGGCGATGCACCACCAACAGCCAGCCGACAACGACCGCCAGCGGCACGGCGTACCAGACCTTCACGCACGCGGCTGCGCCCAGCCCGGCACCGCACAGGATCGCCGCCCGCCTGCCGTGGCGCCTGCCGATGCCCGCATACCCGAGCAGTCCACAGAGCAGCAAAAAGTTCGCCAAGGGCTCCAGCCGGCTCTGGTACTCGGCGTGTACCGCACCGAACCACACGGCGTAGAACAACCCACCCACCATGCTCGCCCCGCGGCTGAGCCCCAAGCGGCGGGCGATCGCCGCGACCAGAACGGCGTTGGCCGCGCCGGCGGCGGCGAACAACATCGTCGCGACGGCGAACCCGGCCTGATCGCTCGTCAAGCTGCCGACCCACGCCGCCGGAGCCGTGGCCAGCATCGCACCGGGCGGATGCAACAGGATGAAGTCGCGATAGGGCACACGGGCATGCACCAGCGCGGCACCCGACGCGTAATAGACGCTCGCGTCGTAGCCGAAGGCGCCTGCCAGCCCACCGGTCGTCAGTGGAACGAGCAGCCGCAACACAAGGCCGACACCGAAGAGGCCGACGTAGGCGAACCTGCCAGCCCACCGTTGTGTCACTCCGCCAATGGCAACGCGGATCATGGGGAGTACTTTCGCCGCCCGGCAAGGCTGACTCTCAGCAGGAGGAAGAACACCGCAGCGAGGTCGAGAAGCCAAGTCCACACACCACGCATCGTCTCCAAGCTAAGACGGCTACGGCGCCTCCCGGCGTTGCCGCTTCGTGCGCATCCAGCACCGTCGGCACCCCGTAGGGTTCGCAAACTCAGGCGGCGTCGTATTCGTGGATGAGTCCGCCGAGGAGGTCACGACGACGTAGGTGAGCAGTCGCATTCAGCGGTGTTGGGTCACGGCCGCTGGGAGGTAGGAGGTGGAGCGCGCGGTGTGGCCTGTGTTCGTTGTAGTGGCAGCGGTAGACGCGGAGTGCCCCGGTCCCCGGTCCTGCGTTGACAGGTAGTTGGGTTGGAGCGCCGGGCTTTCCCGGAGGCGCGTAGCGCCGGAGGGGATGTCCGGCGGCCGGCTCAGGATGGGCCGCTCGACCGACAAGGAGATGAGGTTGAGCGAGCAGAGGAAGCAGTATCGG
>WNFZ01003135.1_pt1 | contig 15532 bp, 16 predicted proteins | sample 5400081 | NCBI WGS metagenome assembly WNFZ01 (sample SAMN13153365, study PRJNA577476) | soil metagenome | isolation source: 80 cm soil or saprolite under grassland replicate 1 | place: USA:California | collected 2016-06-15 | reverse complement strand
ACACCCACCACGCGATCTGCCACGACGGCAGGCGCCGGATCGTGATGGACGAGGGATAAGAGCGGGAGCGACGGGACTCGAACCCGCGACCTTCCTGCGCTAAGAGGGCCACTTCATTGACGATTCAATGGCGATCGAGCGGTCGCTAATGGGTCCATATCGCGCCCTGCACGTGAACCCCTGGATCACTGCCTAATGCGGACGGAATTACGGCTAGAGCAGGCATTTCGTCGTCGACCGAACCGGCTCCGACCGGCTCCGACCGGGTGCCGCCCGGCAGAGCCTGTGTGGTAGGTGTGTGGTCGGGGTGGTGCCAACTTCGACAACGATCGCCACGTTGAGCTTCGGAAGAGACGCTGACCCGCGTTCCTGTAGGTGGGCTGATTGCTTCTTCCGCCCGGCGCTCGAGCACGGTGCTCCGGACCGCGGAGCTTCGCTACGTCTTCTTCGGCGACACCCTTGGAGGCGACCCCCACGACCCCGACTGTCGACGCTGACACGGAGCGTAGAATGAGCGCGAGGAGGTCATCTCGAATGTCGACAACGGCGCGCGTGCTCGTCGTCGTCTCGGCTGCCGACCGGATACCGCTTCGGGAGGGCGGTGAGGAGCCGACCGGCACCTACCTGGGAGAGCTGACCGAGCCGACCGACGCCATGCTCGAGGCCGGTTTCGAGCTCAGGTTCGCGACGCCCGGCGGCAAGGTGCCAACGATCGACAAGACCTCCTACAGCCTGATGTACTGGAACCTCTCGCGAGCGAAGCTCAATGCGGCCAAGCGCAGCTACAAGCGTCTGCTCGAACTCGGGCTCGCGAACCCGATCCCGTTGGAGGAGATCGCCCACGACCGAGAGCGGCTCGCTGAGTTCGAGGCCATGTTCGTTCCCGGCGGCCACGCGCCGATGGTCGACTTGCTCCACCGCGATCCCTTCGTCGACGACTCGCTCAACGAGGACTTCGCAGCGCTGGTCCAGTTCTTCCACGAAGCCGGACGGACGACCGGGCTGATCTGCCATGCACCGGCAGCGCTGGCGGCCGCGCCCAGAATCGACGGCCGCTGGATCTACGACTGCTACCGGATGACCTGCATCAAGACAGCGGTCGACCGCATGCTCGAGGACATGCCGCTGGTCAGGCGCTTCCAGGGGCACATCAAGGAATACCCCACCGAGATTCTGGTCGCCGCCGGCGCGAAGATCGAGCAGACGAAGCTTCCCGCAGGGAAGAAGGTGGTGGTGGACCGCGAGCTGATCACCGGCCAGGATCCCTACTCCGCCAAGGCGATGGGCAAGGCGTTCGTCGACAAGGTGTTTCGTGCCGTGCGCGAACCCGCTCCCGCGCAGGCCAACTGATAGGCAACTTCGGACCCGCTCGGGAAGGCCGCTCCTCTATGTGCGGGGGGACGCGGCAAAACGGCGCCGCGGACGTTGACGAGCGGAACAGCGTGGCCGGGCACGACCGCTCAGCGGACCAGGCTTTCGGGGCGTGCCTTCGGCTGCTGTGACGAGCAGGGCCGACTGGTGCTGATCACGGACTCGCGTCGACAGCATCGCGAGGGCGACTCCGACGTCTCGTGCTAGGGAACTCGACTAGCGACTCGACGGCTACCGAGCGGTCGCTAATGGGTCCATATCGTGCCCGGCATCAAGACCCGTGGATCCGCGTCCGTCGGCGAGCAGACTCGACCCCCTCCGGATCATCAGATTGCCACTGGTTACGCCCCTACTCCATAACGCTCCATCGAATTCTGGTCTGGGTGCGGGGACCCTTACGGCGCCGCGAGGCCGTGCAACACGAGGGAACGGACGCCCGCGTAGGCATCGTCGATCTTCGGGTCGCCCCACTCGGCAGCGTGTGCTGGATTGTGGAAGCGGCTCGTTGCGTCGAAGGCGGCGCGCGCCGCCCCCCGCGGGTCGTCCGCGGAGAATTGGCCCTGTGCGACACCGTCCGCGATGATCCGTGCGAGCTGGTCGATGAGCGTGTCGACGTGGGCTTTGACGACCTCGCGGGAGTCGGCAGTGAGTTCGATGTAGGTCGCGAAGAGCTCTGGGTCGTCGAGCGCCTTGCGCCGCTTCGTCTGGACGAGGCCGTCGAGCCAGCGCCGGAGGCGGGCAGGAGGAGTCCCTCTTCCGGCCGCGACCGCTTCGAGCGGCTGCGAGATCTCCGAGAGCCAGCGCTCGGTGACCGCGTCGCGAAGCGCCGCCTTGCTCGGAAAGTGGCGGTAGACGCTGCCGTGGCTGACCCCGAGCGCGCGGGCGACGTCGACGACGTTCGCCTTCGCCGGGCCGAAACGGCGGAGGCCCTCCTCCGCCGCTTCCAGGATCCGCTCGGCAGTGAGTGCCTCGGTCGCCATGGGCGCGGGACTCTAGTTCCGCTCGCTGTCGAGAATCGCCATCTGCTCGGCCTGGTAGCGCTCCCCGGCGACCGCCTCGACGGGGAGCGCCGCCTCGATCCGCGCGAGGTCGTCGGGGGGGAGCTCGACCTCGAGTGCGCCGAGTGACTCGGCGAGCCGCTCGCGGGTGCGTGCTCCGACGAGCGGGACGACGTCATCGCCGCGCGAGAGCGTGGAGGCGCGGAAGTCGCGAGGGGCGAGCGCCTCGGCGCGCTCCTTCGACCAGTGCCCGGAGAGGAGCCCGCGGGAGAGGACGCCGTAGGCGGTGACGCCGATCCCGAGCTCGCGGCAGGTGGGGAGGATTTCGTCCTCGATCCCGCGTGAGAGGAGCGAGTACTCGATCTGCAGGTCGGAGATGGGGTGGACGGCGTGCGCGCGACGGACGGTGTCGGCGCCGACCTCGGAGAGGCCGATGTGGCGGACGTAGCCGGCCTGCACCATCTCCGCGATTGCGCCGAAGGTCTCTTCGATCGGGACGTCGGGGAACACCCGGCCCGGCCGGTAGATGTCGACGTAGTCGGTGCCGAGCCGGCGGAGCGTGTAGGCGAGGAAGTTCTTCACGGCCTGTGGGCGCAGGTCGTTGCCGACGATCGGCCCGTCGGGCGCGCGCATGAGCCCGAACTTGACGCTAATGACGGTCTGCTCGCGCTTCCGGCCGCGAAGCGCCTCCCGGATGAGGAGCTCGTTGTGCCCGGCCGCGTAGTAGTCGCCTGTGTCGATCAAGCTGATCCCGGCGTCGAGCGCCGCTTGAATGGTGGCGATCGACTCTGCCTCGTCGGCGGGGCCGTAGAAGTCGGACATACCCATGCAGCCGAGCCCGAGCGCGGAAACGGTGAGGCCGGTCGTGCCGAGGGAGCGCGTGTCCATAGAGTCGTCCTGCTGGTCGCGTCGCAAGAGAAGCACTATAGGCGAGTGGCTGACAGATTTCAATTGTTGTCACTAACTGACGCACCCCGGGTCGCGACGGTGACACAAGTGAAGCTACGTACGCAGCCGAAGCGGAGGGGCCGTGATCCGACGTTCGGGCCCTGCCTGAGCGCCGAGCAGGTCGCCCTCTTCCCTCAGTGCGTCGAGTGCGGCGTGGCCGCCCGGGAAGGGGAGAACCTAAACCCGGACGGCCGATCAGTTAGTACGCGGACATGTCGCGGGTGGATCTGGGAAGACCGCTGCGCTATCTCGACCGCGACGGAGATCGTCTTCTACCGCTCGTGAGTGCGCTGTCCGAGAGTTCGGCTGGACGTAAACCGGCTTCGCTTCGTGGCGTTTCGAGCGAACGCTGACGGGAGGTCGCAAGCGGCCTTCCCGACCGAGTTCCACCCGAAGCGGGCGAATGGGCGCCACTATCGTCTTCGCGCGGTGGCACCTGCGGCGCCGACCTAGTTCCAGACGCAAGCTCAGGGCTAGCCGGCCCGGATCGAGCGTTGGCTCAGGAGACGCTTCGGCAGCTCGCGTCGAGGCACGGCCACGCTTCCGCGGTGGCGCTCTCAACCGGCGATAGGTCGGAATCCTGTCGCCTAGTTGCCATTCACAACTTCTGTGGCCGTCGAGTTGCAGACGGTCACCAAGCGCAACGTTTCGCTTCGACGCCGATGCAAGCCGGAGGGAGACAGACCTGGTTGTCTCGCCCGAGAGCGCCTGAATCCGCTAGTCCAGACGCGGGCTTTGCCCCCGCCACTTCCTGGTCCGGGAATCGTGGAACACATCAGTGTGGCGAGCGAACGGGCTCACCTCAAAGAATGCGTACGCGACGACCGCCAGGACTGCGATGACAAATGCGAACACAACGACTGTGAAGAGTGTGTTCATTGTCCCTCCCTCCGTTTGAGTGTCAACTGTCACGAATGGGAGGGACACCGTCATCAGTGCCCTCGCGGAAATCGGCCGCCAAAACTACTGATCGCAGCCTCAGAAGACTCTGCTGCTGAAGAACGAACCTCGGACCAAACTCAGAGTCCGTGGATTTGCACGAGTCGAGTGGTGGAGGGTAGCCAAGCGTCTCCCGGTTCTCCGTCTTCGGGGTACCCCCGTGGGGTGGGAAGCGCACGGGGCCCGGATGGGCCGTGGCTACCATGCCAAGTTTTCACGAGAGAGACTCGATTCCGGGGCCCTGAGAAACAGGCTGCGCTAATCCCGCAGCGGGGGTCAGCGAAAACCCGGATGGCAAGAACGGCCTCGCCTGGGACCTTGCGTGACAGTACGGAAGGAAGGAGTCGGTCCAATGCGAAAGCTCTCTCTCTGGATCGGTGCCGTCGCGGTGATTGCTGTCTCGATCGGCGCTTTGTCAGCCGGAGCCGTCACGTCGAAGCCCCTCGTGGCGGTGCAGGTCGACGAGTTCAGCGTCTTTCCGGGAACACAAGGCGCGCCAAGGGGCAAGGTCAGGTTCGTGGTCACGAACATTGGGAAGGTCCGGCACGAGTTCGTGGTCTTGAAGACGAACAAGCCCGCCGGCAACCTGCTCAAGGGCCATGAGGCAGACGAGTCGGGCGCCGTGGGTGAGATCGGCGGCGTGCCGCCGGGTCAGGCGAGGACGCTCAACCTCACTCTCAAGCGGGGGCACTACGCCCTGATCTGCAACCTGCCGGGGCACTACATGACGGGCCAGTTCGCGGACTTCTACGTTCGATAAACCGTTGCATCGCAGGGGCCCGCTGAAAATGAAAATCGGGGCTATCGAACGCAACCAACGGGTCACGAAAGACGCTGTCGCGGATGAACAGAAAGGCAGGAACCTGTCCGAAACGAGTTAGGAAGGTAGCTCCACGCGCACGTGATCAAAGCGGAGGCGCCCTTTACCGGCGAGCTTACAGCGATCCTCGCCGAGGGAGCCCGGCACCGGCAGCTCCGCACGGACCTGCCGGCCGAGCAACTCGCGCTCGCACGCGGGCGTGTGCGGTGAAACATGTGTGCGCGTGATGGTCGATCGAACTCGAGATCGTCGTGCTCCGCCACGAGGTCGCCGTACTAGGTCGCCGGCGCGCTCGGCTCGAGCTGAGTCCTCGCGATTACACTGCTTCGCTCGCATCGGCGTCTCGTGATGAGACGCTGGACGTATCCGCGTCGCGTAGGCCGGCCGCCGATCGGGGCGAGATGCGTGAACTCGTGCTACGCCCCGCGCGCGAGAACCCGCGCTGGGGCTGTCGGCGAATCGCCGGCGAGCTCAGCTGGCTGGGCTTGGCAGTCGGCGTGTCCACCTCGCTCACGCCCAACCTGATCCACGAATACAGCCTGGCGGCATGAGAGCTCCTCGGCGCCGGATCGGCCGAGCTGCAGGCAAGCCTCGATAGGTTTCGCGTGCATGATCGGTTCGCACGATGTGCTCGTCGTCGGCGCCGGCCTGGCGGGGATGCGCGCGGCGATCGCGGCGCACGACGCCGGCGCGGACGTCGCGTTGCTTTCAAAGCTGCATCCGACGCGGAGCCATTCCGGTGCCGCCGAGGGCGGGATCAACGCGGCGCTCGGCAACTCGGGCCCAGATTCGCCGGAGTCGCACGCCTTCGACACGGTCAAGGGGTCCGATTACCTCGGTGACCAAGATGCGATCGAGATCTTCGCCGACGAGGCGCCCGCTGACATCTACGAGCTCGAAGCGTGGGGTTGCATCTTCTCGCGTGACGAGGACGGGCGAATCGCGCAGCGGCCGTTCGGCGCCGCTGCCAGCCCGCGCGCGATCTACTCCGCCGACATCACCGGCCATGTCTGCTTCACGTCTGCTACGAGCAGGTGCTGAAGCGTGAGCTGCGGGTCTACGAGGAATTCTTCGCCTACAAGCTGGTCGTCGACAATGGCCGCTGCCAGGGCGTGATCGCCTGGGATCTGCTCGACGGTGGTCTCAAGTCGGTCGGTGCGAAGACGGTCATCCTCGCGACCGGCGGCGCGGGGCGCCTCTACGCCGGCACGACCAATGCGTGGGCGTGTACGGGTGACGGGGTGGCGATGGCGGTGCACGCCGGCGTGCCCCTGAAGGACATCGAGTTCATGCAGTTCCACCCGACGACATTGTTTCCGAGCGGGATCCTGATCACGGAAGGTTGCCGCGGCGAAGGTGGGACACTGCTCAACGCGGATGGCGGGCGCTTCATGGCGCGCTATGCGCCGAACGCGATGGAGCTGGCGAGCCGCGACGTTGTCTCCCGATCTGAGCAGACGGAGATCGACGCGGGCCGTGGTGTCAACGGCAGCGTCCTGCTCGACTTACGCCACCTCGGCGCGGACAAGATTCTCGAGCGTCTGCACGGCACACGCGAGGTCGCGGTGACGTTTGCCGGCGTCGACCCGATCCGTGAGCCGATCCCGGTGCGGCCGGGTGCGCACTACCACATGGGCGGCGTCGACACCGACGTCGACGGCCGAAGCGAGCTCGACGGCCTGTACGCGGCTGGCGAGGTGGCGTGCGTCTCGGTTCACGGCGCCAACCGGCTCGGTGGTAACTCGCTGATGGAGACGATTACCTTTGGCCGGCGGGCCGGGAATGCGGCAGCCGACTGGGCGGCGGAGCATACGATGGTCGGGGTCCCGCGGTCGGTGGAGGAGGATGCCGCGAGTGAGCTGAAGCGCCTGCTCGACCGGACGAGCGGCGAGCGGCCGTGGTCGATTCGGGAGGAGCTGGCGGAGTCGATGCACGGCAACTTCGGGCTGTTCCGGCGCGAGGCGCAGATGCTCGAGCAGCGGGAGCTGATCGATCGGCTACGCGAGCGCTACCGGTCCGTGCTCGTCGAGGACAAGGGACGCATCTTCAATAGCGACCTGACCCAGGCGCTCGAGCTCGGCTCGCTGCTTGATCTCGCAGCGTGCATGCTCGAGGCCGGGATCGCCCGCAAGGAGAGCCGCGGTGCGCATTCGCGACCGGACGACTATCCGGCGCGCGACGACCAGCAGTTCTTGAAGCATTCGATCGTTCGGTGGGCCGACGACCGGCCTCAACTCGATTGGAAGCCGGTGACGATCACGAGGTGGCAGCCAACCGAGCGCAAGTACTGATGGCTCCGTAGTTGGCCGAAGCCGAATCCGTGTCGCACCCGATTCCGAGCGGACGGGTAGGCGGAAGGATCACGACCTCAAATGCCACAAGGAGGTCGGATGATGCCTGAGACGCTCACGATCACGGACAATCGGACGGGGCGCTCGTTCGACGTGCCGATCGAGGATGGGACGATCCGAGCCACGGCGCTCAGGGAGGCGAAGATCGGAGAGGACGGCTTCGGCCTGATGAGCTACGACCCGGCGTTCCTGAACACGGCGTCGGTGCGGAGCGCGATCACCTTCATCGACGGCGACCGCGGCATTCTTCGCTACCGCGGCTACCCGATCGAGCAGTTGGCCGAGCAGAGCACTTACCTGGAGACGGCGTACCTGCTCGTGTTCGGCGAGCTGCCTACGAACGCGGAGCTCGCCCGCTGGTCGGACGAGATCACGCACCACACGTTCCTGCACGAGAACGTCAAGAGCCTGATGCAGGGGTTCCGCTATGACGCGCACCCGATGGGCATGCTCATCAGTGTCGTGGCCGCCCTGTCGACGTTCTATCCCGAGGCGTCGAGGGTCGACGATCCGGAGATCCGGATGCAGCAGGTCGTGCGGCTGCTCGCAAAGATGCCGACGATTGCAGCCTGGTCATACCGGCACAGCCGCGGACTCCCGTACGTCTACCCGGAGAACGACCTCGGCTTCGTGTCGAACTTCCTCTCGATGATCTTCCGCATCGCAGACCCGAAGTATCTCGCCGAGCCGGCGCTCGAGCGGGCGCTCGAGGTCCTCTTCATTCTCCACGCCGACCACGAGCAGAACTGCTCGACGAACGCGATGCGTTCGATCGGATCGAGCAGGGTCGATCCGTACTCGGCACTCGCGGGCGCGGCGGCGGCGCTCTATGGGCCGTTGCACGGCGGCGCGAACGAGGCCGTGCTGACGATGCTCACGGAGATCGGCAATGTGAAACGGATCGCCGAGTTCATCTCCCGCGTCAAGGCGGGCGAAGGTAGGTTGATGGGCTTCGGCCACCGGATCTACAAGAACTACGACCCGAGGGCGAAGATCATCAAGCAGGTCGCGGACGAGGTCTTCGAGGTGACCGGGCGCAACCCGCTGCTCGACATCGCGCTCGAGCTCGAGAAGATCGCCCTCGAGGACGAATACTTCGTCAGCCGGAAGCTGTACCCGAACGTCGATTTCTACTCCGGAATCATCTACCAGGCCTTGGGGCTGCCGGTGGCGATGTTCCCGGTGATGTTCGCGATCCCGCGCACGGCAGGGTGGCTCGCACAGTGGCTGGAGGGGATCCAAGATCCCGAGCAGAAGATCGCCCGACCACGGCAGATCTACACCGGCACAGCCGAGCGGCCGTTCGTCCGGCTCGACGAGCGGAGCCCGGGGCGCGCCGTCACCAGGAGTGCATAGGCGAGCGAATCCGTAGATGCCACGGATGCGGTGAAACGCAGGTGGGAGGACACTCGTGCTGTAACGACCGCAGTGCAAGCTCAAGCACACGACTCGAAGACTTGCCGAGGTCGTTCCTGGGGGTCCCCGAAAGGGGGCCCTCCGTTTTCTCGTGCCGTGGCAGGATCCACCTGGCCGTCGTACTCGAGAGCGTGAGCGGCTCACGCGGACGATCGCGACCACCTTGCCCAAAACCCGCACGTCGCCGCCGCTCGGGCCGCGAAGAGCCGCCGATCTTGTGCCAACGGAGTCTTGGGGCCGATGCTTCGACGGCGTCTTTGCCGGCCGGATTCGTACTTCTTACGTACTCACGATTCGGTCGGTCGCGGATGTGTGCTCGCCCGGCGGCTGTCACGGTGTGCGGACGATGAGGAAGCGCCCCGTCACGATCGACTTGCAACCCTGGCCGTATCCGGAACGGCCGCGCGTGCTGATCGAGCATCACCAGCCCGATGCCGCGCTAGAGCTCGCGACCGCGATCAGGCAGGCGGGCTGCACCGTCGGGATCTGCCGAGGCCCCGACGCGACCGCTGATCCGGCGACCCGCTGCCCCCTCCACCGACTCGAGCCCTGTATTGCCGTCGAGGGTGCCGACCTCGTCGTCACCGCGCTCGACCTCGAAGAGGAGGAAGGGCGTCAGGTCCTGCGCGGGCTCCGAACTCGCTACCCCAGCACACCCCTGGTCGTCGCTGCGACGGTCGGCGAGACGCTCGACCTCGGCGAGCTGCTGGAGGGATGCACGGTCGTCTCCGTGGACGCCGAGCCCGAACAGGTCGCCGCGGCAGTCCGCGGTGCGCTCCCGAGCGACAGCCGCGACCGCGTTAGCGCGAGTAACTGAGACCCACGCGCCGCCGGGCATCGCTCAGGCGCCGCGAAGACGTTCAGGCGCGGATGTTTCCTCGACCAGCCCGCGCAGGACGTCGTCGAGGCTGTGACCCTGGCGGACCTGCCGGAGCTGGCGGTCGGCGCTCGTGCCCGCCGCTGCGATCGCCTCGACCCGTTCGAGCGCCCACTCACACTCGAGTGCGATCGCGTCGTCGGCGACGCGATCGAGCAGGTCCGCGATGAGCGTCCGTGCGCCCACCGCCTCGTCCCCTTCGGTGACGAGCCGCGCGCGCAACCCGTGCCGCGCCGCCAGCCACCGGTTCTCGCCGACGACCAGCCGGTTCGCCTTCGCGAAGCCCTCGCCGCGGTCGTAGCGCTTGCCATGATGGCGGACGAGCGCCTGCACGACTCCCGCGAGCGCCGCCGAATCCGCGACGCGCGGCTGCACGTCCATGATCCGCACCTCGACCGTGCCGAGCCGAGGTTGCGGCCGCACGTCCCACCATAGGTACGTCGCATCGGCCATCGCACCGGCGCGTCGCAACCCGGCCAGCGTCGCCTCGAACTCGCGCCAGCTTTCGAGCACGGGCGGCAAGCCGGTTCGCGGCATCGTTTGCAACACGATCAGCCGCGTCGACGAGAGGCCCGTCTCGTCCCCGTCAAGGAACGGGCTCGAGGTCGACAGGGCGAGCAGGAGCGGCAGGTCGGTGAGCAGCGCCTCGATGATCGCGAGCGCCTTGTCGGCGCCTCCGACCGCCACGTGGACGTGCATGCCGTAGCAGAGCGTCCGCCGCGCCGAATAGCGCAGCGCCGCCACCAGCTCGCGGTATCGATGCGCAGGAGTGATCGGCTGCTCTTCGGCGCGCGAGAACGGATGGGTGCCCGCCGCAGCGACCAACACGCCCTCACCGGCGGCATCCATCCCGAGTGTCGAGCGCAACGCCACGAGTTCCTCGAGCAGCTCGGCGACGGTGCGGCAAGGCCGCGTGCCCACCTCTGCCTGGCACTGCATCAGCTCCCGCCTCGCCGGACCCCGCTCCCGCTCGCCGGCGATGATCGGCTCGATCGCAGCCGCGAGAGCGAGCGTGTCCGGGTCGAGCAGCATCAGTTCCTCCTCGACGCCGAGCGTGTACTCCCGGACGGGAAGGAACACGTGCCGGCGGTCGCTGCTCGCCCGCGCAGCGGGACTCCATGCGGACTGCCCGCTCTCCGTCTGCGACACGCCGAGAGTGCTCGTCGGTCAAGTATCGCACTCGGCACATCGATGGGCGCCATCCCGTATTACTCCGAAGCACGAAGAACGTCGAGCCGGTGGCGCTTTGCGTCTGCTTCACCGATTGACTTTTCGCTTTCGCGTCGCGCGTGGGGTGCACCTTATTCGATCTTCCTCAAATCGACCGGATCCGGCCACGCCGCTGAGCTTGTGCACCCCACGGGCCGAACGTCGCGTCGCGTGTTGCCAGAGCTGACGCGAATTTTGTAGCGATTTTGTATCCGTTTGAGCTGATCCAGCATGATCTGAGGTGACTCGACATGGCTCAGATGAGCCAATCTGACCTCGGATGACCTAGATCGGCTGATCTCATAACGGGGAGGTCGCAGGTTCAAATCCTGCCCTGCATCCGGACCCCTGGATCAACGGTGTCCGACGCATTCGACCGTGTTGTACGGTGCGGCCGTCGGGCTCGGTCCACGCGGGAGCGAAGGGACTCGAACCCGCGAACGACACCGCATTGAGATCCGCGAGTAACGGCGACGCCTGCTAGTCGCCGCGGAGGCGCGCGACCGACGGTTGCACACCTTCGGCGCAGGTTTCCGAAGGCCCACGGCTACCGGCACCCAGCGTGTAAGTATTCCTTGACGAGAATATAACTGAGATGGCATACTTATCCGGATGGAGGGACTTGCCGCGCTCCAAGTGCTAGCCGAGCCGCGCCGGCTGGCGATCCTCGACCTCCTCCGCGACGGCGAGCGGCCCGTCGGAGACCTCGTCGAGCAGCTCCGCCTCAGCCAACCAGCGGTGTCGAAGCACCTCCGCGTACTCAAGGACGCCGGGCTCGTTGAGGCCCGCCCGGATGCGCAGCGCCGCTTGTACCGCATCCGACCGGAGCCGCTCGCCGAGCTCGACCAGTGGCTCGCCTTGTACCGCCACTTCTGGACGACTCACCTGGATCGCCTCGAAAACCACCTCGCGCAACGGAGGACGACATGACCGACGCAACACTGCTCACCGACCGCGCGCGCCCCGCCATACGGCTCGAGCGCCACCTCCCCGACCCACCGGCGGTGGTCTGGCAGGCGCTCACCGAGCGCGAGCAACTCCGCTCATGGTTCCCCTCCGACGTGATCGTGGACGGTGGACGGTGGGAGGTCGGCGCGACCATCACCTTCCCGTTCCCGCCCGAGGTCATCGACCTGACCATCACGGGAGAGGTGCTCGAGGTCGAGGACCCGAACCTCCTCGCCTTCACCTGGGGCGAAGAGACGCTGCGCTTCGAGCTCTCACCGGAGGAGGACGGGACACGCCTCGTCCTCGTCGACGAGCTGCCCGCCCATGCGGCCGCCCGCAACGCCGCCGGCTGGGAATACTGCCTCGACCGCCTCGCCGGCCTCGAGCCCGCCCCCGACACATGGCAGTCGCACTTCGAGCGCTACGCCGCCGCGTTCGAACCCGCACTTGGCCCGCAGGAACGAAGACCTGTATGACCCTCACGGCGCACGTAACGAGGTCAAGGACAGGCGCAACGGCCGTCGCGGCGACGTTGGGGCTCGCCGCCGCCGCCGACGGCGGTCATCGACGTGCCTCTAGCGTCGGCGATCGTCGCCCTCGGAATCGTCGCCGCCATCGCACCGTCCTCGATCCACGGTCTCACAACCCCGATGTAGCGAGAGGAGAGAAGAGAAATGACGAACCACAGGACAGGAACACGTGAGGAGTGGCTCGCGGCCCGGCTCGAGCTACTCGAAGCAGAGAAGGAGCTGACCCGGCGCAGCGACGAGCTCGCCCGGAAGCGGCAGGAGCTCCCTTGGGTTCCCCTGGAGAAGGACTTCCGCTTCGAGACGGACGACGGCAGCGCCTCGTTGGCGGACCTGTTCAAAGGCCGCTCGCAACTTCTGATGTACCACTTCATGTTCGGGCCCGAGTACACGGCGGGCTGTCCGGCGTGCTCGGCGATCGCGGACGGCTTCAACGGCTTCGTCGTCCACCTCGAGAATCACGACGTGGCGATGATGGCCGCGTCGCAGGCTCCCATCGGCGCCATCCAGGCCTACAAGCGCCGCATGGGCTGGAGCTTCCCATGGGCATCCTCGCTCGGCAGCGACTTCAACCTCGACTTCAACGTCTCGGTCACCGAGGAGCAACAGCGCGCGGGAGACGTCGAATACAACTATCGCCCGGTGGACACGAAGCCGGTCCTGGAAGCCGGCCCTGACAGCCCCGTCGCCCAGGTCGCGGCCATGACCGGAACCGACACCGCAACCTACACGCGGCAGGCTCCGGGAATGAGCGCCTTCGCGCTCGAGGACGGTGTCGTCTACCACACGTACTCCGCCTATGCGCGGGGCCTGGATGCCCTCTGGGGCATGTATCAGTGGCTCGATCGGGCGCCGAAGGGACGCAACGAGACCGGGATCTGGTTCCGACGGCGCGATGAGTACGACCAGGGCTAAGCTCCCTAGCCGCCCGCGATGACAGATACGGGGCCGCGAAGTTGTCTCGACGTCCGGGGGATTCCCGTGCGGAATGTGCGCGGGATGAGATGGAAGCCTGCGGCCGTTCGCGCCTTGAAGGCAACACAACATGCCGATTTGCAGGCTTTTGGGAGATTCGACGGGAGCGACGGGGGTCGATCCGTGAATTTACAAACCACGGCATCGAGATCCGACTCGGCGATATCGATTGATCGTCACGATGAACCCTCTGCGAGTCCGAGGGCTCAGGCGATCAAAACGCCTTTAGGTCAGCGGTCGATGGTGGACATGTTCGCCTCGGTGTGGCGTTCGCCGGTGGGCGGGGTGAGCTCGTTCAGCCGTGCGATCTGGTCCGCGCTCAGCTCGATACGGTCGGCTGCCGTGTTCTCCTCGACGCGGGAGACGCGCTTGGTGCCGGGGATCGGGGCGATGTCGTCGCCCTGCGCGAGCAGCCAGGCCAAGGCGACCTGTGCCGGTGTGGCGCCGACCTCGGAAGCGACGCCCTCGACCTCGTCGACGATGCGGAGGTTCTTCTCGAGGTTGCCGTCGGTGAAGCGCGGGTTGTTCTTGCGCCAGTCGTTGTCGTCGAGGTCCTCGGGGGAGCGGATCGTCCCGGTGAGGAAGCCGTGCCCGAGCGGGGAGTACGGCACGAAGCCGATGCCCAGCTCGCGCAGCAGCGGGAGCAGCGCGGCCTCCGGATCACGGGTCCAGAGGGAGTACTCCGTCTGCAGCGCGGCGATCGGGTGCACGGCGTGGGCGCGGCGGATCGTTGCGGGCCCGGCCTCGGACAGGCCGATGTGCAGGACCTTGCCCTCGGCGACCAGCTCGGCCAGGGCGCCGACGGTGTCTTCGATCGGAGTGTTCGGGTCGACCCGGTGTTGGTAGCAGAGGTCGATGCGGTCGGTGCCCAGCCGCTTCAGGGAGCCTTCGACCGCGGTTCGGATGTTCGCCGGGCTGCTGTCGAGCACTCCGGGGCCACCGCCGGAGTGTGAGACGAAGCCGAACTTCGTCGCCACAACAACACGGTCGCGGCGTCCCTTAAGGGCGCGGCTGACGAGCTCCTCGTTCGTGTAGGGGCCGTAGATCTCGGCGGTGTCGATGTGGGTGACGCCCAGCTCGAGTGCTCGCTGGATGGTGCGGATCGACTCGGCGTCGCTGCTGTCCGGGTCGAGGTAGTAGCCGGACATCGCCATCGTGCCGAGCCCGATGCGCGAGACGTCAAGTCCGCCTAGCGAAATGTGCTTCATGACAACCTGCCTCTCGGATGGGGAGGCCGTGTGGTCGCGGCCTCTTGCTGCGTCCAAGAAAGCACGGGATCGCGAGACGTGAGAGTCCCTGTTGATAGGGCTACTGGCAGGGTCTCCCAGGGTCGTGCAGTCGGGTTTACGCTTGATCTCGTGGACACGAGGAAGGAGATCCGCGAGTTCCTCACCTCCCGGCGCGCCCGGATCACGCCCGAGCAGGCGGGGTTGCGCTCCTACGGCAGTCGCCGCGTTCCCGGACTCCGCCGGGAGGAGGTCGCTGTCCTGGCCGGCGTGAGCGTTCCGTACTACACCCGCCTGGAGCGCGGAGACATGAGCGGGGTCTCGCAGGGCGTGCTGGAGGCACTGGCCCGGGCGCTCGAGCTCGACGAGGCCGAGTGCGCCCACCTCTTCGACCTCGCCCGCGCCGCACAGCCGACGGTAGCGCGGCCTCGTCGGCGCCAAGCCAAGCAGCGCGTCCGGCCGGAGGTCCAGTGGACGCTCGACGCGATCACCGGCGCCGCCGCGTTCGTGGGCAACGAGCGTCTCGACATCCTGGCCGCCAACCAGCTCGGGCGTGCGCTGTTCTCCGAGCTGTACGCCGCGCCCGCGCGGCCGGTGAACAACGCCCGGTTCGTGTTCCTCGATCCGCGAGCCGAGGCGTTCTACGGCGATTGGGAGCGTGTTGCCGGCGAGTGCGTCGCGATCCTGCGCTGGGCCGCGGGTCGTGACCCGTACGACCGCAACCTTTCAGACCTTGTCGGCGAGCTCGCGACACACAGCGAGGCGTTCCGAACCCGCTGGGCCGCGCACGATGTGCGCTTCCACAACACCGGCGTCAAGGAGTTCCACCATCCCGTGGTTGGCGAGCTCAGCCTGAGCTAGTCGACTCCGCTGAGTCGGCGCACGCGACCGACCAGAGCTGAGTGCTCGTCTGTTGCGCCTTAGCTT